>Ga0302320_10000809_pt1 | contig 74009 bp, 62 predicted proteins | sample Bog_T0_3_FD_202130 | JGI IMG/M metagenome (GOLD analysis project Ga0302320, IMG submission 202130) | Peat permafrost microbial communities from Stordalen Mire near Abisko, Sweden - Bog_T0_3 | ecosystem: Environmental > Terrestrial > Soil > Wetlands > Peat | place: Sweden: Abisko, Stordalen Mire... | reverse complement strand
CTGTGGTGTAGAAGATGAGTCAAGTCTTTGTTTTCACCAGGGGTCGGACTCTCGCTTCCTTTCGTCGCGGAGGGCAAGGATTACGCCTTGCATCTGTGCGATTCGCACAACGGGACAACGGTTTCTTTTACATGCGAGGTCGGCACGTTCCACGTCTCTCTGGTTCGCATCGGATAAACTGTTGGCGCAAACTAACGACTCGGAAGGCATTGTCGATCATCTTGCGCGAGTCCTCGCATTCAGGCTGGGACTTGCTTCCAGCGAGAAGGAACGTGCGTCAACCATGCGGTGCGAACGGCTTCAGAAACTGCATGGACCAAGCAGCTAGCGAACGGCGCGGTGCTTGCGGAACCACTTGGCCACACCCAGGCCGAGCAGCAGGCTCCCGAATGGAATGCACATCAGGGCGACAATGAGTGCAAACCAGCCCGCGTTGCTGCTTGCCCCGGTGGGAGAGAATCCCCCGAGAACCGTGACTAGAAGCAGCCCGGCGAGGATTCCTGAGCCCAAGATCGTACCGCCCCACTGAAGCAATTGGAGCGTGCCATCTTCCGGTTGAACAGGATGCGCGATTGGGTCTGGAGGGGCCATCATTCTTTCCTGACGACGTTCAAATCGATGTTCGAGGCCTGCCGCTTAGCGCACGATCGAAGCGCGCCCCAGGCCCTGTGAGCGGGACGCGATCGATTCCTTAGCCTTGCGCGAGCCGCAGCATGATATAGGTGATGACTCCCGTAACCGAGACGTAAAGCCACAGCGGGAAGGTCCACCGCGCGATCTTGCGATGCTGCGGAATGCGCTCGGAGAGGGAAAAGAAGAAGGTGACCAGCACCATTGGCAGCGCCACAACGGCGAGGATTATGTGGCTTGCCAGCAGCGGCAGATACACAGAGCGAAGGGCGGCGTGCGCCGGATAGCGAACGTCCCCGTGCAAGGCGTGATGCGCAATGTAGCTGACCAGAAACAGGGTCGAAAACAAAAACGCCGCAATCATGGTAGCGCGGTGAGCGCGGATGCGGTGAGCCCGGATGAACGTATAGCCGATGAGCAGCGCCGTCGCAGCCAGCCCGTTGAGCGCCGCGTTCAGAGCAGGGAGAAACGCATACTGCGCGCTTGTGGAAGCGGCCGGATGCACGTAGATGAGCCAGAAAAGAAAAACCGTGGCCGCCGCGCTGACAAAAAGAATCGCGGCGATGGCCGGTCGTGTGCTGGATCGCGGAGCAAGCGCGGTGGTCATTGTTTCTGCTTCCTTCTCGCATTTGAAAACAACGTCTGCCCCCTCTCAAGGGTTGAATCGATGAAGCGAATGAGTTTTGCGGCAGAGTGTCGCAATCGTTCGGTGATCTTGAGCCAAAAGTCGCGCCAGTCATGTCATCGTTCAAACCGGCCTAATGGCGGGCGCGTTAGGGCCTTTGCACCGCGCAGAGCATGAGCGTTGTAAAGAGCAAGGGCAGGTAAAGCACACTCACTTTGAGCAGATCGCGTGCAAGCATGCGACTTTCCGCTTCGTCGTTTGCGCGAAGAATCCCGGCAAAACGGATCGTGTACGCCAGGTAGAGCAAGCCGAGCAATGTCGCCAGGATGGGGTAAACCACATGGGTCATGCCCAGGAACCACGGAGCCAGGCTCACGGGAATCATCGCGATCGCGAAAAAAAGTGCTTCCGCCACGGTAGACCAACCATCCGGCTGAACCACCGGGAGCATGCGGATGCCGGCCCGTGCATAATCGTCGCGGTACAGCCAGGAGATGGCCATAAAATGCGGGAACTGCCATACAAACAAAATGGCAAACAGCGCCACCGCCGGCCACTCGATGTGCGGACGCGCCGCCGTCCATCCAAGCAGCGGCCCCATCGCACCGGGAAAGGCGCCGATGAACGTGGCGAGAGTGGTAACGCGTTTGAGCGGCGTGTAAATGGCCACGTAGCAAAACGCCGTGAGCAGGGCCAGCGCCACCGTGAGCAGGTTGGTGCGCAGGAGCAGCCAGGCGGCTCCGACCGTGAGCGCCCCCAAGCCCGCGAAGATGCCGGCAGTCATCGAGAATCGACCCCGCGCAAGAGGACGTTGCGCGGTGCGAACCATGCGCGCATCCGATTTACGCTCCAGAACTTCGTTGAGCGCCCCGGCGCCGGCAGACACCAGGCCAATACCAAAAAGGGCGTCGAGGAGGCCTGGCTGGACGCTGGAAATACCGGAACGCATCGAACCCAGATAGAAACCACCCCAGCCCGTCACCAGCACCATGCCTACAACCTTGACTTTGAAGAGTTCGCGCAGGTCGTGGAGGATTGTGGCCGTCGCCCCCGGTGTCGGGACATGGAGATGCACCGGAGCATGGGACAGAACCTCGCTGTGCGCGGAAGCATCGGTGCGAAGGGCGGTCTGGGAAGCGGGCGTCGACATGCAGATCTGAAACCTCTGCCCTCCCGCTTCCACCGAGGATGTCGATACCATGGAGAATGTCGGAGAGCGCGGCCTGGTTCGTCCTCCAAGCCTCGTTTGATGATATCAAGCGCGGCCGAACCGTTTGCCGCATTGCGATCAGCCGCCGTGGACGGCCTTGAGGACCGCGTCCACAGCTTCTTCCGGCGTGAGTGCATCCACCTCAATCGAAACGTGAGCCGTTCGATAGAGGGGTAGGCGCCGCTGATATCGATCGGCAAGATTCGCTTGATCGGCGAGGATGGGCCGCGTGCCCTCCGTTCCCGCGCAACGAGCAAGCGTCGTGGCTAGCGACACGTGGAGGTGGACCAGCAGAGTTCCCGGCCCCTGCAGGAGCAGATTCCGCGTTTCCGCACGTTCGATGGCTCCTCCGCCCAGTGCCAGGACCAGGCGGTCCATCGCAGTCAACCGAGCGATTGTGGCGTGTTCACGATCGCGAAAACCTGCTTCGCCCTCCTGTTGGAAAAGTTGGGCGATGGTCGCACCGGCCTCTGCCTCAATCACGGAATCTGCGTCGAGAAAACCCCAACCCATGCGCTCGGCAATCAGGGGACCGAGCGTGCTTTTCCCTGAACCCATGAAGCCGGTAAGCAGGATGCGGCGCAACTCTGCGGGAACACGATTTGGGATGGCGAGATGGCTCATCAAGCTGCCTTGCGGCCATGGTTTGCCCGGCGCCGCTATTTCAGTATAGGGAAGCCACTCCCGCGTCGGTCATCCCCAGATCATGACAATGGCTCCTGCCGTAATCAGCAGGCCCCCGGACACGGCCGGGAACGTAAGTTTCTCTCCCAACAGCAGCCAGGCCAGAACCATGACCAGGGGTACCGAAAGTTTGTCCAGCGGCGCAACGCGAGAGGCAGGGCCCAGTTGCAGCGCCCGGAAGTAGCAGATCCACGACAGGCCGGTCGCCAGGCCGGAGAGGGTGAGGAACAGGACGGTTCGGCGATCGAGCCCACGAATCTCCGCCACGAGTCCTGCCCCGGGCCGTGCCAGCGCCAGCGCGATGCCCCAGGCAAAAACCACCACGACCGTGGTGCGCAGGGCCATGGCCAGATTTGAGTCCACATGCGCTACGCCCGCTTTGGCAAGAATCGCGGTTGCGGCCGCAAACGCCGCGGAAAGCAGTGCCCATCCCATCCAACTCATACACCACATGGTAAGCGGACGGGCACGGTTGAGCGTCCTGCTCTCGTTTAAACTGCAGAGAATGCAAACCGGAAAAGCCAGCAAGACGGCCTTGCGTGTGGCCATGCGCCGTGCCGCCCATCAACTGGTGGACGATCCGCCCGTGCTCAACGACCCCATCGCGGTCCGGATTGTGGGCCAGGAGTTTGCGCGCGATATGGAGCGAGCCCAGCACAAGGTCGCACGCGACTTCCGTGCCTTCATGGCCGCGCGCAGCCGGTTTGTGGAAGATCAGTTGGCCAGCGCCGTTGCCCGGGGCGTCACCCAGTACGTGGTTCTCGGAGCAGGGCTCGACACCTTCGCCTGGCGCAATCCATTTCCCGCGTTGCGCGTCTTCGAAGTGGACTTTCCCGCCACCCAGCAATGGAAGCGAAGCATGTTGGAGCGCGCGCGGCTCAATCATCCCCCCGGCCTCACCTTTGTCCCCCTCGACTTTGAACACCAGACTTTGAACGCCGGTTTGGTCCATGCCGGATTCGATCCGGCCCGGCCGGCCTTCTTCGGCTGGTTGGGTGTCGTGCCCTATCTCACGCGCGAAGCCTTCCGCGCCACCCTTGCCGCCATTGCCGCGATGCCGCCCGGAAGCGGTGTGGGCTTTGACTACGGACTGTCGCCGGAGATGCTCGGCCCCCTGCACAAGGTCGCTTTGCAAGCGCTCGCTCATCGAGTGGCTGCCGCCGGCGAACCTTTCAAACTCCTGCTTACGCCCGCGGAGTTGGACCGTGAACTTCTTCGTGCCGGTTTCACACGGATTGAACAGCGCGATGGGAAGCAACTGAACGCCCTCTACTTCCAAGGGCGCGCCGACGGACTGAAGCTCCCCGAGCCCGGCTTGGGCATGCTCGCCACCGCCTGGGTGTAGTCCGGCCGAGCTCGTTACGCGCCGGTTCGAGTGCAAGCGTCTTGGAGACCTTCGTCACTCAAAGCTTTCTAATTAGAGACCCTTTTGGGAATCATGCGATGTTATGTTACTTGCATGTTACCGAGAGCGTCGCAGCCGAGTTAGACTTTTTCGATCAGTTGCCTTGACACGACGTCTGAACATGCCATCCCTACACTTCGCCAAACCCATCGAGTGGGGTAAGCGCAGTGCCTTCTAGCGAAAACCTCTCCGCTAAGTGAGGACGGCGAAGCCTCGCGTCATCGGCAATGTTTCTTGTCCTGGCGAAACGATCCTTTGAATCGTTGCAGGCACATTGGGCGATGAATTGAGGTGGGACGGTTTTTGGCTGGGATGCCGGGCGCGCGTAGAATCAGGGGACATCGTAAAGCCGCAATGAAAGCGGCGGCGTGTCCCCGCGATTCTCGTCCAACTGGAAACTGCATGGCCAATGTGAAGTTGATTGAGCGGCTCTACAAGATCCGTCCCGAAGATCTGTTGCAGCGAGAATTGGCTCACTGGGCTCAAGACGATCTTGCGTCTCGCATGCATCGACAAGTGGTGATGGTGACCGGCGCGGCAGGCTCGATTGGATCGGAACTCTGCCGCCAGATCGCGGCGCTCGGACCGCAGGCCCTGGTGGGATTTGACCAGGCCGAAACACCGCTCTTCCTGCTGGAGAGGGAACTTGCGGCTTCGAGTCCGAAGACGCTCTTCCACCCTGAACTGGGAAATCTGAACCGCCCCGGCGACCTGGGCCGTATCTTGCAAACCCATCAGCCCTCCATCGTATTTCACGCTGCTGCCTACAAACATGTCGCCATGATGGAAAGGAACCCATGCGCTGCTGTCGAAAACAATGTTGTCGGGACGTGGCTGGCTGCGCATGCGGCTGTTCGTTATGGAGTTACGCACTTCGTCTCGATCTCGACAGATAAAGCCGTCCATCCCACAAGCGTGATGGGCGCCACCAAGCGGCTCGCCGAGCAGACGCTCCGCTGGCTCGGTGAGGCCGGAGCCACCCGATTCGTGTCCGTACGCTTTGGCAACGTGCTGGGGAGCAGCGGAAGCGTATTGCCTCTCTTCCAAGAGCAGATTGCCGCGGGCGGACCTGTAACGATCACGCATCGCGCCATGGAGCGTTACTTCATGACGGCTCCCGAGGCAGTGCAACTGGTGCTTCAAGCCTTTGGACTCGGAGCAGGAGGCGAGATCTTCGTCCTCGACATGGGCCAGCCGATCAAGATCCTGGATCTGGCAACCCGGCTTATTACCTTGTGCGGGCTGAAAGTCGATCGCGATATCCGCATCGAATTCACCGGCGCGGGCCAGGGCGAAAAGCTTTCCGAGCGGCTGAATCTGCAATCGGAATCGCTCGCTCCCACTGCGCATTCCCGTATCTTCCAGCTCGCTTCGCAAGAAGAACCGGGGCAGGGTCGATTTCAGTCGCTGCTCAAGCCGCTTCAGGAGGCCGCCGAAGCACATGACGAGGCGAAGGTCCTCCGCCTGCTCCTGGAGGCTGTGCCCGAATTCGTGCCGGCGCCGGAACTGCTGAAGAAGTGGGAACTAAGCGTCAATTGATCGCAACCTGGCGCGCACCGGCCGCCACGCTGCTGCCATGCCACAAAAAGCGATCCTGGGTCTCTGCTCGCTCCTCTTGATTCTCGGACCCTCCCAAGGAGCACCGGCCTTCTTTTAACCCCTGGGATCTCAGTGCGCCGTGAAAGGCGTTGGTCCACAGCGGGTGCGATTCCCGCCCGGGAACTGGTTCGCTCCACCCGGTAGCAATCGGAGCAGTGGCCTAGGTAACGAAGCTACTGAAGCCTTCGGTGTAGAGGGTCGCGAAGGCGACTTGGCGAGCGTACAGGCCGTAATGTGAGTAAACGCTGAGCAGGCCTCGATCGCGCTGGGAAAAGTCTGGAGGAGGGGGATCAGATGCGAGTCTGCGAAACCTCTTGTTTCAACCGAGCGGGTGCAAGTCCCGCCTGATCAAAGCTTAGCCAGCAGATCAGTAACGAGTGTTGCTGCCCGTCGGGCGACCGGCGGGTAGAAGCGTACACAGTGAGGAAGCAGGCCGTGAGGAATCAGCACCGAAATCGCAACTCCCGATGCCGACGCCGTTCGAGGTGCGGAAGGCAGTATTCGGCATCGACCGTTATTGGCGAGGTCATGCCGGGATCGGCGGTGTCTCAAGCCCGGGGCATGTTTTCACAGCGGTTGGCCAGGAACCCAGGACAACTCGTCATCTCCCTCTTACCGGGAGGTCAGCCTCCGCAAGGTCGAGGGTACGTGCAACCGCGGGGAACCGTAGGTGGTACGGATGGATGCCGAGTAATCGTATGAACCCATAGTACCGGTGAAGGTGGGGAACCGCAGGGCTCCCGCAAGGGGCGGCCACGGGACCCACTGGAGGGAAGGGGTGAACAAGCACACGAATCTGCTGAAAGGAGACATGCGCAGGACTTAGAACCTGCAATAGCCATGTTAACGGACATCAACAGAATAGCCACACTAGCCAAGGAAGATCCGATGCGACAGTTCTACTCCATTGCTCACCTGATCACCGAGGAGAGGTTAAGGCAAGAGTTCTGGAAACTCAGAAAAGACGCCAGCGCAGGAATCGATGGGGTCGTGCATTCACAATACGCGGCCAACGTCGAGGAGAACATCCGCCAGCTACACGGGCGGCTTGTGGAAGGCAAATATCAGGCGCAACCACTGCGGCGCGTGTACATTCCGAAGGAAAACGGGAAGCAGAGACCCATCTCGATTCCGGTTCTGGAGGACAAACTCGTGCAGTCAGTGGCTGTTGACCTATTAAACGCCATCTACGAGCAGGATTTCTTCGACTGTTCCTACGGGTTTCGGCCCGGGCGCAGCCAACACCAGGCGCTGGATGAAGTCGGACGGGTGATCTGCACCCGCCCGACGAGTTGGGTTCTGGAACTGGACATCCAAGCCTACTTTGACTCGATTGTTCGGGAGAACCTCGTCGAGATGATGGGTAGACGTGTGACGGACGGCAGCATGCTCCGGCTGATCGGCAAGTGGATCAGTGTTGGGGCCATCGACGGCGGCAAGCTGATCGTGAGCGAGACAGGAACCGGCCAGGGCCAGCCAATCAGCCCGCTTCTGGCCAATATCTACCTGCACCAAGTCTTGGACGAATGGTTCGAGAAAACGGTGAAGCCCCGGCTGAAGGGGGAAGCGCACGAGGTCAGATACGCCGATGACGCCATCCTGTGTTTTCAGTACAGGGAGGATGCGGAAAAGGTGCTGGAGGTCCTGCCGAAGCGATTCGCCAAATTCGGCCTGACCTTGCACCCGGAGAAGACGCGGCTGAGTGCGTTCGGGCGTTTTGCGAACGGGGAGGCAAAGAAGCAGGGTAAGAACAAGCCTGACACCTTTGACTTCCTCGGTTTCACGCATATATGCGCCCGCAGTCGTCAGGGGAAGTTCACCGTGCATGTGAAGACGATTGACAAGCGGCTCCGTAGAGGGCTGAAAAGCATCGCCGACTGGTGCAAGCGGTACCGGCATAGTCCGGTTGACGAACAGCAACAAACCCTGAATGCTAAACTCCGCGGCCACTACCAATACTACGGACGCCGAACGAACTACGCGAGTATTCGCCGGTTCTATCGGGAGGTTTGCGGTATCTGGAGGAAATGGCTGAACCGCCGCACACGAGGGAATCCGCTGACGTGGGAAAAGTTTTACGAAGTCTTACGTCAGAACCCGCTGCTAACGCCAGAGGTCAGGCACACCTAGGCAAAGAAGGACGAACCGTGTCTTGAAGAACTCGCTGCGGGAAATCTGCACGGCGAGGTCTGTGAGGGGGGAGAACGCTTAGTGTCATGGCGGACTTAAACGCGCACGAAGCCGGAAACGGCGGATAGAGCCAAAGAAAGCCTAAAGCACAAAGCGGTCTCCTCTACTCGGCAACGGGTAATGCAGGAGCCGACCCGCCTGAGATTCGGGGAAGGCCGCAGACGACGTAACGGTACGAGCGAACGGGTTCGTCGATCCTGCCGGGGTAGTGGCGACGGCATGTATGCAAACGTGAACCAGACGCAACACGGGAAGCCTCAGCGGTGATCCGCAGTTGGATCAACTGGCAACTCGCGAGAGCCAGGCCGGGCCGTTTGGGGTGGCGGGGAGGTCCGTAGTACCGATGAAGCCGGGTAATGCCGGGGGAGGGAAGGGGCCTTAGTTGAAAGCAAACGCAAGAAGTGACGAAGACGGAGGGATTGGTGATGAGCCTAACAACCCCAGAAAGCGTTCAGAAGTTACAGGCAGCGTTACACGACAAAGCGAAGAAATCGCCTGACTTTCGCTTCTATGCTCTGTACGACAAGGTGTACCGGATGGACGTTCTGACTTTTGCCTACGAGTGCTCGAAAGCCAACGGTGGAGCAGCAGGAGTAGACAATCAGACGTTCGAGGATATCGAAGCGTATGGCAAGGAACGATGGTTGGACGAATTGACGCAAGAACTGCGAAGTCGAACATATCGTCCACTCCCGGTGCGACGGGTATTCATACCGAAGCCCGGGGGCAAGCAGCGACCGTTAGGAATACCCGCCATTCACGATCGCGTGGTTATGATGCGGTTTTGGTGCTCGACCCCATCTTCGAGGTTGACCTACAACCGGAACAGTATGCCTATCGGCGAGGCCGCAGCGCACTGGACGCAGTAAGACACGTCCATAAGCTGATTAACACTGGACATGGAGAGATCGTGGACGCAGATCTTGCGGGCTACTTCGATTCTCTTCCGCATTCTGAGCTTCTAAGGTCGGTAGCTCGCCGCGTTGTTGATGGCGCGATGCTTCATCTGATCAAGATGTGGCTGAAAGCACCGGTTGAAGAAGCGGATGATCGAGGGAAGAAGCATCGGAGTACACGCAATCGGGATGAAGGCCGGGGGTCCCCACAGGGTTCTCCGATCAGTCCTCTGCTCAGCAGTCTCTACATGCGCCGGTTCGTGCTCGGATGGAAGAAGTTGGGGCACGAAAAGCGACTTGGAGCATACATCGTCAACTATGCTGATGACTTCGTGATCTGTTGCCGGGGCAGAGCGGAAGAAGCTCTGGCTACGATGCAGGCCATGATGAAGAAGCTGAAACTGACTGTGAATGAAACCAAGACGCGGGTCGCGAAGCTACCGGAAGAGAAGTTTGATTTTCTGGGTTACACGTTTGGTCGTTGCTACTCGACGAAGACGGGACGCGCCTATTTGGGTACGGTTCCGGCCAAGAAGCGAGTGATCCGCATCTGTCAGGCGATCAGCAAAGAGACTGGACACAATAGAACTCAGCTGGACCATCGGATAGTGGTGACCAAGCTCAACCAAATGATGAACGGTTGGGCCAATTACTTCTGCCTTGGGCCAGTCAGCAAAGCCTATCATGCGCTGGATCAACATGCGTGTAAGAGGCTGCGTCAGTGGCTGCGCGCAAAACACAAAGTGTCGGGTGCGACGTCCAGAAAGTTCTCGGATGATAGGCTCCACGACCACTTTGGTCTGGTTCGGATTACCAACCGGACGTGCAGCTTTTCGTGGGCAAAACCGTGACGCTTTCTCCGAGAGCCGGATGCGTTAATTGCGCACGTCCGGTTCGACGAGCGGGATGTGGAAACGGAGCATGGTCTGGATAATGAGACACCGGTAAACGAAAGCGCCGGAAACAGGTAGGCCAGATCTAAACCACCGCGCCACATCTCGACTCTACCCCCGGAACTTGACCAATCGCTCCATCGTTTCACTGTTACTCACCCGGTGCTCCGGTTGAGCAGCGTCGCGGCCGACGGGCGCGTCAGAGGAGCGGTCAACAAACACGTCGAAGAAGAGAGAGACCTCTTTGCCTGAAGAGCGCACGCCCCCATTTACACCTCCGGAGAACCACCCCTGCAGCGCGGAGCGCGTTTTCGATCCCGGTGAGGAGGTCTCGCTCCGCGCTTTGGCCATTATCCCATTGAAGCGCAAGCGCGTCGTGGTTGGTTGCACCGCCCTGGGCCTTCTTTTGGGCGTTGTGGTCACCTTGACGATCACGCCCCGCTATCGAGCCACGGCAACGATCGAACTCAACGAAGACAAGAATGATGGGGTGAGCGCCCTGTCGGACTTGGCGTTGGCGGCTACCGGTACCGGCGATGCGCTCAAAGTCAGAATTCAGACAGAGACGGCTGTCATCCAGGATGATTCGATTGCCCTGGCAGTGATGAACGACAGGGGCATGCTTCGCTTGGCGCCGGGTGGTTGGTTCAGCAAGGAACCGGGACAGACTGTCAGCCTGGATGCCTTGCCGCCTGCCCGGCGGGATCAGTTGATTCAGCGCTTTGAAGGAAACCTGAAAGTCAAGGAAGTCGAAAACTCCCGCCTGATCGCGATTACCTATACGAGCTTCGATCCGGCGGAGGCGGCGGACGTAGCCAACGCTGTGGTTGCCGCTTATCGAAGCTACCTGCTGCATTCCAACTACAACTCATCAAAGGAAGTCTCGCAATGGTTGACGAGCCAGTTAAGCGGTCTCTCCGATCAAGTCACGAAGTCCGAGCGGGACGTGGCGGCGTTTGAGGATTCCCACAATCTTTCATCGTCGATGCCGGGCGTGTTTCCGTGGGGCGCTGTGTGGGCCCCCCGCGGGGGCGGGGGGGGGGGGGGGCCTGGTCGGGGGGGGGGGATGCGCATCCCCGAGTTGGACCGTCTGTCGACGCTGAACGAGGAGGTGACGCAAGCCGAGGCGCAGCGCCTCGCCGCCGACGCCATCTATCGTCTGACGCAAACGCAAGATCCGGGCGTGGTCTCGTCCTTGGCGACCAGCGCGCTGCCCGGACTCGCCAACTCGACAGTGATTTCGCAGGGCAACGGTCTGGAAATCCTGAATGCTCTGCGCGAGCAGGAAGCAGCCGCCCGGGTGAACTACGCCGACATTTCGACAAAGTATGGCGCCAAGAATCCACGGCTGATCGAGGTACAGAACCAGCTTCAGTCGCTACAGGATCAGATTCGGGCGGAGATGGACAAGATCAGGCAGAGGGCGAAGAACGATCTCACCCTTGCTGAGCAGAACGAAAAGGCCCTGCGGTTGGCCTTTGAAGCACAAAAATCGGTCACCAGCAAAATGAACGACGATGTGGTCCAACTCGGCATCTTGATGGAGCAGGCCAACTCGAGCAGAGAGTTGTATGACCTCCTTTTCGCCAAGCTCCAGGAGGCAAACATCGACTCCGGCAGTAGCGCCGCGAACGTGACCATCGCCGATCCCGCGCGGCCGCCGGGAAGGCCCTTTGTCCCGCAGCGCATCCTGTTCCCCTTGACAGGACTCCTGGCTGGGCTGCTCCTGGGAGCCGGTCTCGCCTACCTGCTGGAAAGCCAAGACGATACACTCGCCGATAGCGTTCAGGTCGAGTCGTTGGCCCATGCGCCGGTCCTCGCCGTCATCCCCTATCACAGGCGGCAAACGAGGAGTGGTAGGGATGCGGCGCTGGACGCGGAAACGAGCCCCTTCCTCACCGATCGCGACGGAGCGACGGCCGAAGCCATCCGCACGCTTCGCTCCGCACTGACCTTGTCCGGCGACGTCGTGCGCGCGCTCCGCTTCCACGCCAAGGCCTACATCCACGGGCACCGTGTGGGTGGAACCAACCCCTCCTTGGTCGAATCGCTGGCCGCTGGCAGCGCCACCATCGCCCATGACAACCGATTTACACGCTGGGTGGCCGGAGAGGAGGCGAAGTTCTTCACCGGACCGGAAGATCTGGAAGAGATCGTCTGTTCGCTGGAGAAAGAGCCAAAACTACTCGAGGAAATGGAAGCTGGAAGCCGGCAACGCTTCGAGAAGGATCTGGTCAAAGACCGCGTGCTGGCCGCCTACGAGGAGCTCCTGCTGCGCGTCTCGCGCTGCTATCGAAAGGGCCCGCCCGATAGCGGCGCCGCTTGGCTGCCGCGGTTTATGCGGCGAAGATACACCGCTCGGCGCAATCGCTGGGACGACGGAGACGCCAAAGAATGAGAGTGCTTCAGAATGCCCAGGTCGGTTTTGTTTGTCCATCAAGGATACGAATTGTATGGGTCGGACCGCGTGCTCCTCCAGTCCATTCACGCCGTCGCCGCGCAATGGCCACACGCTAAAATCACGGTTCTGCTTCCCTGCGAGGGACCCTTGAGCCAGTTGCTCCGCGCCACCGTTCACGACGTGCGCATCGAGGATCTTGCGGTTCTCCGCAAAAGCAATCTGGCGAAGATGCGAGCCCGCGATGTCGCCGGGTTTTTGCGTAAAATCCTGGCAGCTCGAAAGCGGATGAAGCGATACGATCTCATCTACATCAATACCATCCTGGTGATGGATTACATCGTGGCCGCCAGCCTGGTGCGCTGTCCTCGAATCATTCATGTGCACGAGATACCCACGGGCGGCGCGGCGCTCCTCTTTTCTGCGCTCCTGCTGGTATCCCGGGCATTTCTGATCTTCAATTCGCATGCCACGCGCCGCAGTTTCTTCTGCCCTGTTGGCAGCCATGGACCGTCGTCTGGAACGGCGTTCCAGCTCCGCAGCAGCCAATCGAAGCCCCGGTCCACAGCACGTTGAACCTGCTGCTGGTTGGGCGCTTGAACTCCTGGAAGGGCCAATCGGTTCTGCTCGAAGCCGTGAGCTTGTTGCCCGCGATCCTGCGCGCACGGGTGCGCGTCCGGCTGGTGGGCGGGGTGTTTGCCGCCCAGACGCACTTCTCTCAACAGCTGGAAAGCGCCATCTCCGAGCTCAACCTCTCCGATCAAGTGGACTTGATTCCCTTTACTCGCGATCCCACGGAGCATTACCTCTGGGCCGATCTTGTCGTCGTTCCTTCCACAAAGCCCGAGCCCTTCGGCCTGGTGGCGATCGAGGGGATGGCCGCAGGCCGGCCGGTCATCGCCTCGAATCACGGCGGTTTGGTCGAGATCGTGGTCGATGGCGAGACGGGGACCCTGATGCGTCCAGGTTCGGCGGAAGCTCTGTGCGCGGCAATCGCCCATTATGGAGACGACCCATCGCGGATGCTGCGGGAAGGCGGTGCGGGACGAAAGCGGTTTGCCGCGCAATTCGAGCAAAAGCTCTATAAAGAGGGAATCGTTGCCGTCATTGCGGAACAGTGTCTGGCGCCCTCCCCATGACTCTCTTCCCAGGCGCACAATTGGCTTTGAGCGCATCCCGCCGGCCGGCGCACAAAGCCAAGTGATCGTCCGGTTCGGCTTCGTCTGGGCCGGGCGATACAGGCGATACAATGGCGACAGCATGCGGCGCTTTTTCTTGGGGGTTTGTTGCGCGGTACCGCTGTTCGCTGTGGCGGGCTGTGGGTATCGCGCCGTTGGTTCGATGGGCCATCTGTCGCCCGATGTCCACACTCTGGCAGTTCCGGTCTTCACCACGCGGACAAATACCTACCGCACTGAGATCGTGATGACCGATGCGGTGATTCGTGAGTTTGCCGCGCGCACCAAGTTCCGCGTGTCGCCTGCCGCGGATCCCACGGCCGATGCTGTCCTGCACGGCACAATCCTGAAAGAGTCGGTCACACCGCTCACCTACAACGCCTCCATCCAGGAATCCTCGAGCTTTGTGGTCACCGTCGTGGTTTCGGTTTCATTGATGGACCGGGAAGGGAAGGTTCTTTTCGAAGACAAAAACTATGTCTTTCGGCAGCAGTACCAGTCCACAACGGACCTGCCGACGTTCCTTCAGGAGAATCCGGCAGCGGTGGAGCGTCTGAGCCGCGACTTTGCGCGAACGCTGGTCGCGGACGTTCTGGAAAACTTCTAAGTCGGGACAGGCACATTGCGCGGAGGAAGAACTCTTCTGCGCCATTTTTCGTCTACGGGCAAGGAGCCGGGCTCGTCGCCTCTGCACGGCCTCAATCGCGATTCTGGGCGAGCGAGGCCGGCTTTCCCTGAAGCGCCCATTGCAGGTATTGATTACTCTGTGCCCCACGGGCTGATTCGGGCAGGTATGCTGGAATCGGATGATTGGAATGTCTTTAGCTTGCAGGTCTGTCCGACGGGAGCGCATCCGTTGAGCGCGGAGCGCTGGGGAGCCGGATTCGCCGCCACGGAGCGATTTCTCGCGGAAATCGAGGCTTCGGCGGCGGGCAAAGGGTCGCTGCGGCCCGGCTATGTGCTGGTTGGCGATGAGGTGTTTCTCCTCGATCGCTGCCGTGCGGCCGTTCTCAAGGCCTTTGTCACCCCAGACTTGCGGGATTTCTGCCTCTCCGATCTGGATCTGAATAACACCTCGATCTTCGAGGTGCTCGACCGCGCCCAGACTCCGTCGCTGATGGCCCCGTTCCAAGTCATCTTTGTCCGCAACGTGCGGCAGTTGTACACCCGCGGCGCCAAAAAGGAAGAGTTTGCGGCGTTGGAGCGTTACTTCCGCTCGCCGAATCCCCAGGCCCTCCTCATCTTCGTCGCCGATTTCCTGCGTATTCCGTCCGATGTCCGCCGCATGGAGATGGACGACAAAAATCGCTTTGAACGGCTCACCGAGACGCTGGGAGAATACTGCGGCATGGTGGAGCTGGCCCGCGTCCAGGAAGACGACGCGCTGCGCTGGCTAGTCGCTACAGCGTTGGAGGCAGGCGCACGGATTGACCCGGATGCAGCCCGCGAACTTGTGGATGCGCTGGGAGCCGACATGATGATGATTGCGTCGGAGTTGGAGAAGCTTCTGCTCTACACGCTCGGTCGCGGACGCATCACGCTGGGCGACGTCGAGACCATGGTGCTGGGCGCAAAACAGCGCTCCTTGTATGAATTGACCGATGCCATCAGCGCGCGGGACCGGGCGCGCGCCCTCGCCCTGCTCCACGGTTTGCTGAATAGTTCGGATGCGGGCGAAGATGCCGCCATCGGCCATTTGTACATGCTGGCCAGGACCTTTCGGCAGATGCTGGTCATTCTGGAGAAGAACGTGCGCGATTCGCGCGCCATCTGGCAAGCATTGTGGCAGGGCTTCCGCATGCCGCCCTTCGCGGCGGAGGATTTGATTCGTCAGGCGCGCCGCTACAAGACCCGCCGCGAACTCACACGGGCTTTGCGCCTGGTTGCGCGCGCCGATCTCGAGTTGCGCTCGTCTCCGCCGGATAAGCGATTGGTTTTGGAGCGCCTCGTCTACGAGTTAGCTACCGAACCCAAGCCTGTGCCTTCGCTCTACTCCGCGCAACTCTCCTTCGAGATCTAGCGCTACTTACCTTCCCCGGCCAGAATCGCGTGGTCCAGGAATCCGACCTTGGGTTCCGGCGTTCCTTGCAGGTCGAAGACCACCACCTCGTTGGCCCCACTGTGCAGCCACGGAGCGGGAAGATACAGGGTCTGCTGCGGGCCAACGTTCCAGAACCGGCCCAGCGCCTGTCCGTTGATGAAGACCGCGCCTTTGTGCAGAGAGCGCGTATCGAGGAAGGTGTCCGTCGGATGTTCGATTTGCAGAGTGGCCCGGTAGAAGCAAGCCCCCGCGCAGGGCTTCGCTTCGTAGGGAAGCGCCGACACACGTTGCATCGGCAACGGATAAATCTGCCAGCCGGTTAAACGGCTCTTGTTGAGCGTCACTTGATGCGTGATGCCGGCCCGCTCCTGCGGAAACTGCCTCCCGAAGTTCACCCGGCCGGTGTTCTCGACCAGAATGTCGAGCCGCGCGTTTTCGCGTTCCACGTGCAGAGACAGCGCGGCCTGACCCAATCGCCGATCCAAAGTGCCGACAAGGACCCCGTCGAGGTAAACCTGTGCGTAGCTGCGCGGTTCGTCAATCTTGAGTTCGCCCTGTTGCGGCTGTGCAATCGTCGTCCGGTACAGGATGGAACCGTAACTCTGGCCAACGTCCTCCATCGATTGAATTTCCTTTGAGCGGATCGGCTCGGGAAGGGAAGCGAAGACCGAAGCGGCCCCGCTGAACGTGAGCCCCGGCAGCGCCTGCGCGCGAATGGGCTCCGGCGGCTCGGGCAGCTTTTCGCCTGTAATCTTGCGAATGACCTCGCGAAACAGAAAGTACTTCGGACGTAGCTCGCCGCTCTCGCTGATCGGCACATCATAGTCGTAGCTGGTCACATCCGGTTCGTATTTTCCACCATCGATGTTGGCTCCGTTCATCCAGCCAAAACTCGTACCGCCGTGCACCATGTAGAGGTTCACGGAATAGCCCTGCTCCAGCATCCACTGCAATTCGCGGGCTTCGCCAGGGGCATCGGTCGTGTGGTGTTTTTCCCCCCAATGATCGAACCATCCATCCCAATATTCGCCGCACATGCGCGGAGCGTTGGGGCGGAGCTTCGCCAACTTGGCAAACTCCTCCTTGGCGTCGCCGCTGCCGAAGTTGATCACCGCCGGCAACTCCGGCAGCGATCCATTGAGCAACTCGTCGGCGCCATCGGCGGTGTAGAGCATCGCCTTGTCAAAGCCCGAATCGAGAAGCAGGTGATGCATCTGCTCCATGTATTGGTGGTCGGCGCCGAAGGATCCGTATTCGTTTTCAACCTGTACAGCCAAAATGGGTCCGCCGTTTTCGCTTTGCAGCGGTGCAATTTCCTGTCCAAGGCGATGGAACCAGCGGCTCGCCGCTGCCATAAAAGCCGGATTGGAACTGCGAACTTGCATCCCGGGGTCGCGCAGTAGCCATGCCGGGTAGCCGCCAAACTCCCACTCCGCGCAAACATACGGACCCGGCCGCAAGATAACGAAAAGCCCCTCCTGCTGCGCTGTGCGAACAAACTCGGCCACATCGTTCTGCCCGGAGAAATCAAAGTGCCCGGGCACAGGCTCATGGACATTCCAGAACACGTACGTCTCCACCGTGTTCAGCCCCATGGCCCGCGCCTTGCGCAGCCGGTCGCGCCAATAGGCGCGCGGGACACGGGCATAGTGGATGGCCCCGGAGATGATCTGGAATGGCTTGCCATCCAGCTCGAAATGGTCGCCGTTGGCGCGCAGTGTGTGGATCGTCGTTTGTGTCCTTGCAGGCAGGGACGCGCATGCCAGTGCGCATCCCAAAGCAAGCGATGAGAAAATCATTCTTGTCCGCGGCATGGATCTCGATTCTCGAACGCGAAGCAAAAGGCGTTCCTTCCAAATCTAGGGCTGAGGAATTGCTTCCAGTGTGACCACTTCGAACGGAGCCATGTGAAACGTGTATGGCTTGCCTGCCGCCAGATGGATGGCCGGTTGTGCAGCATCCGCGTTCCACGGGCTATGCGCGAGGAATTTGTTCGCTGCACCGTTGGGCAACTCGAACGCCTGGCCCACGTCGATGGAGAAATCCTGGCTGGCGGCGCTCGGATTGCGCAGGGTCAAGATCCCTTTCTGTGGAGTCCAGGCAACCCAACCATAGACCTGGAGCCATAGCGGATCTCCGCCGACCCAATGTGTGTCCACCAGGACCGCTGCATTGCGGCGCGACCATTTTGCGGCTTCGGCAAGCACATCCCAGTCGGCCGATTGGAGCAGCGATGGCGTGATGTACATCTCCTGTAATTGTGTGCCGCTGCCAAAGTAGGAGCGCACCTCGTTGGCAAAGTCATGGCCCGGATCGGTGGCAAGGTGCGGTGCCTTCTGCGCGAAGACCAGGCCGTGCAACATCAGCGAGTTGAGCGGGAACAGCGGTCCCGCCTTGACGATCTCGTCGTACGTATCCCCGTCCCGGTAAGTGATCCATCGTTCGCGATCGGTGCCGACTCCGTCAAACTCCGTATCGTCGCCGCCGCGCCAAATCGAGTCCGCATAAAAAAGCCAGAAGGGTGACGGCCAGGTCCCGGTGGTCAGATTCACATACAGATCCGGCTTCACAGCGCGCAGGTCGCCGATCAGGTGAATGGCCGCATCGAAATCGGAACTGAAGGCGCTGCCTTTCACCACTTGCTCTGCATTGCCGGTGCCGTCCAGTTTGAATTGGTTGACCCCGAACTGTTTGACCATCCCCAACACAGCATCGTGAAACCGGGCGTAATAGCGCGGCCCGGAAAGTGCCAGTCCATCGTCGACAATCTCGTAGCCGTCCCGCTTGGCGGTGGCGACACGGGCCTTCTTGGCCGGGCCGTAACCACCCCAGGGTGAAAGCCACACACCGGGAGCCGTGCCGTATTGCGCCGCAGCCTTGGTGAGAGGCTCAAATCCTCCTTTGAAGTCGGCGCGAATCTTCCACAGATCGTTGGTGTCGTCCCAGCCGTCATCGAAGAGAAACGAGTCCAGCGTTACGCCGCGTTTTTTGTTCAGTTCGTCGCCGATCTCGCGGATCCGGCTCAAAGCATCTTCCTGCGAATACGGACTGAAGAAGCCAATATCAAACCAGCTGTTGTAATGGAGAAAGGTGCGATAGGGATGAGCCCGCTCCCGCTCGAGATACGCAAGGAAACCGCGCCGCATCTGTCCCGCCGGTGCGACACCGATGACAGAAGAGAATGCAGCGGTCTGGCCGGCGCCCAACGGTACGCCGCTGTGCAACTCGCTCACACCCCGGTCCCCCACCACGCTGCTCTCGGCAAGCGGCGATTCAAAGCCCAGGAAAAAGTTTCCGGTCGTCAGTGGTGAACCCTTCACCGTTCCGGTCGCCGCAATGCCTGGCGACCGCACGTCGATCAGGGCGAGCGTGCTCAAGGGAAGCGGTGCGTTCCCCGCTGTGAGGGTAAGCGTCTGGCGGATATAGGTGGAATCCTGGCGCAAGGTAAGCGCCCAATCGGCATGGAAGCGGCCCGCGGAATCGGTCAGCGCATAATGAACCGCAATCCCCGGCAGGCGCTCGGACGCTCGCGCAGCCGTCGGGCTTGGCATGAGCTTTTCCGTGCGTGCGGGCCCGGCCACGGTCAAATCGGATGCGCGCAGTACTCCAATTCCCTTCAGTTCGATCGAGAATGGAGAATCTTGTGTGAGGACGCGGCTGGGGTCGCCGGATCGGTTCGTTTCGCGGACCTCCACTCTGGCAATGTGCCCGTCCCGGACCAGCCAGCTGGCCTCGATCCGGTCATTGCCCAGAACATTCCCTGCCTTGTCCTCGCCCCCTTCGCCCTGTAGGGAAACAAAGGGAGCGCCGGGCGGAACGGAATTGGCTGCCTGGCCGAATGCAGGGCCGATACAAAGCCCATTTGCGGTCACCAGCGCCACAGCCGCCCGAAGCACCAAGCAGATCGCGCGATGGCCCACCCATCCCTCGCCCACGCACCCCTCCTGATTCACGCATCAGTGTATCCGAGTCGAGGATGTGGTTGCCCATCCTGATAACACAGCCGCTTCGATCGTCGCTTTCAGTCGAAGGACTGTTGCCTTAACCACCCCAGGTACGCACATTCCGCGGTTTGAAAGTGGTGATAGAGCCAATCGCGGAGAAACTGGCTCAGGTGCCGGCTCATCTTGAACTCCCCTTGCGTGCACCGAGCATAGTAAGTCTCCACCTTTTCCAGCAGGCAGCCATGCAGTCTGCGGTGCTCTCTCAATTCGGGAAAATCGACCGCGGACAGCATCGCTTCTTCCAGCCTGAAATGCGCGCGCGCGGCATCCACCAAGCTGAGCAGCAGCGGGCCGGTGGTCTCCAGGTCGCGCTTCATCATGGCTTCGTGGAGCGCATTCACCGTTCCCATCAGGGTCGTCTGCCGTTCGTGCAGTGCCGCGATCTCGATCGAGGCGTCTAGGTTTTCGAGTAAGGCCGCCATTCGCACTTCCTCCCCTGTCCCGCTGGCGCGAGTGAAGCCGGACCGGATCCGCACGCTAGTTCAGTAGATTCCCTGCGCATGGAACCACTCGCCGTAGCGTTGATTGGCATCCGAGATGTGCTCCGTAAAACCATTCTGGAGCGCCCAAACCACTGCAGTCACATCCACTCCCTCGCAAAGCCGGGCGCGTTCCGCCGATTGCAGAATCTCGATTTCGAACTTCCGGTGCAGGGCGCGATGGACGGCTACGTCCGGAAAGGCTGACTTTTCCATCAGATGCTCCTCGTTTTCGAAGTGCATCCGCGTATAGGCAATCAACCGATCGAGCAACTCGTTGATCTCTTCCCGTTGACTTCCCCGTTTCACCGCCAGGCGAAGAGCTGTCATCTCATCCATCAGGATGCCGTGCTGATAATCCATGGCGCGAACGCCGATCGAAGAGACTTGATTCGAGTTGAGCTGATTCACATGAGCCGACCTTCACAGCTAAGGAAGGTATCGGTTAAAAAGATCCAATCATCACCGGGTAATTTTCGTATCCCGGTGACGGAAGTTGTACTCGTGCCGCAGGCGCCGCGCCGCCTTCAGGAACCTACTCGAGCAGGACGGCTGGTTCGGCCAGCGACCCGGCTTCGTGCCCGCGCGTCGTGAGCGTGATCGCGGCGGCCAGAATCAGGGCTCCGCCAGCCCAGGCGTAGGGACCAAGGTGCTCTCCCAGCAGTCGAACCCCAAGCCACGAACCGAGTGCCGGCTCGATGTTCAGAAACACGCCGGCGCGCGATGCAGGAACATGGTGGATACCCCAGTTCCAAAGAAGAGTCGTCAGTGCGGTGCAAAAAAGCCCGCTCACAATCAGAGCAATCCACGCCTTTCCCGACACGTGAGAAAACGGGAGCGGAGCTTGGCCAGGCAGTGCGAAGCGCATCCCTCCCTGCAGCAGGAGCCAGGGACCCTGTACCACGATCAGCAGCATCGCGGTGCCTGCCAGAATGGAATACGCGGTGACCGCCGGTGGACTGTGGGTTTGCATGAGCTTTTTGCTGAGAAGAATCCAAGCCAACGCGGTCACCAGCGAGGCAACCACCAGCAGGTCGCCGGCCAGAGACGGTTCACCGCGCGATGCCGGGCCGCGCGCGCCTCCCAGCACGATCAGAGCCGCGCCGCATGTGGACCCAGCCAGCGCCACCCACCCAATCCAATCAAGTCGCTCTCCGGCAAACACGGCGGCCGCCGCCGCCAGCAACACCGGCATGGAACCGACCATCAAAGAAGCGTGGCTGACCGTGGTGAGCGCCAGCCCGTGGAACTGCAGCAAAAACTGGATCGGAATGCCAAACAACGCGGAGAGGAGCAAAGTGCGGAACTCGCTTGGCGTCAAGCGCAATTGCCGCCGATTGGCAATCAGAATCGGCAGCATGCCGAGACTCGCGAAGAGGAAGCGGTAAAGCACCATGTGCTCCACGCTCATCTCGTTCATGGCGATCCGGCCCCAATAAAAGCCGGTACCCCAAAGGCCTCCCGCAAGGGCGCAGGCGGAGTAGCCCAGCAGCGCGGTCCTGCCGCCTCTCGGGGCCAGGGGGCGGACACGACTCAACTGCCCGGCGGCTGAATCTTCCTCTTCGCCGGAAGGTTTGTGGTCCCCTTTGCTGCTGGCCGATTGCCGTCCCATCCGTCTCTAATGTCGCACAATCGGCGTTCGACCCGGTTCGGCCTGGCCGGCGGACTCAGTGCACCGGTCGCGGGCCAGCGTGCTCCATCCAACTGGCGAAGTACAGCGCCGCAATCAACAGCAAAGGAAGGGAAACGATCGCGGCCCAGCTGGGGTGTTTGGGCAGAACGCTGATTGCGTAGCCTGCTCCGGCAGCGGCAAACAGCAGTGCTCCGAGCCACTCCCTCCGCCATGCGACCAGGGAAATGGCCAGCAGGAGGAAGGTTGGAATCAAGTGGATCGCCAGTGCAACCAGGACCTTGCCGAATCCATGGTATTCCTGGAAAACGTCCAATGCGAATAGACTGAGAAGGCCGATCAATGCGATCGACAGGACACGCGCCGACCAGAAAAGAAGCCGGTGGAAGACGGGGCTCATACGCTTCACCTCCGTGCTGGGAAAACGCGATCGCCTGCGTCGATTAGAGTCCCGTTGTCTGGGCGAGTCAAGGATTCCTGCTCGGCCAGGACGGGTCTCCGGTGGCGCTAGAATTCCTGGGCCGAAGCGGGAAGATTGGCAGGGCAATCGCATTTGGAATTGTTGCGAGACCCTGATCGATTTGTCATCCTGAGGAACCTAGCGATAAAGGATCTGCGGCTGCTTTTCGGCCGGCCTCCGGTACGATATCGCGGGTTCAACAGTGCGGCTTCCCAACCTTCACCGCAAAGCAGCGAAAAACAACCGCAGATCCTTCAATTCGCCCAGGATGAAAAATCTTTGGCGCAAAGAGACTTCAAATGCAATTGCCCGGGGAAGATTGGCACACCCACTGCCCCAATCCCGCCATCATCGGAGAGAATAGGCTGGATGTGGTTAAGGTCGCGAATTCAACCCGGTAGCGTTGCCCTCTGGCTCTTGCTTGCGCCGATTTTGTTTGCCTTCTGTCGGCCTCAAGTTGCTCAAGCCCAGACTGGCACAGGATTCGAAGCGCCGCCGGCCCACAAAAGCAAGCTGCGCACCCTCACTGACCGCCTCCCGGACAAGCCGACCCTGCCGCCGGCCTTCACCATTCCCGTCGAGCCGCTCGGCTTTTCCCCTCCCGGCGCGATCTATCTCGGCCAGCGAAATAGCCTGGTCTCGCTCGATTTTCTCGATGAAAATCGGCTCCTGTTCACCTTTCGCGTCCCCGGTCTCATGCACCGGGAGGAAGCAAACGCTGCGTCGGGAGAAGAGCGCCAGATTCGCGCGGTGGTGTTGGCCGTGCCGTCTGGAACGGTCATGGCGGAAGCTTTGTGGACCGTCCATGACCGCGTCCGCTACCTGTGGATGCTCAAAGATGGGCACTTTTTACTGCGCGATCGCGACGGCCTGGACCAGGGCGATCCAAGCCTGGCTCTCAAGCCCCTCTTCCATTTTCCCGGGCCACTGCTGTGGATGGAAATGGATCCGTCGCAACAGTATCTGGTGACCAACTCCCGCGAGCCTGTGGCGTCCAACCCGAAAGCCGAAGAGCCGGGGGACGTGTCGAGCCCTCCCACCGCAAGGGCGGACGTCTCCATAGACGGCCAAAAGACAGGCGAACCGTCCGACATGGTCGTGCGCATTCTGAAGCGGACGTCTGGCCAGGTCATGCTGGTCAGCCGCACCCGCTCGGCAGTTCATTTGCCCATCAATAGCGACGGCTACATCGAGAGCCTGCGCGCCAATGGCGACCAATGGCTGCTGAACCTGAACTTCTTCTCCGGAGGCACGATGGTTCTGGGGAAGGTCAACTCCACATGCTCCCCCTCCTTCGACTTCCTGTCGCAACAGAAGGTTTTGGTGACGGCTTGCGAGGGCGGTGGCGCTCATAAACTCGTCGTGTTGGGCACCGACGGCAAGCACCTTTGGGAGAACTTGAGTTCCCCGCAGGCCATTTGGCCGCTCCTCGTTGTTTCACCAGACGGATCGCGTCTGGCCCGCGAAACCTTGACCGTCAATCGCCCCGTCAATGCCTACTCGCCTCTCGACACCGACGACATCAAAGGCCAGTTGGTGCGGGTCTTCGACGCGGCGGACGGAAAGATCGAACTGGAGGCGCAGGCCAGTCCGGCGTTCGACGCGGGCGGAAACGTTGCTATTTCCCCTTCCGGGCGCCAGGTTGCGCTCATCCACGCCGGTGCCATCGAGGTTTTCAATCTCCCCAACCCCACCCTGTCTCCCGATGCACATCCAGCGCAAACCGGCCCTTGAAGCCCAGCCTTGCCGCGCCTCGCTTGAATGACCCGTGTAAACTGAGCCACGGGAGATTTTCTTGTCCACCGCGCTCATTCACTACGCGGCCGCTGCGGCGTCTGACCGGGGCCGCAAACGTCCTTCCAACGAAGACGCGTTCGGCTTTTCGGTCGAGAGCGGCATTTACCTCGTCTGCGACGGCATGGGGGGCGCAGCCGCTGGGGAAATTGCCAGTTCGATCGCCGTGGATGAGATGTTGCGCCTGCTCGACCATCCGCCCGAGCCCGACCCGGAGACTGTCGGCAGAACCGTTCCCGCGGTCGTCACGGAAGCCATCTCGGTCGCCAACCAGGCCATCTTCTCCCGATCGCTCCGCAACGATAAGCTCAGTGGAATGGGGACCACGCTGGTGGGTTTGCTGGTCAACGACCGCCAGGCGTGGGTGATGAATGTGGGCGACAGCCGCTGCTATCTGTTCCGGAATCGCAAACTGGAGCAGATCACCCTTGACCATTCTCTGGTCGAGGAGCAGGTTCGCCTCGGCCGCATGACCCGCTCCGAGGCTTTGCGCTCGCCCCTGAGAAACGTGATTACCCGCGCGCTAGGCACCCAAACCCAGGTGACGCCCGACCTCTTTGAAGTGCAACCCGGCCCCGGCGATCTGTTCCTGCTTTGCTCCGACGGCTTGACCCGCGAGCTCAACGACTCCCTGATTGAGTCGATCTTGGCCCTCGATCTTCCCCTGGAGACTGCCTGCGCACGCCTTGTGGAGTCGGCTAAGCGAGCTGGCGGCCATGACAATATCACCTGCATCCTGGTCCGCGCCGTCGGCTAGCCGCCAGAGACCCTTACTGTAGGTTTCTTCCCTTCATTGGTTCAGTTCTTGCTCCGCTTGGTCGACGCGCGCACCACCAGTTGCGGCGTCACCAGGTGGACCCGGCTCGGCGAAGGGCGATGGGCGCTCACCAGTTCCAGGGCCAGCTCCGCTGCCTGCTTCCCAATGCCGGCACTATCCTGGTCGATCGAGGTGAGGGGCACGCGCAGAAAATCGGAATAAAGCACATTCCCGCAGCCCACCACCGCCACGTCGTCCGGAATGCGCAGGCCTGCTTCCAGAATTGCACGCATGGCGCCCAGGGCGATCGGGTCGTTGAAACAGAAAACGCCATCCGGAATGTGTTTCAGCCGCAGCAGCTTCATGGCAGCCTCGTAGCCCCCCGGCTCGCCGCGATCATCCCCCGACGCGCCGATCGGGACCACGTAATCGGGTTCGGCCTTCCGCTTGTGCGCCGCAAGCGCATCGCGGAAACCTTGCAACCTGCCGATCGCCGTGCTGGTCTCCGGCCCGCGAATATGAGCAATGCGCCGGCACCCCTGGCTGATCAGGTGCTCGGTGGCTAACCGGCCCACGCCCACATCGTCCACGCCCACAAAGTTGGCGGTCAGCCCCGCAAAGCGGCGATCGATCAGGATGAACGGTGTCCGCGACTCTTCTACCGGCCGCAGGCTCTCGGCATCCAACTCCGCAGATGCAATTAATAGCACATCAACACGCCGCGCCAGCAGTTGCTCGATCTCCTGGCGCTCCAACTCCGCGTCTTCCTCCGAAGAAGCCAGGATCAGGCTATAGCCCTGTCCGCGAATGGCGGCCGAAATGGCCTTGGCAACCTGGGCAAAGAACGGATGAAGAAGGTCGGGAACCACGAGGCCGATCGTCCCCGTGCGCCCGGTGATCAAGGCCCGCGCCGTCAGGTTCGGCTGGTAGTTCAACTCCGCCGCGCGCTTCAGAATGCGCCTCTGCGTCTCTTCCGCAATATCCGGATGACCGCGCAGTGCCTTGGAAATCGTGACGGTGGACAGGCCCATATCCTCGGCGATGTCCTTCATGCGCACCGCCGCGCCCTCCCGGCCACTGCGGGATCGGCGATCGCGGCCCCCAAGGCTCTTCATGGCATCCTCCGCTTGCAATGCGCCCAGGGTGCGGCGTCGGCGCGCCGGAAGGTCTCTCGCCGTCGCCCTCCCGCTCTCTCGGACGTCTTCATATTGACACGCCATGCCCGCAAGCGTATTCTTCGTGGGGCATAGTTAACGATAACTATGCAAGCCTACAGGGAGTTCGATGAAGATTCAAGCAACCCCAATGTCTGCCCCCATTGACCCTTCACTCATTCCGCAACGAGTGCTTCCGACTGGAGCCAAGATGCCGGCTATCGGGCTGGGAACCTTCGGCTCCGACCATGTCACGCCAGCCCAGGTGGCCGCTGCTGTCCGCGGAGCTGCCCAGGTTGGATACCGGCACTTCGATTGCGCCTCGGTCTACGGCAATGAGGCTGAAGTCGGCGCTGCGCTTGAAGATGCCCGTGCCACCGGCATACAGCGCGAAGAACTCTGGATTACCTCCAAGCTGTGGAACGACAAGCACGCCGAACAAGACGTCATTCCGTCCTGCCGCAAATCCCTGGCCGATCTGCGACTCGACTACCTCGACCTTTACCTGGTGCACTGGCCATTTCCCAACTTCCATCCGCCCGGTTGCGATGTGACCTCCCGGAGCGAGCATGCCAAGCCCTACCTCCACGAAAGCTTTATGATGACCTGGCGCAAGATGGAAGAGCTGGTCGACCTGGGCCTGGTGCGGCATATCGGGACCTCCAACATGACCATTCCCAAGCTGAAGCTCGTTCTCCGCGACGCGCGCATTCAGCCCGCCGTCAACGAGATGGAGTTGCACCCGCACTTTCAGCAGCCAGAGCTGTTTCAGTATGTCGTCGACCAGGGAATCCAGCCCGTCGGCTATTGCCCGATCGGCTCGCCGGGAAGGCCGGAGCGCGACCGCACTCCGGAAGATACCTCGCCCACCGAAGACCCTGTGATTCAAGCGATTGGCCAAGCCCACGGCATTCATCCTGCGGTGGTGTGCATCAAGTGGGCTGTCCAACGCGGGCAAACGCCGATTCCATTTTCCGTCAACAACTACCGAGCCAACCTTGCGGGAATTGTGGATGATCCCTTGAGTGACGACGAGATGCGTCGGATTGCCGGCCTCGATCGCAGCTGCCGCTTGATCAAGGGACAAGTGTTCTTGTGGAAGGATGGGCAGACCTGGGAAGATCTGTGGGACATCCACGGAGAGATTACGCCGCCATGAGCATCCTGGGCACTGGCACCCTATGCTTTGCAAAGACTCGACGCGAATGAAGACACAGAAGAATGGGAGTCAAAAATGACGGCCACCATGACCGCCGCCTACCTGCCCGGCAACAGCACGGTCGAGTTTCGTACCGTCCCTGTTCCTGTGCCCGGATACGGCGAAGTGTTGCTACGCATGAAAGCCTCCACCATCTGCGGCTCCGATATTCGAGCCATCTACCACGAACATCTCGGCAAGGGCCCTGAGGGCTACCAGGGCGTGATTGCCGGACACGAACCGTGCGGGCAGATCGTGGAAGCAGGTCCGGGATGCCGGCGCTTCAAGACCGGCGATCGGGTCATCGTCTACCACATCTCCGGCTGCGGCGTCTGCAACGATTGCCGCCGCGGCTACATGATCTCCTGCACCAGCGAAACCTATCGCCGCGCGTACGGCTGGCAGCGCGACGGCGGTATGGCCGAATTCATGGTCGCGGAGGAGAAGGATCTGATCGCGCTCCCCGATCAGCTCACCTATGCCGATGGCGCGCAAGTTGCCTGCGGTTTTGGAACCGTCTATGAAGGTCTCGAGAAGATCGGCATCAACGGCAATCACGCGGTCCTGATCACCGGTTTGGGTCCGGTCGGGCTGGCCGCAGGCGCGCTTTGCCGAAAACTCGGTGCGCAGAACATCCTCGGCATCGACGTTGTGCCGGAGCGCATGAAAATTGCCTTGGATCTTGGCCTTTGCGACCATGTGCTTCCTTCTGGCCCAGACAACGTAGCCGAGGTGAGAGAGTTGACGGGCGGAATGGGTGTGGAACGCGCCGTCGATTGCTCCGCCAATGCGGCTGCGCGCGCTACAGCGATCCGAGCCACGCGTAAGTGGGGAAAGATTGTCTTCATCGGGGAAGGCGGCAAGGTGGAAATCAACCCGAGTCCCGATATGATTCATGAGCAGAAGACCCTCTACGGATCCTGGGTCACCTCCACCTGGCTCATGGAAGAACTTGTGGAACGGCTGGTGCGCTGGAACCTTCATCCGGCCGAGATCGTTACCCACCGGTTTCCCCTTGAGCGCGCTGACGAAGCCTATGCGCTCATGGCCTCGGGCAAGTGTGGCAAAGTAGCCGTTTGTCAGGATGAAGAGTTGAAGTCATGACCATGCAAGGAGCCACGCTATGACCCACACCACCATGATCCCATCCGTGAATTGGGAGGCCGAGCTTGCCGCGCGCCTCGCGCTCTTCGGCCATCGCAACTGGATTGTTGTCGCCGATGCAGCCTATCCCGCGCAAGCTGCCGCAGGTATTGAAACTGTGCTGACCGGCGTGAGCCAAACGAAGATTCTCGCCGCGGTCGCCCAGGCTATAGCCGAGTCGGCGCATGCGCGCGCGCGTATCTTCGTCGATCGGGAACTGGATTTCATTCAGGAGCAAGACGCACCCGGAATCGAGCGCTATAAACAAGACCTCGCGGCTTTGCTTGCGGCTTCCAACCTGCAAAGGCTTCCGCACGAACAGATCATTGCCAATCTCGATCGCGCGGCGCAGCTGTTTCGTATCCTCATTTTGAAAACGAGCATGACCATTCCGTATACCTCCGTTTTCTTCGAGCTCGATTGCGGGTATTGGGACGATCCATCGGAACACCGCCTGCGCCACGCAATAACACTTTCGGAGTCTTAGAGCACCCCCCGTGCCTCCTCCATTTCGTCGTTTGCGGAAACGGTGGGATACCCATAGACCTCAGGACTGCACGCTCTCCGAAAATGCTCGAATGCGTTGGCCACCAAATACCGATTCGAGTTCCAGACTTCCAACCGAGCTACCCCGCTCCGCGAAAGGACAGACATACAAGATGACAGTCAACAGGCGCGAGATACTTCAGATGATGGGCGGTGCCAGCGCCGCTCTGGCTCTTCCCAAATTTGCAAGACCGCAAAGTGGAAAATTCCTTCCCACGCGCGAATCTCTTCATGCGTATCGAATTCCCGACTGGTATCGCGATGCCAAGTTCGGCATCTGGGCGCACTGGGGGCCGCAATCGGCCATCGAGTACGGCGACTGGTACGCGCGGAACATGTACGAAGAGGGGTCGCAGCAGTATCTCTACCACTGCGAAACCTACGGCCATCCTTCCAAGGTTGGTTACAAGGACCTCGTGAGCAACTGGAAGGCCGCCAAGTGGGACCCCGAACATTTGATGAGTCTCTACAAGAAGGCAGGCGCCAAGTACTTCGTCAGCATGGGTGTGCACCACGATAACTTCGATCTCTGGGATTCCAAGTACACGCGTTGGAACGCCGTGAATATGGGACCTAAGCGGGACATCGTGGGGACCTGGCAGAAGGCGGCGCACAAGGAGGGCTTACGTTTCGGCATTAGTGAGCATCTCTGGATCAGTTACAAGTGGTGGGCTACGAGTCACGGCTCTGACAAAACGGGACCGCTTGCGGGAGTTTCCTACGATGGTATTGACCCTCAGTATGCCGACCTCTATCACGACGCCGATTGCGCGCGATTCGTCGACAAGTTCGATTGGAACGACGACGGCATCCCCGACTCATGGAAGCGCCACTACCTGGACCGCATGACGGATCTGATCGACAAGTATCAACCGGACCTTCTCTACACCGATGGCCATCTGCCCTTCGAAGATACCGGCTTGAAGATGGTCTCCCACCTCTATAACGTCAGTGCGCAGTTGCACGGCGGCAATGTGGAATCTGTCTACACAAGCAAGGAAGGCACCGATTGCGCCATCGGCACATGCCTTCTCGATCACGAGCGCGGCGTCTCCGACGGCATTGCGAAGAACCCCTGGCAGACGGACACGTGCATTGGCCAGTGGCATTACAACCGCGGTGAGAAATACAAGAGCGCGAAGAAAGTGATCGACCTGCTTACGGATATCGTGAGCAAGAACGGAAATCTTCTTTTGAATTTCCCTCTGCCCAATTCCGGCGAGTTGGATTACGAGGAGATGGTCACGCTCAACGGCATCACCGATTGGATGGCGATCAACAGCGAAGGCATTTACAGCTCGCGTCCGTGGAAGATCTACGGCGAAGGCCCATCCACAAAGGTCAAGATCGAAGAAGGAAATTTCAACGAAGACAAGCAGAAGGATATGGGCGCTGAGGATGTTCGTTTCACCGCCAAAAACAGCACGCTCTATGCCTTCGTGATGGGGTGGCCGGACAAAGCGGCAACAGTCAATGCGCTCGGCCTTGCCAGCCCGCAGGCTCCGGGAAAGATCGCGAATGTCGAACTGCTTGGCTACAAGGGCGATTTGAAGTGGAAGCAGGATGAGTCTTCCTTGAAAGTCGAAATGCCTCCGGAAAAGATCTCCGACATCGGCATCACTCTGAAGGTGTCGTTGGCCTAGGATTCCGTCACGACACGCTGGATAAAAGGCCGCGGTCATCCAGAGCACCTCAGCCTGCAATGCCTCTTATGTCCCGTGCCCCATCCTTCCGCGCTTCTTGCGGAAGGGTGGGAAACCTCGGACCTCGCCCCGCCGTGTTCGCTTGCAGCAAAAGTCGGCCCGCACCTTGGATCCCAAAGTTGGCCGGAATGGACTCGATTGTCTCCTGAACATGGAGATCGTCGGCTCCACTCCGGCCATCCGCGTTTTGCACAACAGCAGGAGCCAGCCGTGTGCAAAGAGCATGTACGATGGACAAGGGTCACCGATGAAAGAAGTAGAAAATCTCCCGCCTGAAATCCTCGTCCATATTGCCAAAACCCTGAACATCCCTCTTCGCAGCCTCGTTGCGGTCATCGAACTGCTCGACGATGGTGGCACGGTCCCCTTCATAGCTCGCTATCGCAAGGAAGCTACAGGCAACCTCGACGAAGTCCAGATTCGCGCCATTGAAGAAAACCTGGCCACCTTCCGCGAACTCATGGACCGGCGCAAAACCGTTCTTGCCTCCATCGCCGAGCAGGGTAAGCTGACCGACGAGTTGAAGGCCCGCATCGAAGCCACCCTGGACCGAAACGAGCTCGAAGATCTCTATCTCCCTTTCAAACCGAAGCGCAGAACCAAAGCCACCATCGCACGCGAAAAGGGTTTGGAGCCGCTCGCGCAATCCATCTGGGCGCAACAGCCCTTGGCGCAGCCTCTGCTCAATTTTGCTGCGACATTTGTCGATTCGGAATTGGGAGTTGCATCGGTCGAAGAAGCGCTCGAAGGCGCGCGCTACATTGTCGCAGAGTGGATCAGCGAAGACGCGGACCTGCGCAAGCAATTGCGCCAACTGGTACTCGATGAAGGCATGGTTGTTAGCCGCAAAGCCATGGACGCGGTGGACGAGCAGGAAAAGTTCAAGATGTATTACGACTATGCGGAACCGGCGAAATCCATCCCCTCCCATCGCATGTTGGCCATCCGCCGTGGTGAAGGCGAAGGCATTCTCTACTTCCTGATCGAAATCGCCGGCGAGCGCGCCGTTGGTGTGACGAAACGCCATGTGTTGCGTCAGCCGGGAGAATGGACCGAGCAGCTCGAACTCGCCATCGACGATGCCTGGAAGCGGCTCCTGAACTCCTCCATCCAGGGAGAGATCCGCTTGGAGTTGAAGAAGCGCTCGGACACCGAAGCGATCCGTGTCTTCCGCGAAAACCTCTATAACTTGTTACTCGCCCCGCCCGCCGGCCCCATCTCCGTTCTGGGTATCGATCCCGGCCTCCGCACCGGTTGCAAAGTTGCTGTTGTGGATGAGACCGGCAAGCTCATCGCGCACGATGTGTTTTACCTGCACACATCCAAGCACGGCAATGCGGAATCCACTTTGAAGCTCGAGGCGCTGCTGCGCCAGCATCGCGTTCGCGCCATCGCCATCGGCAATGGCACAGCTTCGCGCGAGACCGATGCCTTCGTGCGCGAGTTCCTCCGCGCCAAGGAAATTCAGGATATCTTTTCCGTGACCGTCAGCGAGTCGGGAGCCAGTGTGTACTCCGCCTCCGCCATTGCGCGCCAGGAGTTCCCCGACCTCGATCTGACCGTGCGAGGCGCCATCTCCATCGCCCGTCGCTTGCAAGATCCTTTGTCGGAACTGGTTAAAGTGGATCCCAAGTCGATCGGCGTGGGCCAATATCAACACGACGTGGATCAAAGACAGCTTCAGGAATCGCTTGAAACGGTCATCGAGACTTGCGTTAACAAAGTTGGCGTGGACTTGAATACCTCTTCCTGGACATTGCTGCGCTTTGTCGCCGGTGTCAACGAACGAATTGCGCAGAACATCGTAAGCTATCGCAACGAGAAGGGGAGCTTCCGATCGCGGAAGCAGGTGCTCGATGTCGCCGGGATCGGGCCGAAGACCTTTGAACAGGCTGCCGGCTTCTTGCGCATCCGCGGTGGCGATAACCCTCTCGACATGACGGCTGTCCATCCCGAATCGTATCCGGTCGTTGAGCAGATTGCGGGTCTTTTGCAGGCTTCGGTCGAGGACATTGTCCGCAACCCGGAGTTGCTGGAAAAGGTGGATCGATCCCAGCTGTCCGCTGGAGCTTTTACCGTCAACGATATTTTGGGCGAGCTGCGCAAGCCCGGGCGCGACCCGCGCGATCAATTCGTGGCGCCGAGCTTTCGCGACGAGGTGAGGGAACTCACGGACGTGCAGGTGGGAATGGTGCTCGAGGGCGTGGTGACGAACGTGACCAAGTTCGGCGCGTTTGTCGATCTCGGCGTCCACCAGGACGGCCTGGTGCACATCAGCGAACTCTCCAATAAATTCATCAAAGAGCCCTCTGAGGCTGTGAAGACCGGCCAGATTGTGAAGGTGAAGGTGCTCGCGGTCGACGCAAAAGCGAAGCGCATCTCGCTCTCCATCAAGCAACTCAGCGCCCCGGCAGCGCGCCCCTCGGCGCGGCCCGCAAGCCAAACTCCCAAGCCGCCGACGATGGACGAAAAACTGGCGGCTCTCTCCATGAAGTGGAAGAGCCGCTGAAGTCCGGATGAGTTCTCACTCATGAGAGCAGAAGATGCAACGGCAATCGAGGGAGGTTTTTTGAGCGGCGTCCTTCGTGATAGACGCCCGCACGCACCTGGAAATTGTGCGGAGTTCGGCGGACAAGCGTGAGACCACGGCCAATTCATGGCCGCATTTGATTTTCTTGAGCCGCCAGGGCAGGGACGGCCTTTGGCTTGCATTCACGGCGGCATGCGAGTCGACTATGGTTCCGCACTGGCACTCCTCGCCTTCTCCCTGTCCTTGTCGTCGCAGGTCCGCCCGCATGCCTCGCATGTGAGTCTTCCGGAGCTTTCGGTCGGCTCCGGCTTCTCCGCCATCAACCCCGACTACGGCAGTGGCAAACTCTATGGAGAAACGATTTGGGTCGATTGTTCCCCGATCGGAGTCGTACCGATCGCGCGCCGGGTCGGTATCGAAATTGAGGTGCGCGAGCTTCGTTTCCTTCGTTCGCCCAGTGAGCGCATTCTCCGCGAAGACGTTGGCTTGGCCGGCGTGACCTATGCCCTGCGCAGTTTTTCCCGCCTTCAACCCTACTTGAAAGCCGAGTGGGGTTTGGGAAACCTGGACTACCTGGTGCGGGCAAATCGGTCTTACCACCAATCGCGGACCGTGACCAATCTGGGCGGAGGGCTTGAGTGGCGAGCTTTCGGGGCTGCCTGGATCAGGGCAGACTACGCGTACGAGTTCTACCCCGATTTTTTCCTGGGAATCCCGCAGAAGCCAACTTCCGGCTCGGTTGCCCCCCAAGGCGTCACGGTTGGCCTTATGTTCCAAATTCGCCCGAGGCACACGTCATCGTGAGATCAGGAAGCCCACGCTGGCTCGGCCGGTCAGCCCTCCAGGAAAGTCCTTAGCCGCAATGCGGCCTTCTGCAGGGCTCTCAAGCCGGTCGCTCCGGGTTGATCGCTCGCTGCCATCACGTCCTTGCCCGTTTGCAGCCTCACGCGAATCTGCATTTCAAGGCAGTCGGGAATCGACGAACAGTTGCGAACCGGAGCAATCCTATGAAATTCATAGGCGCTCCTCGGCTCAATCACCTTACCCATGAGTGACCGCGCATCGAACCAAACCAGTCCGTCTGCACGGCTCTGGTAGGCGATCTTCGTCACCCAATACGTCTTCGAACGGGAGTGATTGACCAGTTCCAGCTCCGGACGGTACTGATCTCCCTCTCTCGTCCAGCTGTAGTCCAGAGTCACGTCCGTCGCTTGCAGAAACCAGAGATAGCCCAGGTAGGCCAGCACGAAGAGCCATCCCACGAAGACATACACAAACAATGCCGTCGCAATTTCCGTCCAAGTGCTCACTGCGCAAGTATAACGGCCTGCTCGCGGTCTTTTGGGATGGAGGACGGCGGCGAGGCCTACGCGTGGACGGGGAGCGCTCCGCTGCGCCACGCGTCTTCTTACGGCCTCGACACACCGGCGGCGTCCGCGGATCACGGGCAGGGCGTGTCCCGGTTTGGGTCTTCTTATGCATAACATATAAAGAGGGTTACCAGTACAAACACTGCGGTGAGGCGCCGCCCCCCCCGGCTGCCGGCCTTCGACCAAGCCGCGGATGCCCCATCGGGCCGGGCCACCTCCCCGCCCCTTCAGTTGCCTTCGCCGAAAACGGTACTGGGCACAGATCTGAGATTTCTCAATTTTCCTTCCATCGTTCCAATCCAAATTCAAAACGACAGCGTACCCACTGAAACGAACAGCGAGTGCCTGCCTCCCCTGATCAACATTGTGCTCCCGCCTAGCTCAGTTGCTCCTGTTCCCAAACGACCCGCAGTGGATTTGGAGAGCTGTATGTCAAAGTTCAAAACCGTTGTAGGACTCTCGATGAGTCTGCTTCTCGCTATGCCGCCCGGTGCATTCGCCTCCAGTCACCGGGAAGCCCCCATCACCGCGCTGGATCACGCGGCTGACATCACCGATTTCTATGCGTTTGTCAGCTACGATCATCCCGATCGCGTCACCTTCATCATGAATGTCGATCCCTTTCTGCAGCCAGGCAATGGGCCGAACTACTTCCCGTTCGACCCGTCGGTCGTGTACCAGATCAATATCGATAACAACCACAACGCCAAGCAGAACGTCTACTTCACAATCCGCTTCAAGACGAACATCCAGGCTCCGGGCGTCTTTACGGGTTTTGTAGGCGCTGGTGCGGGCATCAATGCGCCCGCCAATTCGCCGCCGCCGGTAGCCCCAGGAACCCCCATTGTCCCTCCCGCGATTACGTCCCTGACTGGGCCCGGCGCCGCAGGCTTGAGCTTGCAGCAGACGTTTACAGTGGAAATGACCCGCGGCAACGAAACCGTTTCACTGACAAACGCCGACGGGGGCCCTCTCGTTGCGGTGCCCAGCAATGTGGGTCCGCGCACCATGCCGAATTACCCGGCATTGGCCGCACAGGGCGTCTACAACTTGCAAGCCCGCAACGGCGCGCATGACATTCGCGTATTCGCCGGTACCGTGGCCGATCCGTTCTTTGTCGACTTGGGCGCGGCTTTCGATAGCCTTAACTTCCGCACCAGCGCCGGAGGCGGCGTTCTCAGCGCCGCGGCGGACGCCAACGACCAGGTCAATATCGCTCCCAACTCGGTGGCGGGCTTCAACGTCAATACAATCGCCATTGAGGTGCCAATCGCCTACCTCACTTTCGATGCTGCGGTGCATCCGGCCACGGATCCAAGAGCCGTGATCGGCGCATGGGCCACCACCTCCCGTGCCGAAATCACCATCCGCAAATCCCCCAACCCGCTTGAGTCAGAAGGCAAGTTGGCTCAGGTCCAGCGTTTGGGCAATCCGCTCATCAATGAGCTGATTATTGGCACGGGCAGCAAGGACCGCTGGAGCATGTCGCAGCCGGCAGACGACAAACAGTTTGCCGCCTACGACCTCGACCCGCTTCTCGCCCGGGTGTTCAATGCGGTGTACGGCATCGCCGTTCCCGCGCCGCCACGCACGGACCTCCTTCCCCTGGTCACCTACGCTCCTCCCATCGCCCCCACGGGCACCCCGGCCGGTCCCATCTCGGACATGCTGCGGCTCAACACAGGCGTTCCTCCAACCCCCATGGCCAGCCGCCGCCGCCTCGGTTTGCTTGCCGGCGACGGTGCCGGATTTCCCAACGGCCGGCGTCTGACCGACGACGTGATCGATATTGCCGCCCGCGCTGTGGCTGGCGTTCTGGCCGGATCCGCCTATAACTACCCCATCGGCGATGGCGTCAATGCTCCGGATCAACCCACGCAGGAAACCTTTCCCTACGTGAGCTGGGCCTATGACGGCCGCGATAGCCACCATGCCGATCCCGGCGGCAACGCCGGGTGCGGTGTGGGCGGCGCCTCAGGCTGCCCGGTCAACTAATGCTCCCTGCAATCTGGGGCAATGGCAATCGGCGCTTACCTCTCTGCGCGGGATCGATCCCGCGCAGAGACAAGCTTCGCGAAACTTGTAAATGTAAATAGGTGCTCCATGAAGCCTCTATACGGAATGCTGCTTTTTCTCGCAGTTCAGAATGTTCGCGTCGTGAGTGCTTGCCAGGTGACGAACGCTGCAACCAGCAGCCATGTTTCTGCCGGCGCAACCGCTAGCTCCGAACCAACCTCCGCTCAACAGTTGATGGCGGCAGCCAGGCAGCAGATGGCGCTCGATCCTAAAAAATTGCAGACCTACAACGACTTGGCCGCCGCCCAACTTCGGCGCGGTCGGGAAACCGACGATGCCAGTTTCATGAAGGAAGCCGAGAAGACGATCGCAGACGGATTGCAACTCGATCCCAACGACTTTTCTTTACTACGCACCCGCGTGGCGTTGCTTCTTCAACTGGAGAAATTCTCAGAAGCCAAACAGCTCGCGAACCAACTTCACCGCCGCCTGCCCGACGATGTGATGACCTATGGCTACCTGGCCGAGGTGGACCTTGCTCTTGGCAACTACGCGGAGGCCGAAGAGAATGCCCAGTGGATGATGAATCTGCGTCCCAACAACACGCCGGCGCTTCTGGTGGGCGCCAAACTGCGCAGTGCCTGGGGCGATAGCCGTGGCGCCGTCGAATTCCTCAATCAAGCGTTTGCCCAGACGTCTCCTCTCGAAGTGGAAGAGCTTGCCTGGATTGCAAACCAAATCGCACACGTTCAGGTGGAGCGCGGTGAATTTGATGCGGCCGCGAAGACTTTGCACCGTGCCGAGGAACTCTTCACGCCCTATCCCTTCACGATGGAGAATCTTGCCCGCGTGCGCATGTCTCAGAACCGGCCTGAAGAAGCCGCGCTGCTGCTGGTCAAGGCTACCTCGGTGGATCGGGACCCCCATCAGCTCGATCAGCTAGCCAAGGCGCAGCAAGCCGCGGGCGAACATGCCGAAGCGCAGGCAACCTTTGCAAAATTCGAAAAGCTTGCGCAGGATCCTGCGAGCGCCACGCGTGAGTCGTCGATCGATCTTGTCCTTTGGAAGGCTGAAAATCCTGGGACCGCGCAGGATGCACTCAAGCTGGCGCAGCAACAGGTTGCACAGCAGCAAGACGTATGGACCCTTGATGCCTACGCCTGGGCCCTCTTTGCGAATGGCAAGTATGTCGAGGCAGAACAATCGATCCAAAGGGCTCTTGCTGTCGGGATCCAAAGCGCGCAAATCTTCGATCATGCCGGCCACATCGAACAGAAGCTCAACAAGGACGCTGATGCGAACAAGAACTTTGAGCTGGCACTGGCAACGAATCCATCTTCCGAATTCTCCGCCGATGCGCGCTCCGCTTTGAAACAGAGTTCGGTGGCAACAGCAATTCAACAAGCATCAGCCCCCAGCGCCCAAGCCGACGCTCTTTTGCTCGCATCGCGTTCGGTGGACTCGTCGCGCAATCCAAGTGAATCGGCTCCGGGAGCTCCGGCACACGCCGTCAACCCCATCCAGGCAGATCCTCATTTCCTTCCCATTCCAGCAGCGTTGTTGACTTCGCGCCCTACTGAGACCGAGCAACAGATACGCCATGCTCAGTCGGAGGTAGCACGCGCGCCGAAGGATGCCAGGCTCTACGCCGCGCTTGGCGCAGCCTATTTTCAACATGCGCGCGAAACCGGCGATGTGAGCGATTACGAACTTGCCGAGAAAGCCCTCCAAAAGTCCATCGATCTCGATCCGTCCGACTTCTCCTCGGAATCAGCCTATGAGTCCATGGCGGAAGTGTGCATGGGCGAGCATCGTTTCTCCGACGCACTCGCCTATGCCCACAGAGCTCTGTCGCTGGGGAGTGGTGAGCTGTCTCCGTTCGCCATCCTGGGAGATGCGTATGCCGACATGGGCCAATACAGCAAAGCCGAACACGCCTACCAACGTTTGACGCCTCGCGACACCATCCTCTCTCCCCGAGCTGCCTACGCGAGCGATAGCCGTCTTTCCTACCTGAAGTTCATCGCAGGAAATACGCAGGAAGCGATCAAGCTCATGCAGACCGCGGTCCTGGAAGGGGTTGAGGCGCAACTGCCCAGTGAGAACCTCGCTTGGCTCTACTACGAACTGGGCGAATACCTGACACAGGACGGCGACGCCGCAGCGGCCAACAGTGCCTACCTCGCGGCACTCAACGCGCATCCGGGGGACTATCGAGCCCTGGCCGCATTGGCGAAACTCCGTGCCAATCACGGCAGGTATGAAGAAGCGATCGAACTCTACAAGAAGGCCATTGCCGTAGTTCCCATGCCGACGTACATCGCCGAACTTGGCGACGTCTATGCGCGGTCAGGGAATCGCACGGAAGCGGAGAAGCAATATGCGCTCGTCGAGTACATCGGCTTGCTGGGCCACATCAATCAAGTGCTCCACAACCGCGACCTGGCCATCTTCTACGCGGACCACGACCGCAAGCTGGACGAGGCCCTGAACCTTGCCCGCAAGGAACTCGAAGTTCGCCGCGACGTCTACACCCTCGATGCCCTCGCTTGGGCTTTGTACAAGAATGGCAAGGTACAGGAAGCAGCCAAAACCAGCCAGGATGCGTTGCGCTTTGGCACACAGGATTCCCTCATCCTCTTCCACGCTGGCACGATTGACGCTGCCGCAGGACATCCGGAACAGGCCCGCAAAGATCTTCAGCAAGCGCTTCAGATCAACCCGCACTTCCATCTCAGCTACGCAAGTGACGCACAAGCCCGGTTGGCCGCCCTCCAGACTCAGGTTGCTTCGAAGGAAGGACCGGCCCCCCATGCGCGCTAATCGAATCCTCGGCCTGCTTACCCCGATTCTGCTCATCGCTCTGTGCCGCGCGGCCATCGGCCATCCCATGGGCAACTTCAGTGTGAACCACTATTCCAAAATCACGTTGCAGGGTGACCGCATCCGTGTGCACTACCTCATCGATCTTGCCGAGATCCCGGCGTACCAGGAGCTGCAACAAGCGAACCTGCAGCCGAATTCAATCGATCCGTCGTCAGCCCTCGTCCTCACCTATATCGAGCATCGGGGCAGGGAACTGGGCCAAGGCCTGCTTTTAAGCCTCGACGGTAAACCCGCATCCCTCAACCTGGTCGCCAGCAACGTCATCTTTCCACCCGGCGCGGGCGGATTGCCAACCATGAAAATGGGATTCGAGTACGAGGCACGCTATCCTGCGGCGTCGAAGGCGGAAATCCATCCACGCAGCCTTCATTACACCGACACCAACTATCCCGGTCACAGTGGATGGAAGGAAATCGTTGCGGTTTCCTCATCGGGCTCCTTGCTCTCAAGTTCGGTGCCCACCACCGACCGTAGCCGCGAACTCGCGAACTACCCGGCTGACCTGCTAACCAGCCCTCCGCAACAACTTGAGGCATCGCTCGTTGTCGATGTGCCATCGAGACATGATGCAATCGCAGACTCCCCGATCGTCTCTCGAACGCAGAAGCAGCCTCTTAGCCAAACCAGATTCGCCGCATCGGCCGCGAAGGAGTTCGCCGCCAGGCCACTGCGCCCGAGCCCTATCGCCCACAAAGCCGCGTCGAGCGGTTCTCAGCCGTTGGCGGTCAACTCAGGCGGCCTCACCCTGGAAGCAAGCAGCCAGCAGACCCCGCGCAGCAAGTTCACTGAACTCATCCAAGAGCAGAATCTGAGTGCATGGTTCTTGTTGACCGCGGCAATCATCGCGATCGGCCTCGGTGGCCTGCACGCTCTCGAACCCGGACACGGCAAGACGATCGTCGCGGCCTACCTGGTCGGCTCCAGAGGCACCGCCCGCCATGCGGCGCTGTTGGGCCTCATTGTCACGGTCTCCCACACGGCCGGAGTCTTCGCGCTTGGTGCCATCACCCTCTATGCTTCGCGGTACATCGTGCCGGAGCAGCTTTATCCCTGGCTCGGCGCTCTCTCCGGCATCACCATCGCCGGCCTCGGCGGCTACATGCTGTTGCGCCGCCTTACGGGAACCGCTGCCGATCACTCCCACGCTCCCGGCTCTTCGCATAGCCACTGGCCATTTTCGAAACGCACAGAGAATGGGAACGAACTGGCGGTTGAAGCCGTGCAAACCGTCCCATCGGCGCAAACCGCCGTCAGCCTTGCCCAATTATTCACGTTGGGAATCACCGGCGGTATCATCCCGTGCCCGGCCGCGCTCATTGTCCTTCTCAGCGCCTTTGCTTTACACCGCGTCGGCCTGGGCTTTTTTCTGATCGTGGCCTTCAGCGCGGGTCTTGCCGGTGTGCTCATCGGCTTCGGCATGTTGATGGTCTACGCGCGCCGCTTCATGACTCACCTGCAAATCGATGGCCCCCTGACGCGCCGCTGGCTGCCCGTTGCGTCCTCAGCCTTCATCACCGTGCTCGGCCTGGTGCTGACCGTGCAGGCACTCTCCACCGTTCATTTCGGTCCGCAGATGTTCACAAAGGAAAAGCTCGGCCCGCTTCTCTTCGTCGCCGGATTGGGCTTGATCCTGGGCATGCGCCATTCCACCGATGCCGACCATGTGGTGGCCATCTCCACCATCGTGAGCAAGCAGAAGAGCATCCGTAGCGCGGCCATCATCGGCTCCATCTGGGGCCTCGGTCACACCATCACGATCTTCATCGTCGGCTCGCTGATCATCCTGTTCGGCGTGGAGATCCCGCCCCGTCTCGGCCTGTCCATGGAGTTCAGTGTCGCCCTCATGCTCATTCTTCTCGGTGTTCTCAACCTCACCGGGATCATGCGGAAGATCACCGCATTTTTCACGCCCGGCGAAACTGATCGGAACACCCTCGCCGCCTCTGCGCGCCAAGCAAGATCCAACTCCACGCTTGACCGCGTGCTGCAAAACTCGGTGGGCCGCTTCGGCCTCTATCAATGCCTCCGGCCGTTGGTCATCGGATTGGTACACGGCCTCGCCGGTTCGGCCGCAGTCGCCCTGTTGGTTCTTTCAACCATCCACAATCCGGTGTGGGCCACGTTCTACCTGCTCATCTTCGGTGCAGGCACCATGCTCGGAATGATGGTGATGACCTCAGCCATTGCCGCGCCCCTCTCCTTCGCCGGTGAGCGGTCGAAGAAGCTCAGCCAGTATTTTGGAGTGGTCTCGGGTATGGTAAGCCTCTGCTTCGGCAGCTTTCTGGTCTACCAACTGGGATTCCTGGGAGGTCTCTTCACCAGCCATCCCCAATGGACGCCGCAGTAGCCCAAAAGAAATGGCATTTTTGCTTTTGCTATAGACTTCCGTGCCCCATCCTTTCCGCTTTTTCCTGCGGAAAGGGTGGGAAACCCATGAATTCCGGGTCTACACTATTTAAAAAACTGCCATTGCGGGGAGCGTTACGGAGGCCTGGGCTCAGAAGACCTGAATCAGGAACAGGCCGGTGACCACCATGACCGCGAAGGTGACGCCATGGATTGAGAAGGCCACCTGCTTCGAACCGCCCGAACCAAGCACGTTTGACATATCCCCGAACGCGGTGAGGGACTCAACGAGAAACGCTATGCCCACCGTCCGCGGGTTCGTTGTAAGCATCAGTGTCAGGACGACCAGTCCGGATACGATGTCCCGGATCCCTTTGAGGCGTAGCCAGGCCCGCGTGTCAGGATCGGGAGAAGGTAGCTTGAGGCCGAAGGATCCCGTCATCTTTTCGGGCGATGCGATGTAGAGACCGCCGATGATGATGATCCCGACCGCGAGGAGAGCGGCCACCGAAAGGGCGATAGTTGTCTGCATGGAGTAGCTCCTTTAGAAAATCTAGCAACGCTATACAAGATGTAGCCAATCATTGAGGGATTCAGAAAGACGAAATAGTTTCTAGCAGCGCTATAATTTAGATCGATGGAAACGAAGCAGGCCATAAACCGGATCGCGGAAAGAAAACTGCGCGACAGGCAGGCTAGACGGGCGCAGATCGTCAGCGCCGCACGCCGGATCGCGGAGCTCGAAGGATGGCCGAGCGTAACCGTCCGGCGTCTGTCCGACGAGATCTCCTACAGCCAACCCGTCTTGTACGCTCACTTCGGAAGCCGCGATGGGATCCTTGGAGCGGTTGCCACCGAGGGCTTTGGAGAGATGGGCCTGACTCTCGAGAAGGCACGTAAACGCGGGAAGCGTGGAAGTACAGTCGAGGTCGTGGCGAATGCCTATCTGGAGTTCGCCGCATCTTCACCGGCACTCTATGAAGCGATGTTTTCGCTCAGCTTAAGCGTAAGATTCGACGATCCGTCGACTCCTCCGGAGTTGCGATACGCGTTTTCCCAACTTGCCGAGTTGTTTCCGGGGCAGGGATCGAAGTCCAGAATTCTAACCGAACTGTTGTGGGCGAGCCTTCATGGTATTGCTGACCTCACGAGGACCAAGCGACTCCCGCCCAGCCGTCAGAAGGAGCGCGTGAGGGCCCTCGTCGAACTCTTTACTTGTCTAGGTGATCGGCATGGACGTGGTTCAACTAATTGATTCTAATGGTCGGGGCGGAGGGATTCGAACCCCCGGCCCTCTGCTCCCAAAGCAGATGCGCTACCAGGCTGCGCTACGCCCCGACATTCCTCTCCGATTGTATCGCGAATCGATTTCAGAAAGCGCCCAACCCCCATGTCTGCTGTGTGAACCACACCAGAAGCCAAATGATCACGACAACCGGAATTGCGAAGACCACCGCCAGCGCGGCAGCTAGTCCCAGCAAAAACAGCCAGTCGGCCTTGGTGTGCCGGCGCGGCTCTTCGAGATGCAGCTTCAGCAGCCGGTAATTGCGGCGGTTGGTCTTCCAGGCTATATCGAAGACGTCCCCGAAGAGCGGAATCGTGCCGACTAAGACGCCAATGCACAGATTCACCACCATCCGCGTCATGGTGATGTAAGGGACGCCGCGAACCCATGCCGCCAGGGGAATGATCAGCGAAAGCAATCCCGCGAGCACGTCGCCAAAGCCGGGAACGAGTCCGACGATTCCGTCCACGCCAAAGCGAACCTGCGTTCCAGGAATCCGGAAGGCCTCGTCCAACAGGAACTCCAGCCGCTGCAACGTGCTGTCGCGGAACAGCCACGCCCCCCGATTCCACCGCTCCGTGCCTCGCGCCCCCTCCATCGCTCCTGGCGACGGCGGTTCCAGTCCAGGCGCAGGTGTGGGCCTGCTCGGCCCGGCAGCGGGCGTGGGCGGAACGGACGAGTTGGCTTTGCGGCGGTTCAAGCGCTTTGCCCTCCGGTCGAGGCTCATGGGTCCGGTTCATTCGATGCTACAATCTTGGAGGTACATGGCGGCTATAGTTCAGCGGCAGAACGCCTGACTGTGGCTCAGGATGTCGTGGGTTCGATCCCCACTAGCCGCCCCATTCTTTGCTTGCATCTGGCCCATACTTTCTCTAACTTGCTGAAGAATTGCGCGGTTGTGCGCGTTTTCTTGGCCTTAGTGTTACCCCCTCGAGCGCCGGTTTCACACCCCGAGTCTTCCCACCCCGTGAATGCAAATCAAGTAAATGAACAGGAAAGACCTCGACGGCTCGGTGATCCGCAGCCGTGGCTCCTTCCTTTTCGGCCGAAACGGGGCCTCCGCGGTGGTCACCTCCAAACCATCGTGGGCAATTTTCTGCCTCGCCCTCCGTTTCCCTCGGAGGGAGTGTTGGAAACGGTCGAGGTCGATCCGCTCGACGGCAGCCGGGTGCGTTGCCATTGTCACTGGCAGGCTGGACCCGACCGCGCCAATCAACTGACGCTGGTCCTGGTGCACGGGTTGGAAGGATCCTCTAACTCGCGCTATATCCAGGGAGTCGCCGCCCGCGCGTGGCAAGCCGGGTGGAACGTGGTCCGCATGAATATGCGGAACTGCGGCGGGACTGACGCACTCACGCCGACACTCTATCATTCCGGCCTGTCCGACGATGTGGGCGCGGTTGTGCGCCACTTTCGCCACACCTTAGGACTGCAACGCATCGCCCTTGTGGGCTACTCCATGGGGGGAAACCTGGTCCTGAAGTTAGCGGGAGAGTGGGGAGGCCAGGCGCCGCTGTGCGCCGTCGCGGCGGTTTGCCCGGCGATTGACCTTGCCCTCGGCGCCGATGCCTTGCACGAGCCCATGAACCGGGTCTACGAGTGGAGGTTTCTCCGCGGTTTGAAGCTGCGCTACTCCCGCAAACGTGAGTTGTTTCCGTCCAGGTACGCCGCCTGGCCGGAGATCGGCCCCGTCCATTCGATTCGCCAGTTCGACCACAAGATCGTCTCGCGCTACTGCGGCTTTCGCGATGCGGACGATTATTACTATCGCGCGGCCAGCGCCCGCGTCATCGACCGCGTAGCGGTTCCCACCCTGATTCTCCATGCTCAAGATGACCCCTTTATCCGCTTGCAGCCAGAGACTCGAGCCAAAATCTGCGGCAATCCCCACATTCGCTTTGTCGAAACCCGTCACGGCGGTCACTGTGCCTACCTGTCCCGCGACCCAGGCAACGAGGTTCACTGGGCCGAGGCCACGGTCATTCGCTATCTGCTTGCGGAAACCGACCGGCAGCATGGAAGCTGACTGGGAGTGGGAAGTAGGGGAGGGCGCGCCGGTCATCGTGGCCGATTGGCCGGGTTTGATCGACCTGCGCCGCGCTCCCGAGCGAGCTCATGAACTTCTGGAGGCCGCCGCGCTCCCCGCGCTTGCCGATGCGCTCCAGGCGCTCAACGCCGCAGCTTCCCCGGTCTGGACCTCGAAATGTGACTTCTGGCCTTCGCTCGGCCCCGGCAACTTCGATCCCGACGAACTCGACGCACCTCCAGGCCACGCACTGCATGCCCTGGGGTGCTACATCGATCTCCTGGCCAGGGACCGGTCCAAGTGGACTCTTGCGCCCCAGGTTGAGGCGGCCAGTCGAACCTGGTGCGCTTCGTGGAAGGAGGTTCCTCTGCGCGGTTGCCGGGTCGACCTGGTCATGCGGCGGGCCCTCCTTTCGCCTCAAGTGGTTCACTTCGGCATCACGGCCTATCTCACCGCTTGCGGCCAAAACCCCAACGAAGCCAGGGACTCCCTAGGGCACGCCTTGCGCGCATTTGCGTTGACGATCACCCGCCACGCTGGCGGTCGCTTGTCGAGTTGAACTCAAAAAAATGAGGGTCTGCACAGGCTGGGGGAAAACGCGTCCGGGCGGTAGGTCGGGGATTTATCCCCGATACAAAGCCCATAGAATCAACGTCGGCTTTAGCCGCTGGGGTATGTTTTCTGCATTGCTCGTCTCAAATTGAGAGCTTTTCCGCAGCCTGCTACAGCAGCTTTCCGGCCGCCAGATCTCGGATCAGCCCCCGGTCCGCGGCCAGGAAGTCGTAGCCTGGCAGGTCCTCGAGTTTGGTCCAGCGAACTTCGTGGTAGATGCGGTTCTGCAGTTCGCCACTGAACGCATGTACGGCAAAAAACAGCAGATCCACCGCGCCGCCATGGCGATAATTGTGGCGGATATGCGTCACCCGCGGGCCAATCACCGCGTGAATGCCCAGCTCTTCTTCCAACTCCCGCGCCAAGGCCTGTTCCGGGCTTTCCCCCGGTTCGATCTTGCCCCCGGGGAACTCCCATTGCAGGGCCATTGGCTGGTCCGGCCGCCGCTGCCCAATCAGCACTTCGCCCTCCCGCAGGATGAGCGCCGCGGCCACAAACCGAAGGGCGGGCCCATTGGTGCGGTTTGCGGGATTGGAAGGGAGATCGGACACTGGCTCTAGTGTAAACGCTTCAAAGAAGTGCAGACGGTGATATGCCCACACAGATTTTGCGCAATCGAATTGCGCGGATCTTAGCCTATTTTCGATCGCAGAAAAACGCCTCTACTCCCCCGCAACCGCTGCCACAATCCCCTCCGCGGCCCGCGGACGGAAATAGCCCCACCCATGCGCGGCGGCCGCTTGCAGCAATGCCGGCGACGGGTTCACTGGGAAAGCATGCCGCGCAATCTCCAGCATCGCCAGGTCGTGAACCGAGTTGCCAAACACCGCGTCTGGAGTCGCCAGCCCGGCCTGGCGAAGCGCTTCCGCTTTCCCCTCATCGGTGGGCACAGCCACAATTTCGCTGGAGATTGTCGCATGGGTCACGCGTACCTCCGCGGCCAGGACGCGCTCCGCGGGAATGCCAAAGCCGCGCACCCCCTCCGCGACAACCCATCGATTTGTAGAACTCACCGCCCAAAGCTCCACCCCTGCTGCCTTTAGGGCCGACAGAAGGGAAGCGATCTCCGGAAAAACCCGCCCCTGGACAAACTCGCTCACATACTGCGCCGCGGCGGCCCGCAGTTCCTCTTCCCGCAATCCGGCGTAGATCTGCACCATCTCTCCGCAGATCTCCAGCTCGCTCACCTTGCCGGCGAGGTAGGCACGGTAGCGCGTGTCAATCCAGTCGCTCGTGGAGCGGGAAACCAGCCCCTGCTCCATCGTCCAAACCATGAAGCCGTACCCCGAATCACCGCTCCAGATGGTTCCATCACAATCGAATACGGCAACTCTCGGCTTGCTCTCCAGCACCAGCCTCTCGAATTGCTCCGCCGTCCAGCGGGGAATCTCAATCTGCGTCTTCAATGAAGTCATTCCTGTTTTTTCCCAAATCTTTCCAAGTCTATTTTCGTCGAAATAGGCCAGTTTTGCACGTTTCCGAAAGCAGGAGAGCCAAGAAGGTCACCGTAAACCGCTGGAGCAGTTCGTCATTTTCACAAATCTCCCTGCCCCATCCCTTCCGCCTCTCTCTCTGGAACCGGTGGGAAAGCAAGACCTTCGTCCCGTCCCAACGAAGGCCCCGTCCCCCATTCAGCCCGGCAAAGCCTCCCGGCTCGGAACTCCATCCACCAGCCGCAAGATCCCCATCGGATTCGCGGCCTGCAACTCCTCCGGTAACGCACCGTCGGGAAAGTTTTGGAAGCACACCGGCCGCGCAAACCGGAAGATCGCCCCGCTGCCCACCGAAGTAGACCGAGCGTCGGATGTCGATGGATACGGCCCTCCGTGAACCATCGCCGGCGCCACTTCCACGCCCGTCGGAAACCCGTTGAAAATCAACCTTCCAACCTTCTTCTCCAACACCGCGATCAGTGCGCGATGCGGCGCAAGGTCCTCTTCCGTGCCCAGCACCGTCGCCGTCAGATGTCCGTCCAGCGATTCCGCCACCCGCAGGTATTCGTCCGCGGAAGAGCAATGCACCAGCAGTGTGTCCGGCCCAAAAACCTCTTCGGTCAGCTCCAGCTCTTGGAGGAATTCCTCCAGAGTGGTTTCGAACAACTGTGCCTGGGCTGGGCAAGCCGGCGCGCTTTCAAGCATCGCTGCCTGCGCGATGAGCGAAGCCTGCTTCCCGCGTTGCCCGGTGAGTTTTGCGTAATCGCGGGCAATCCCCGCCGTGAGCAGCGTGAAAGGCGGCGCCTGTTCCACAAGCTCGGCGAGCTTGGGCACAAAGCCCGTCGTCTCCGCTTCCTTGGGAAGCAGCACAATGCCCGGCTTGGTGCACATCTGTCCCGCTCCCAGCGTGAACGAGTTGAACAGGTTCTGCGCCACCGTCTCCGCGCCGGCCCGCAACGCCCCCGGCAGAATGAAAACCGGATTGCTGCTGGCCATCTCGCAGAAGCAGGGAATTGGCTTCGGTCGAGCCGCCGCCAAATCCATCAGCGCCCGCCCCGCGCGCAGCGACCCGGTAAAGGCGAGCGCTTCCACCAGTGGATGACGTACCAGCGCCGATCCTACCTCGATTCCCGCATCGTAGAGCAGCGAAAACACGCCTTCCGGCAGAGCCGCCTCCGCAACCGCCTTGTGGATTACCTCGGCCGCCAGCTCGCTCGTCCCCGGATGCGCGGAGTGCGCTTTCACAATCACCGGACAACCGGCCGCCAGCGCGGAAGCCGTGTCTCCGCCGGCCACTGAGAAAGCGAGGGGGAAGTTGCTGGGGCCAAACACCACGACCGGCCCCAGCGGTCGCAGCATCGAGCGCAGGCCGGGCCGCGGCAGCGGTTTGCGCTCGGGGAGCGCCGAGTCAATCCGCGCATCCACCCATGAGCCTTCTTCCACCAGCGCGGCAAAGACGCGCAGTTGCATCGTCGTCCGCCCCACCTCGCCCAGCAGCCGGGCCATGGGGAGAGCTGTTTCCAGGTGAGCGCGCTCGGCAAGCGGCTGCTGCAAAGCATCCAGACCATCGGCAATCCTGCGCAGCAAAGCCCCCTTCGTCTTTCCGCACGCACTCGCGTACACCGGGAACGCTTGGGCCGCCAGTTGCACGGCCTGGTCTACGTCGTCGGCCGAGGCCGAATAGTACACGGGATCGAGAAGCTCCCCGCTGGCAGGGTTCAGCGCCTGGATCGGAGCGCCGCTGCGGTTGCCGCGCTGCGCGCCAAGAAAAGATTGTCCGGTCAAACTCATGTTCAAAACCCCCACATCTCCGACTTTAGAGTAACGGAATGAACATTGCTTGACCGGCGGCGGTCGATCTCACCTTGGAGGAATTTCGCAGCTCTGTAACAGGGCATGACTTCAGTCATGCCCCCGAAAAGCCAAAAATGCGATCGGCTTTGGCCCTTCGAAGTCTTCCTTGTGTTGGGTCTTTCCGCAGCTGTTGTGCCCTGCGGGAATCTTGTTTGGAGCATCCGGCCCCTCCGGCAACCGTTGGATGTTGCTGATTTTGATTCGGTATCGCCTGTGGTACCGCAACACCCGCCCGTCCCCAATCCGCACCGCGACCCGCCGATAATGAGACATGTGGACACGGCCTCCAACCTCACGCTCCTTACCGACTACCAGACCTACCTGCGCGTGGAGAAGGGCCTGCGCCCGCTTACCTGCGAGGCCTACGACAGCGATCTGAAGACCTTCGCGGAGTTTCTCGAAGGCCGGCACGGCGTGGTCCTCACCGCCGCGCAGCAAGACGTCGCCGCCTTCCTCGAACACCTCCGCAACCACGCCATCGACTCCCGCTCTGCCGCTCGCAAGCTCAGTTGCCTGCGCGGCTTCTACAAGTGGCTCCTCCTCGACCGCCGGATCCATCACGACCCCACCGTCAACATCGAGTCCCCCAAGGCCTGGAGGGTTCTTCCCAAGTCGCTTGCCGAGCCGGAAGTCAATGAAATGCTCGAGCGCGCCGGCATGGCCGCCTCCCACCCCCAGGCCCAGGCCACAGCCTTGCGCGACTCCGCCATCCTCGAACTCCTCTACGCCGGCGGCCTTCGCGTCTCCGAGGTCACGGCCCTCTCCACCAGCGATCTCTCCATGGATGCTGGCCGGGTCCAGGTCCGCGGCAAGGGGGACAAGGAGCGCATCGTTCCCCTCGGCCGCACCGCCCTCGACGCCCTGGAAAACTACATCCGCAACGGCCGGCCGCACCTTGCCCGCATCAGCTCCGTGCGCAAGGGCAACACGGCCCGCCAGGATGCCACCCGTCTTTTTCTCTCCCTGCGCGGCATGCCGCTCACTCGCCAATGGGTGTGGCACCTCGTCAAGATGGCCAACTCCGGCGCCAGTCCGCATCGCCTCCGCCACAGTTGCGCTACCCACATGGTCGAGCATGGTGCCGATCTCCGCAGCGTCCAGCTTATCCTCGGACATGCCGACATCTCCACCACCCAGGTCTACACCCACCTCGCCCTCGGTCGCCTCAAAGAAGTCCACCGCATGCACCACCCGCGCGCCTCGCGCATGACCGCTCCGCCCGAAGAGGCTATCCCCGCCGCCGAGGAAAAGCCGTGACGGCCACTGTTGCGCCTTCCCTCTCGAGTCTGGTCGAGGACTACCTCCGCGTCCTGGCCAACGAGCGCGGCTCTTCCGCCCACACACTCCGCGCGTACCGGCGCGAACTCCATGCCTTCGCCGCTTTTCAGCTTGAGCGCTACGGAGAATCCCAATCCGTCGATCGCATCGAGCACACCCACATCCGTAACTGGCTCGCCTCGCTCTACGACCGTGGACTCTCCAAAGCCTCGGCCGCCCGCGCCCTCGCCGCCGTGCGCAGTTGGTTCAAGTGGCTGGCTCGTGCCGGCTATGTTGACCAAAACGCCGCTTCGCTTGTCGCCACGCCGCGCCTGCCCAAGCACCTGCCCCGCGTTCCATCCATTGAGCAGATGAACCAGGCCGTCGACTCCGTTGCCGGAGAAGCAGCCAGCTGGCCCGCGCGCGACAAGGCCATCCTCGAAGTCCTCTATGGCTGCGGCATCCGCAACGCCGAACTCACCGGTCTCAATGTGGATGACATCCACTGGGCCAACGAAGCCATCCTCGTCCGCGGCAAGGGCCAGAAGCAGCGTCTGGTACCGTTGGGCGATGCCGCCGCCCAAGCCCTGCGTGCCTATCTCGCTGAGCGCGCCGCATTACTCGCCGCCGCCGGCACAAAGAAAGCCGCCACCACGCCCGCCCTTTTCCTCAATCTTCAACTCCGCGGCCTCAACAAGCCCTCGTTGAGCCAGCCCGAAAATCTCCGTGGCCCATCCATCCCGCGTTCTGTGCGGGATGGACGGGAGACCACAACTCTCAACTCCGCGGATTCATCTACTTCTTCGCGTTCCGATAGGGAAGGGAAACTGGGTGCCCGCGGTCTCGCCTCCGAGACCGGGGAGACGACCCCTCAAGAACCAGTCTGCAAGTCCACCAAGCCCCCCAGCCAGGCTCGCCTCACGACCCGCAGCGTAGGCCGCATCGTCAAGCGAATCGCCATCCAACGCGGCCTCTCCGCCGACGTGCACCCGCACACCCTCCGCCACGCCTTCGGAACCCATTTATTGGAAGAAGGCGCCGACCTCCGCGCCATCCAGGAGCTGCTCGGCCACGAGCGCCTCTCCACCACCCAGCGCTACACCCAGCTCACCACCGCCCAGCTCACCCAGGTCTACGACCGCACCCACCCAAGAGCGAAGTAGGAACCAAGCGGGGTTCTCCACGCATCGGCCTCGACTTCATCTCAGACCATAGGCTCTGTGATCGTTTCCGACCATAGGCTCTGTCATCGTTTCCGAACATAGGATCTGTCATCCTGAGCGAGCGTAGCGAGTCGAAGGACCTGCGGCTGTTCTTCGTTCTTCTGTGGAGCCGATCCCCATCAATCCATCAGTTTCATCATCAAATACGTGTACCACTCCGCCCGCGACTGCGCCTCTTGTTTATTGTCCGCGCCCGCCCCGTGACCGCCTTCCGTAATCTCCTCATAGAAAAACGGTTCGTGAAACTCCTCCATGCGCGCCGCAAACTTGCGCGCATGCACCGGCCCTACGCGATCGTCCTTGGTCGTGGTAAAAATCAGCGGCTCGGGATACTTCACGCCCTCTTTTAGCTGGTTATACGGCGAAATGGACGCCAGAAAGGTGCGCTCCTCGGGATTGGAAACCGATCCGTACTCACCCGTCCAGGACGCGCCGGCCGACATATGCTCGAATGCCAGCATATCCAGCAGCGGAACCTGGATAATCACCGCGCCCCACATCTCCGGGTGCTGCGTGAACTCCACGCCCATCAGCAGGCCGCCGTTCGATCCGCCCATGATCCCTAGCTTCTTCGGTGATGTGATCTTCCGTACCACCAAATCCTGGGCCACTCCGTAAAAGTCGTCGTAGATTCGCTGCCGATGCGTCTTCAGCCCCGCCTCATGCCACGCCGGCCCGAACTCCCCTCCACCGCGAATGTTGGCCAGCACAAAAACTCCGCCGTGCTCCAGCCATAGCTTGCCCGACACCGCGGAGTAGCTGGGCGTCATGGCAGCCTGGAACCCGCCGTACGCCGTCATCAGCGTCGGGTTCGCACTGTCATAGCGCATGTCCTTGCGATGGACCACAAAGTACGGAATCTTGGTTCCATCTTTCGACGTTGCCTCCAGCTGCTCCACCGTGTCGGCGCTCGCATCAAACAGCGGTTTCTGCGACTTGGCCGCCGCGAACGAACCATCCTCCGCATTGCCCAGCCAAAGCGAAGGCGGCGTCAGAAAGCCTTCCACGCGCACAAAAAAACGGTCGTCCGTGGCGCTCGCCGCCGCAATCTCCACAGACTCGTTTTCCGGCACGGGCAGCGCCTTCCTCGTCCAAATCCCGTCTTTGCCCAGTGTGCAAACGTAGGCCCGCCCCTGGACATGGTCAAGCGTGGTCAGAATCAGATGGTTCTTGATGTTGTCCACCCCTTGCCCAAACTCTTGAGACGTGGGCGCAAACACGAGCGCCGGCTTAAGGTGGGTTGGATCCTTCTCCAAATCATCCAACTGCAGGGAAACAACCGATCCCTGGGCAATCTTTTCCTGCCGGCCTTCGGGTGTCCAATCTTCGTTTAGCGTCACCACTAGATTGCCGTCCATAAACGCATTGATCTCGGCTTTGTGCGGCAGGCCCAGCTTCCTGGGTCCGCTGGCCGTCAGCAAGTAGAACTCGCTCTCGAAAATCGTGACATTGCGAATCAGCAGCGATGCTCGGTGTCCTTGTGCGTCGCGCAGCACCGCCGCACCGTCGCCGGTGTCCTTTACATCTCCGCGATACACTTCCTTGGCGCTTTCCAATGGCGTCCCGCGTTTCCATTCCCGCACGGTAATCGGATAACCGGACTCGCTCATGGTTCCCGGACCCCAGTCACGGCCAATCAGCAGCGTGTCTTTGTCCACCCAGGCAGCTTCCTGCTTGCCGCTCGGAAGTCGAAACCCGCCCTCCACAAATTTGGCCGATTTCAGATTGAACTCACGCAGGGTGACCGCATCCTCGCCGCCCGCGGACAACGCGACAAAGCAAAGCTCTTCCTCGGGCTCAAGGCAGTCCAGCCCTTTGCCCACCCAGCTCTGCTTGTCTTCTTTTGACAGCGCATCGTAGTCCAGCACCGTCTCCCACTTCGGCTCCGGCAGCAAATAGTCCTTCAGCGTCACCCTCCGCACAATGCCGCGCACGTGCTCCGCATCGCGCCAGGTGTTGTAAACCAACCCGCCGCGAAAGGTCGGCGCCGGCAAACGCTCCGGAGACTCAAGCACCTTCAGCGCCTCTGCCTCGAGCGGCGCAAAGTGGGAGTTCTTTTCCAGCACCGCGGCGGTTCGCGCGTTCTCCGCCTTCACCCACGCCATCGGACGATCCCCGTGGATATCTTCCAGCCATGTGTACTTGTCCGGCTGTTCGGAGCTTGCCTGCTGCGCGCCTGCGGTGAATGGTCCGGCGCCCAACGCGCAAGCCGCCGTGAGAGCCACCATGGTCATCCGGCGCGATGTCCGGGAAGCAAAACGCTCTTTCATGTTCAATCCTCTTCAGTAAAAGAATCGTGCCCTCCGGTTTGCAAAAGGATGTTGCCGGAAGGAGTGGAACTCGGCTGCGGAAACTGCGATGGCGTTGTCTACTCAGGCAGTATCGCATTTGACCTGGGTCTCAATTTCGACTGACTGATTTCATTGTGCGCGGACGGGCCATAATTCCAAGCAACATTGGGCAAAAAAAGTTTGGGGGAAGTTGCGGGCTTGGCCAGGAGCTTCAATGACTTTCCAGTAGGGCCGACATTCGACGGAAAACTGTCCGAGTCGTCCGACTGAAGGCGCTTGAGAGATCCCTTCCATTGTTGAGTGGGGTTGATTCGTCGCATCGCTATGACAAAAAACATGTTAGATCATTCTTGAATTCTAAGGAGTGCCCAAACAAAGCACTTAAGGCATTCTTGCTTTTGCCATAGACCTCCGTGCCCCATCCTTTCCGTTTTTTCCTGCGGAAAGGGTGGGAAATCCATGAATCCCAGGTCTACACCAATTCAGAAACGGCCATCGCTCGTCAAAGCTCGGTGCCCCGTCCACGCGCCTTTTCTCTGGCGCATGGGCGGGAAACCTCTTGCCTCAACAAGCCCGTTCATCCGGAGCGAGCGTAGCGAGGATCCGCCGTCACATTCCGGGACTCGTTTGATGACATGCTGCAACCGACAAGCAGCACGCCATGCACATCGGGCACGGTTCGCATGTCGTATACAACGTCGAGCCTCGCAATGAGACGGCGCCAAGCTTCTTGCACGCCAGGCGAATCGCGTGAACTTCCCCGTGCGCACTTGAGTCGGTTTGCTCGCCCACCGCATTGCAAGCGCGCAGGACAGAAACGCCCGTTTTGCTGTCGCGAATGTGTCTTTCAGAATTTGATCTTATTCTTCGGAAACCAAGTCAGCTGAATCGTCGTGGTGGTCACGCTCTGCTGGCTGGCCGGATACGTCGGCGTGCCCGTCGGATAGATCGGCGCCTTCCACCGCTCGTAGGCAAAATTGCCGTGCACCTCGAAGTCCTTGCCAATCCGCTTCACCACGTCAACGTTCACATCGCGCAGCGTCGTTCCTCCCGGAATGAAGTCCTTGGCCACCTTTTGCCCCCGCACACCCACCTGCACCCATTCGTTGCCGCTCAGGTGATAGGTCAACCACCCTTGCCCGCCCTTGCCTTCGCGCCCCATCCAGTCGCCGAACATCTGCCCCTTGTTCGTATAGCCCTGCCGCTGGATGTTCTCCCAATACTGGAAGTGACCACGTTGGCTGTCGTGAGTGGAAGAGTCTGTGTTCGCCGCTTCAACCCGCGCATCCAGCTTCGCAATCCCCGGCACATGCGACAGGTAGATTCCCGGCCGGTACGTCGAACGTCGCGGCGCATCGGCAGGCGACACCTCATCGTGCGCTTCCGAGTCGGTGTAAACCGTCACCCACCCGCGCAGCAGGGGAAGCCGATACGACACATCGAACGCGCCAAAGCGCGCACCAGGGTCGGTGGTGCTGTTCTTCACCGCCGGCGTCACATTCAACGTGCTGAAGAAACTTCGCAGGAAGCTATGCAGCGTAATCGGCTCGTGGAGCTTGCCGCCCCAGATCACCGATCGCTCGAAGCCGAATTCCAGATTCTCGGTTGGTCGAAAACTGATCTTCTCCACGTGCACCCAGGGATCGTTCGGATACACGTGCCCCTTCAGCGATCCAACCAGGAACTCGTAGCGGAACGGCCCGGTGACGTACGACAGCCCCGGGACATGAAGCGGTTCAGTCCGATTGATGCGGAACGAGTAAATATTTTCCGCATTGTTGGAGTAGGCCATCCCGCCGCCAAGGCCGGGTCCCAACCAATCGTCCTGCTTGCCAAACGAAATCTCGTGGTCCAGGTAACGGACGGAAGCATACGCCTCCAGGATGCGCGCATTCGTCGTGCTGCCGATCGGTCCCGCGGGAATCGTGGACAACTGGTTGAGTGGAATCGAAACGCATGCGGGCGGCGCGTTGCTCGCGTAGCACGTCGGGTTGAAGAAATAGGTGGTCAAATCGATCTGGGCAAGCGATTGCGCCAGTCCAGGCGAATCTCCCGCGCCCGAAGGCGAACCCTGGAACTCCCCGCGCACATACAACTGCACCGGCCCTGCCGACGCGAAGCCGCTCGCGCCCGTGTAATCGTTGAAACCCTTTTGATAGGGACGACCGTAGTCGTTGACGATCGTCGAGCCCAGGTGGAAGCTGTCGCGCAGGGGCGTTCCCGTCATCGCTCGCTCGATCGAGTACACAGATTCCACCCGCGTGCTCCCTCGATGCGGCCCGCAACCGTCTTGCTCTTCAAAACGCAGCTCGTGCCGAAGCGATTCGTAAATCCCTTCCACTTCATCCAACGCTGGGTCCGTGCCCCCGCCCTGGATACGCTCGGCTGCCTCTGCCAGCATGTGCTCGATGCTCGCCCGCGTATACGGACGCATCCCCAGGTAAACCGTGTCGATCGCTCTCAGCGCATAAAGCCGCCAGATCGCGGGATAAACCCAACTGTCCAGGGGAATGTAGGGCGAGTCGGCCTCGGAGGGTTCGCAAACCGTCGCGGACGGGCTGGGGATTCCGCCGGTTTGCCCAGTTGCCGACGGCAATTTAGGCTCTTCCCCTGCCACTGAAATTGCGTAGAGTGCGCCGATTCCCAGCAGAAGCACCAAACACCGAATCCAAGGGATAACCGCCAGACATCTGCGCGAGCCCATGGTCACACTTTACCATCATGCCCCGCCCCGCCTTGGCACGAACGTCCTCATGCAAACCGGGCATGAATCCGAGCTTACGTTTCCAAGCCGGCGAGTATTGCTTCCTGCCGGTCCACCGGTAAAACGCGCAATGGAGGTGAGGCGATGCGCGTTTGATGCCTCGCTCAGCCCCTCGACGGACTTCACACACCAGCCACAAGCCCCAAGGAAAAGCCGCGCTCTCGAAGGTAGTGGGTCATTTTCTCGATCGGATCTTGCCCGTCCTCCACAATGCACTCAATCAGCGTGGGACCGTTGCCCTTTCGCGCATGCGCAATCGCCTCCGACGCCGCGCGATAAACAGCCACCACGTCGCTTCCATCCACGTTGATCGCGGGCAAGGCCGGCCGTCGTTGCTTCCCGTTCAAGTGCATCCGCATCTCGGCGAAAGTCGACTCAATCTCCGTCACGATCGTGACAAACAAGATGGAGAGCCGCTCCGCAACCGCCCGATCCAGGGCTTTCTGCCAGGAAGATTGCCTCTTCTGCTTGCCGTTTGCAAAGTACACGATGACCGGGCGATTCCCTCCCAGGTCCAAAGCTCGGCTGCCGACCGATAACCGATCTGCCAACCCCACCCACTCGTTCACCGTACTGACAGCCGCCCCCGGCCACAAATCTGTTGCCACCGTGTCGTCGGCTCCCAGATCAATTGCTGCCCCTGCCAAGGCTGCCTCCAGCCCGGCAAGAGACATGGCGCCCCTCTTCGCCGCCCCCGGTCCCCCGCCTGACGCCGCAATTTTGCGGCACGCCAGCAGCTTTGCGTGAAGGCTCAGTAGTTTCTGATTTTTGATCAAGGAATAGCGGTCGTCTGGTGGTGCAAGCACTTTGGTTTCGATCATGGCCTCTGAAAAGGTGCAGATTTTCGCGATTGTAAACCCCCAAGCAACGGTTCCGCGGAAGAATCGCTTCTCGGCGTCCCTTGCCCCGAATCACTTTCTCTAGCTCGAGTAATCGGCGTTGATGTGAACATACTCGACCGTCAGATCCGTGGTCCAGAAAACGCACGAGCCCGAGCCCTGGTGCAGGTCGATCGAAATAGAAAAGTTCGGCTGCGAGACGTAGGCATGGGCCGCCCCTTCGTCGAACTCAGGCGCCCGCCCGCCGTCGCGGCAGATTTGCAAATTGCCAAATCGGATGTCGATGCGATTCGGATCCACTTGTGCACCGGAATAGCCGATGGCCGCCATCAACCTGCCCCAGTTCGGGTCTTTGCCGGCCCATGCCGTTTTCACCAGCGGGGAGTGCGCAATGGCCTTTGCGATACGCAGCGCGTCCGCGTCCGAGGCCGCTCCTGCCACCTGGAGTTCGACCACATGCGTGATCCCTTCGCCATCCGCCACCACCTGCTTGGCCAGGGAGGTGCACACCTGCGTCAACGCGTTGGCGAACTCCGCGTTCCCGCCCTCGATCTTTGCCGCGCCCGCCCCCGATGCCAGCAAAAGGACCGTATCGTTCGTCGACGTATCTCCGTCCACCGAAATCCGATTGAAGCTCAACTCGATCGACTGGTTCAAGTAGTTCTGCAAGTCTGCCGGCTCAATCGCAGCATCGGTCAGCACATACACGAGCATCGTGGCATGCGGCACCAGTTGCGGATGAATCATCCCCGACCCCTTGCCCAGCGCGGCGATGCGCACTTCGCGCGACCCCTCCGGTCCCTCCGTCTCAAAGCGCGCAAAAGCCGTCTTCTCCACCGTGTCGGTGGTCAGAATGGCCTGCGCCACCTGCTGGAAGCGATCGAACTCCGAACCCAGCGAAGCTGCCAGCCCGGGCAGCGCCGCAATCAACTTTTCTGCCGGAAGGGGCACGCCGATGATGCCCGTCGAAGAGGGAAACACCTCCTCCGGCTTGCAGCCGAATGTCTGCGCCGCCGCCGCGCACGTCGCGCGCGCGGCCGCCAATCCCGGCTCGCCCACCGCACAATTGGCGTTGCCCGCATTGATCGCCGTCACCCGCACCCGGCCGCCGGAGGCGGTCAGGTTCTCCTTGTCCACAATCAAGGGCGCAGCGGTCACTCGATTCGAGGTGAAGGCGGCCGCCGCGCTGGCCGGCGAATCCGCAACAATCACCGCAAAGTCGGTGCGGCCGCTCTTCTTGAGTCCGGCCTTGGTGGCTCCAAATCGAAAGCCGTGGGGAATGAGAAATCGGGATGCGTCAGACATGATGGTTAACCCATTTAATCTAACAGGTGGGTTGGGCCGATCGGTCCGTTTTTCAGCCCCTTGGGGAGCAAAGTGGCAAATCCTGTGGAACCCGGCGCAAGCGACTTTCTCGAACTCCGCGCTGTCAACGTAGCGCGCGGCGACCGCATCGTCTTGCACGATGTCAACCTCAGCATCCGAACCGGCGAGCACGTGGCCATCCTGGGTCCCAACGGCTGTGGCAAGTCGACCCTCATTATGGCCATGACCTGCCAGGTCTACCCCATGGTCCGGCCTGGGCTGCAGGTGCGCATCTTCGGTAGGGATCGCTGGGACCTCACCCAACTCCGCCAGCACTTCGGCGTGGTGGGCGCCGACCTGCCAGGCGAGCGCACCGCCATCACCACCGGACTGGATGCCGTGACCGCCGGGTTCTTCTCCGCCTCAACCCTTTGGCCCAATCTCCACGTGACACAGCAGATGCGGGAACGTTCCTGGGAGGCTCTTGAGCGGATGGAAGCCACCCACCTCGCCAAACAACTGGTCGGCGAGATGTCCGCGGGAGAAAAGCGCCGCATCGTCATCGCGCGTGCCCTGGTTCACCGTCCCCAACAGCTCCTGCTCGACGAGCCGTCCAACGCGCTCGACCTTGCCGCCCAGCGCGAACTCCGCGAAACCCTTCGTCGTCTGGCGGGTGAGGGAACTGGCCTGGTGCTCGTCACCCACCACCTGGGCGACATCTTGCCCGAAATCGAGCGCGTCATCCTCATGCATGCCGGCCGCATCGTCGCCGATGGCTCCCGCGAAGAACTCCTCACCGAGCCGCGTCTCACCGAACTCTTCGGAGCCCCGGTTCGCATCGGCCGCGACCAGCAATGGATGCATAGCTGGTGATTCTTTCGATCTTCCGGAAGTTGTAGTTGATGAAATGAAGCTGAAGCGCGCCGCACTGAGCTGAGTCGCCGCTGCCGGGCTGCGCTTGTGCTACCATCCGGGCAATCGGCTCTTCCCCAGCCACCCCTACGGAGCCAATTGGGAGGTACATCATGGGCGATTACTCAAGGCGCGACTTCCTCAAAACGAGCCTGGTTGCGGGCGCGCTCGCCGGTACCACAACCGTGGGGCACGCCCAGCGCCGTTCCGCCACCGACTGGGTCACCCTCGGCCGATCCGGCGTCAAGGTCACCCGCCTGGCCTTCGGCACCGGCAGCATGAGCGGTGAGGTCCAACGTTCGCTCGGGCAGAAAGAGTTCACCCGTCAGGTCCGCTACGCCTACGACCATGGCATCCGCTTCTTTGAGACCTCGGAATCCTACGGCGAAACCCAGCAGATGCTCGGCATCGCCCTCAAGGGTCTTCCCCGCGAGAGCTACCGCATCATGACGAAGGTGTCCACCTATCACCAAGTCGATCCCCACCAAAAGCTCGAAGAGCTGCGCAGAAACATCGATACCGACTACCTCGACATCATGCTCCTCCACTGGCAGCACACGCCCACCTGGCCCACCGACACCGTGCGCTGGCAGGACGCCATTCTCGCCGCAGAAGACAAGAAAACCATCGTGAGCCACGGAGCTTCGGTGCACGGCTTACCTGCTTTGCGCCAGGTGCCCGGCAACAAGTGGCTGGGCGTCGCCATGATTCGCATGAACCACAACGGCACGCGCATGGATGCCGAAGTTCCCGACACAGGCGATCTCGGCAATGTCAGCGAAGTTGTCCGCCATGTGCAACAGGTGCGCAAGGAAGGCATGGGCGTCGTCAGCATGAAGCTCATCGGCGAAGGCGTCTTCAATCGCGAAGACCGGCAGAAAGCCATGCGCTATGCCTTCAAGACCGCCGGCGTTGATTCCGTCACGGTAGGCTACAAGAGCACTGCGGAAATCGACGAAGCCATCGAAAACCTCAACCTGGCGCTCGTCTAGTCCACATGCCCAGCATAGCGCAGTTTGTCCGCGAAGTGGAGCGCGCATTAGCGCCTTTGGCCGATGCCGAGAAGGCGGCCGCCATGAGCGCATACATGCGCGGCCAATTTATCTATCTCGGCGTTGCCACGCCGTCGCACCGCGCAGCCGTCGCGCCACTCATCCGTGCCTTCCACCCTGAAAGCCCAGTCCAGCTGCGTGCCGCCGTCGATGCATTGTGGAAGAAGCGGGATCGGGAATACCAGTACGTGGGCCTGGGTCTTCTGGCCCGGCATGGCGTTGTCCTGAGCTCGGTCGACATGCCCTGGCTCCTGGGTCTCGCTCAACAGAAGTCCTGGTGGGACACCGTCGACTCTCTTGCCAAAATCGTGGGCGCGGTTGTTCGGCGCTCGGGCGCGAAAGGCGGGCCGCAAATGGATCGCGCCGTCCTGCAGGCAAACCTTTGGGTGCGCCGCATTGCCATGCTTCATCAACTCGGCTGGCGGGCCGACACCGATATGGCGCGTCTCTTCGACTATGCACGCCTGCTTGCCCCGGAGACCGAGTTCTTCATCCGCAAGGCTATCGGCTGGGCCCTGCGCGACTACGCGTGGCATGATTTTCGCGCCGTTGAAACATTTCTGCTGGCCGAGGGCGACCGTTTTTCCGGTCTGACCCGCCGCGAGGCCGCCAAGAACATGACGAAACTGCAAGCGCGCCTCACCAAAAAGTCCACTTGACGCCGCGACCACTTCAAAGTAATTTGGCCTTACACGGGAAAGGAGGTTGATCCAGCTGATGAAGATTGATTGTTCCAGATGTATCGTACGTGAGGTGACTGAGGCCTAGGGCATCGCGCCCCAGACCCCATGTAAGCCCCCGCGGGAAGCTTCCGCTGGGCCCTGGCACTCGCGGCAGCGCGATGGCCTTAGTCCAATCCCAACAGTCCACCGGCAGCGGCTTGAGTTTGTGCTCAAGCCGCTGTTGTTCTTGCTAAGCCTGGAGTGGTGTGTGTTGTACACTCCTGACCGGGGAATGATGAACAAGGAATGGCACAGGGGACACCAGATGCCGGCTCGGGCGACGGAGATCGAGCGGGTCAAGTGGCACTTGGAGCACGCCGAGGCTTGCGGCTGCAGACCGTTTCCCACCGGCCTGGTGGCCCAGTTGAACGTGGCCGAGAGGCGGAAGATCGAACAGCTTCAACGGAGTGCGGCAACGCGCGGGCCGGCTGAGATAAACTGACACCGCATGCGTGTCTTCGGGATTGACTGCGGGACGGAGGTTACGGGGTACGGCGTCGTCGAGACGGAGATCTCCGGGCGCCAGCCGCGGTTGGTGATGAAGGCGATGGGCGCTATCCGCTTGAAGAAGTCGCTCACCACCGCGGAACGGCTCGCCCACGTTTATCGGGAGTTAAGCTCTGCATTGGAGCGGTGGACTCCCGACACCGTCGCGATCGAGGAGGTCTTCTATTCGGTGAACGCCAAGTCGGCATTGAAGCTGGGGCAGGTGCGCGGCGTAGCCCTTCTTGCCGCGGCAATTCAAGCTCTCCCGGTCGCCGAATATGCGCCGCTCAAAATCAAGTCGAGCGTCGTCGGCTACGGGTTGGCCCAAAAAGAGCAAGTCCAGTTCATGGTCGCTCGGCTCCTTGAATTGAGCGAGGTCCCCCAACCCGCGGATGCCGCCGATGCCCTGGCCATCGCCATCTGCCATATTCATACCGCGCAGACCCTGACCGCGCAAATGGGGGCGCGATGAAACCAGCTTATTGGGCAATTCTTGCCACGGCGATCACCACCGCCGCATTTGCTCAGGCGGGCCCCGTCGTGACCGTCGACTATACCAATCCGGCGCTGACCCCCGCCCACTGGGTCATGACGATTTTGCCTGACGGAAGCGGCCACTTTCACTCCGAGCGGGGTGACGCCCCTCCCGATCCAACCCAGGGTTTCGAAGCGGCCAACATCGATCGCGACATTCAGGTAGGCCCCGCGTTTGCTGCTCACGCCTTCGCGACCGCCCGTCAGCGCAGGCTGTTCAGCGTGCCCTGCGAGAGCCATATGAAGGTCGCGTTCCAAGGATCGAAGAGCCTGAGCTACACCGGGCCCGACGGCTCCGGCTCTTGTACCTTCAACTTCTCTAAAGATAAAGAAATCCAGAACTTGGGCGACGCCCTGGTCGCCGTTGCGGCGGCTATCGTCGAAGGCGCCCGCTTGGAAACCTTGCTGCAGCACGATCGTCTGGGGCTGGATAAAGAAACCGAATTCCTCGTCGAAGCGGTCGGAGATGGCCGGGTGCAGCAGATCTGCACCATCCAGAGAATTCTGCATACCCTCGCCGAAGATCCCCAGGTCATGGATCGGGTGCGCAAGCGGGCCAAACTCTTGTTAGCCCGAACCCAAGGTTAAATGGCCAAATTCGTAAATTTTGGAGTAACTTTGCAGAGTACGGGCTGTCCAAGGGTTGCAGGTTTGCCGCGGATAGGTTCGATCTCGATTGCGGCAGAGTGAAAGGTGATTTCCATGGCCAACAAGGTTTTGGGCAACAGGATGGTGAGGCAGCGAAGGATCTCCCGGTTTGGCGCTGGCCTCCTGGCGTGGGCGGCCATCGCTGCTCTGTACGGTGATGCGCCCAGCCTGCGCGCGGACGAGGCCGCGCCTCCGGCCCGCGCGGTTCGCCTCAGCAGCGTGGACGGCCAGGTCCAATTGGTGCAAGGCAAGGAGGTGCTCGCTCCGGCAGCCGTGGCCAATACCCCACTCTTTGAGGGCACCACCATCATCACCGGGGACGATGGCCGGGCCGAGATTCAGTTCGAAGACGGCAGCGTCGCGCGCTTGTCCCCCAGTAGTTCGTTGACGCTGTCAGAACTGCGGGGGAGCGGAGCCAGCGGCGCGGCCACCATCAACCTGAATGGCGGTCTCGGCTACTTTGAGATGCAGGGGGGCTCGCAGATCGGTCAGATCAAGGTCGATTTTGGCGAGAGCGTCGTGTCCGCCAGCGGTTTCACCGTATTGCGCATCAACCTGGATAACCCTCCTGGAGAACTCGCCGTGTTTTCCGGCAATGCCCATCTCGAGCGCGGCAGCGCTGTGAATGTCGATTTGCACGGTGGTGAAAGCGTAGCCCTGAACGGGGCCGATGCAAGCCGCTATACCTTAAACGAGTCGATTGAACCAGACTCGTGGGACTCCTGGAACTCCGACCGCGACCAGGTTCTCACCTCGGAGGCCGCTGCCAAAACCGGCGCCACCAAAGACTATTCCAACAATACGAACCCGGCCTGGAACGACCTGGATGCCAACGGAAATTGGTATAACGTGCCCGGGCAAGGCAACATCTGGTCGCCGTATGAAGCCGCCAATCCCGGTTGGGATCCCTACGGAAACGGCAACTGGATGATGATGCCCGGCTACGGCTATACCTGGATCTCCGCCAACCCCTGGGGCTACTTGCCGTACCAGTGCGGCATGTGGAACTGGTATGACAGCTTCGGCTGGGGCTGGGCGCCGGGAATGAGCGGCTGCAATCCCTGGTGGGGGGGAGGCGGCGGTTATTTCGGGCCCAACATCGGCGGTGGTTACGGCGGCTATCGGCCCCCGTTCCGGCCTCATCCTCCCCGCCATCCCGTTCATTTCAACGGTTTGATCGCCGTCAACCGATCCCCTGCAGCGGTCAAGGGGGTATTGCCTGCCCGTGATCGCAACGGTGTGGTCACGATTGCCGGGCGTTCGGTCATGCCCATTCATTCGCTCAATCCACGTGTCCAGTACGATCATTCGGCGTCGGCTTTCGTCAATCATGCCGAAGTCCCAGCTCAAGGCTTCCATACGCTGGGAGGCGACAATCGTTTCTCCGGTCCAACCTTCTCAGCAGGGCGGCCAGGCAACTTCAACATGGGCGTCCGCAACTCGGCGGGTGGACAGCACGGAGTGAGTAGTGGATCGCCCGCCGGACATGCATCGAGTGGTGGTGGCGGTGCCTCGGCCTCCCACAGCAGCGCTGGATCCAGTTCTGGTGGTGGCGGCGGTGGCGGCGGTTCCCACGGCGGCGGTGGTGGTGGAGGCGGTGGTGGTGGTGGTGGACACCACTAAAGCCCTGACCTACCCGCTGGCGATTCGTAAGAAGTAAAGAGATGGCCGCGCGGGACGGTTGTGTGAACACGCTGTCCTGCGGGGCCATTTTCTTTCGGCAACGTCCCTACCTCGGCTCTGGGCTTTCCTGAGACTTGACACCACCGTTCCGCGTTCAGCGGGCACACAACAAGTGACCTGTCAGCCTGAGCAACTCGACTTGTCCAGCAAGTTACATCTTGTATGAACACTGTATCGGCAGCGCCACGAGCGCTGCGTGCCCTGTCCGTGCACCTTCTGTTCGGCGCATCGGTGGGAGTCCTCGGACTTCAACTAGCCTTCGGGAGCGAGCTCAGCGATCAGAGCCATTTGCGGTTGCGCTCCCGGATGGATGCGATGAAATCTCGAGTTTGCACACGAGAGGAGCGCCAAGCAAGCGAACGACGAGAAAAGGCCGCCTGACCCAAGCCCAGGCGGCCTTCCGTACTGGTCGGATGAGTTGCTGTTACTGCTTCATCAGGCGCTGCTTCTCCGCGGTTCCATGCTTCGCCCGATGAATCGCCCGTGAAGTCCGATTGAGGCGGCGATTCAAACGAACGCGATCTGCACCGTTCAAGCGCCCGTGGTTGGCCGCACGCATGCGATGTTCCTGGCGGCCAATGGATGCCTCACGGCGTTCCAGGTGGACCGCTTTGCGCGCCCCGATGTGCTGGTTGCGGATCCCTTGTGCGATGCGCTTCTGTTGGTGCGCACGCCGCTGGTTGATTGTGGGGACGCTCTGTCGTGCCGGTGCAGGAACGGTTTGAGCAAAGCCAATGGTTGTGCTCAGTGCAAGTAGTCCGACGCCAAGCAAAGAAACTCTCATGGGTTTTCTCCTCGGAGGCGGCGGTTGGTTTCTGATGCCTTGTGCCGGCCCGCGCTCACATCCATCCAGACACACCGTTTGAACGAGTGTTGCGCGCCCGGCCGCTCCCATCCATCGTTCGATGGAGAGCCATAGCGGAAGCTATCCCGCGGTTTGCAGAGCGCGCCAGAGCTTGGCCAGGCTTTCCGCAGGCAGTTCTTCCGCACGCGCCCGAGTGTCGATCTCCGCGCCCGCAAGCGCCTCCACGATGGCCGTGGGAGTGAAGCCGGCGGCGCGCAGATTGTTCGCCAGAGTCTTCCGTTTCTGCGCGAATACCTTGCGGACAAACGGCAGAAAGCTCGCCTCGTCCACGCCTAGCTCCGTAAAGCGCGGCGCCATCCGCCAGCGAAACACGCTCGAATGCACATCCGGCGGCGGCGAGAATGAGGAAGGCGCGAGCGTGAATAGCTTCACAACCGGCCCATACATCTGCACCGTTACGCTCAGCAGCCCATAGTCTCTCGAGCCCGGCTCGGCCGTGATCCGATCGGCAACCTCGCGCTGCACCATAAGCACCGCCCGGTCAATCGCCGCGTGGCTCGCCGCCAGCTTCAAGAGGATCTGCGAAGTAATGTAGTATGGCAAATTGCCGAACACCAGCAGGCGTTGCCCCGTATCGGTCGATACCTGCGCAAAGTCGAAAGTCAGGACGTCCTGGTGGAAGACCGTAAGCCGGTCGGGAGAGTACTGGTGGCGCAGGTGCTCCGCCAGGCCCGCGTCCAATTCCACAGCCAACACGTGCGCGGCGCGGGCCACAAGGGCGGAAGTGATGGCCCCGGCCCCCGGCCCGATCTCCACCACGGTTCGCCCCGCAAGCTCGCCAAGGGACGCACCGATGCGCTCAATGGCTGCTGTGTCGTTGAGAAAGTTCTGTCCGAGCCTGGGTTTGGCGGGCATGTCTTGTCTGATGGTAGACGAGCCGCCTGCACGCACACGAGTGCTACGCTCACCCTCAGCTTTCGTTGCGATAGAGCATGTCGCGGATCACCCGCCGCCGCTCCGCATTCAAGCTGCTGTCGCCCTTGGCTGCCGTCGCCTCCAGCGATGGCTTTTCAGGCGTCGCGGCCGCATCCGGCTCGCTGCACTCCGGACATCGATTCGCAAAGCCCGGCTTGTCCGGCCTCAGCTCAAACTCTTCTTCGCACACCACACATGTTTTGATCGGAAACGCCATAGTGGACGTTATTTTAACGCAAATCGCGAGACGAGGTGTACCTTCGCACACCTTGCAGTGGGAAGGTTGGCCGGGGCTTCAGCCCCTGAGGTCAGCCGTTTCGCACATGCACATCGAACCAACCCGTAGACGCTATCGTCCCTCAAGCGGCGCCGATGGCCCAGGGTAAAGTCGCTTCACCCACCACAACACCGGAAGCCCCAGCAGGATGAGCCCCGTGCCCAGCAAGGAGCCTTTCAGGTTGCTCAGGTAGCTTGAAATCAGCACCGCCGTCGCGCACACCACAAACAGCGCCGGCAGCACCGGGTAGCCCCACACTCGGTAAGGCCTCGAAGCGTGCGGCCTCTTCTTTCTGAACACAAACACGGTCGTCGCTGTCAGCATGTAGAAGAGCCACTCCGCGAAGACAGCCAGCTCGAAGAACTGCTGAAAGCGGCTCAGGAACAACAGCAGAATGGTAGAGAGCATCGCCTGAATCACGAGCGAAGTGGAGGGCGATTGCCAGCGCGGGTCGATATGCGCAAACTGGCGGAAAAAGAGCCGGTCGCGTGCTGCCGCGAACGGAATCCGGGCCCCCGACATGATGGTTCCGTTCAGGGTCACAAAGATGCTCAAAGCCATGGCTGCGGCCACGAAGCCCGCTCCCGCCGGCCCCGCAACCCCCGTCAGCGCCGTTACGGCAGGGCGTTCGCTGGCTGCGATCTGCGCGGCGGGAAGAATGTACTGAATGGCCGCGTTGGTTGCCATGAACAGGAAGCCCACAATGAACAGTCCGCCAATCAGCGCAACCGGCAAAGAGCGCTCCGGCCTGCGCACTTCCCCAGCCACCATGGTCAGATCGTTCCATCCGTCGTAGGCCCATAGGGTTGCAATCAGTGCGGCCATAAAGCCCGTCAGGCCACCCACGGCGTGAGGCACCACCGTCGTAAAGTTCCCCATGTTTCCGCGTGCCGAAGCAAAACACATTCCCGCGACCATCACGATCAGAACAATCTTCAGCAAAGTAAAAACGAGCTGGAAATCCCCGGCCTTTTTAATGCCCAGATAATTCAGGCCGGTAATCAACCACGTCACGGCAATGGCGAACACCTGGGACCAAAGCAAGGGAAGATGGCCTGGCAATGGATCGCTCAGCCAGTGGAATGCCGGGAAGAATCCGAGCGTTCGCGCCAACCCTACTGTCACTGCTGCAATCGATGCCGGCTTGGCTACCGCAAACCAGGTCCACATGTACAGGAACGCTATGGAATCCCCGTATGCTCCGCGCAGGTACACATACTCCCCACCGGCATAGGGCAGCATCGCTCCCAGTTCCGCGTAGGTCATCGCCCCAAACAGCGAGAGCACCCCCCCCACAATCCACGCCAGGTATACCAGCGCAGAGGACCCCACATCCTGCATCATCTCCCGCGGCACCAGAAAGATGCCGCTCCCGATAATCGTGCCAACCACAATCGCCGTCGCTTGGCTCGCCCCCAACACCCGCGGCAGGTCGGCAGGAGGGCGTCGCGTCTCAGCTTGCTTGGTTGGGCTCATGCGGTGAACAGAGATTAGCACGGCCTCGATGCGGATTTAAGGCTGAAATCGCTGAGACGATGATTCCCGTCAAAATACTTAAGTTACTACTTGACAATGGATATCGGCTGCCGAATACTAAAGTAGAAACTTAACTGACTCCTCAGGAGGTAGAAAAACATGCCAAATCCAACCGCAGTCCACAACACTTTTGTCCTGGAGCGCAAGCTCAAAGCCGCCCCGGAACGCGTCTTCGCCGCATTTGCCAACCCGGAAACCAAGCGCCGCTGGTTCTTCGAGAGCACTACGCACCAACTCCTGCACCACGACATGGATTTCAAGGTTGGCGGTGCCGAACATGCCCAAATGAAGCTTGGTGAGGGGCCTGTCGCCGGCAAGGTCATCGCCAACGATCAGGTCTACGAAGACATCCAGCCCAATCAAAGAATCGTGACCGCCTACCGCATGAGCATGGATGGGCGTCCGTTCTCGGTCTCTTTAGCTACCATCGAGTTGTTGCCATCCGATACGGGAACTGACCTCATCCTTACCCATCAGGGTGTCTACCTTGAGGGAGCGGACGGCCCGGAGATGCGCAAAGGCGGCTGGGAGTTTCTGCTCAACAAGCTTGTCAAAGAACTTGGGGAGTAACTGCGAGGCGAGGAGGAGGGCGCGGAGATGAAGTCTCAAAATCTGAGCGCAGACTGCGTCTTCCAGGCTCTCGGAGACGGAACACGCCGCGCCATGCTGGAGCGGCTCAGCGATGGACCCATGTCCGTCTCCAAACTCGCCGAGCCCTTCCCGATCTCCCTGGCCGCTGTCGTGCAGCACCTGCAAATCCTTGAAGTAGCCGGTCTGGTCAAGACAGAAAAAGTCGGACGCGTGCGGAGTTGCCGAGTTGAAACCCAGGGCTTGAATCTCGCCGCCAACTGGATCTCCGCCCGCCGACCTGAATGGGAGCGCAAGCTTGATCGACTGGAAGCGCTCTTCGCAGTGGAGGATCGGGACGCCAAAAGCTAGCGACTATTGCTGAGGTTCGGATGCGAATGACATGTCATCCTGAGGCGCAGCCGAAGGATCGGCGGTTGCCTTTTCATGGTCTTGGGTGGAACAACGGTTCCATCTATGACTGCGGCTACACTCCGGTGGGACTCCTGCAAAAGCTCCATACCTCACCGTGCTAATTGCGAAACGGCTTACTTTCCGCGTAGAGATTCAGGCGATATTGGATACCCTGCGCCATCCCGCTATCCCCCTTTGCGTTGGCCAGGTCGAGCGCACGCCGGGCCGCCTCGATGGCCTTTCCAAACTCCCCAGCTTCGGCGTAGGCTGCGCCCAGCGTATCCAGCACGCTCGCATCGTTGCCCGCCGAGAGTTGGTTCGCTTCCATCGATAGCCGGATGGCTTCTGCTCCGTTACGCAGGCTGTCTTCTGTCGATGTCGAGAGAATGCGCGCCGCGCCAATGTAACCAATCACGCCCTTCGGTCGAAGCTCGATCGCCCTCCGCCAATGCGCCAGCGAATCGGAGCCCCTGCCAACCGCGCCATAGGCTCCAGCCAGTGTCTCCTCGCCGGAAGGGAAACGGGGGTCCATCTTGACGGTTGTTTCAAGCTCCGGAAGACCTTGATCGGCATGCCCCTCCTGCACCAGGAAGGCTCCCAGGTTATAGTGACTCTCGACCAGCTCCGGGTTCAGGGCAACGGCCTTACGTAGGACTTCGATCGCCTCCACCGTGTTTCCGCTCATGTAGAGGTTGGCCGCCAGATCATTCTGTACTTTGGCGTCGTCCGGAGCCAGCGTTACGGCTCTCATCCAAATCGCGAGCGCCTCGGCATATTGCTGCTTTTCTTCCAGCTTCATCGCCTGGCCCATCAGGGCATATACGTCCACTGCAGGCACTTTGATCTCATCGATGCCATCGCCCGCAATGTTCACAAACTCCGGCAAGTTCACGGCGCGGTTGGAGGCCGTCGCATTGTCGATGAAGATCGGTGGACTGGAACTCCCATCCTCGTCCAAATGCGTGAGCACCATCTGCGTGTACGGCGAACGCGCCTTGGTGGAGAACACCAGCCAACGCCCGTTGGGTGAGAAGCTGTGCCAGGAATTCATGCGCCACGTATTGGCGCGCAGCATACGTGCGTTTCCACCTTCAAATGGAACGATGTAGAGCTTCCCGTCGGGACGCATCAGCTGCCCGTTCTTGCATTCCACAAAAACAATCCACCGGCCGTCGGGAGAGATCTTGGGAAAGCTGTTGCTCATCCCATTTTCCGAAGCACCCACTATGCGCGCTGGCGTTCCTCCCATGCCGTTGTTGAAGGGTACCCGATAGAGGTCGTACTTCAACTGTGTTTCATTGGGGTCGTTCGCGTGCGTCGCGGGTGGCAGTCCCACCGTATGTGGATCGCGTGCTTCGGCGCGGGCAAACACTACCGTCTTTCCATCCGGGCTCCAAACCCCGTCCGTCTGCACATAACGGGGATCGTCCGCTCCGGGAAGCGGTTGTCGCTGGCCGGTCGAGCGGTTGTACCACTCCAGGATCCCGCGCGTGGGATAGAAGACCTGCAAAAAGCGATAGTCCGTGAAATTTCGAACGTAAAACGTCGAAGGCACATCCAGGTTCGGCCCCGCGAAGGTACTCAGCACGTTCTCCCCGTCGGGAGAAACCTGAGACATGAACCCAACCCGGATCTTGCCTACCTTGCCATCGGTGTTCCATTGCACCACGTCCTTGTTGGAGATGGAAATGTGCCGTGAGATCGGCACCACGGCATAAAGACCCTTGTCGTTGTTCGGCCCGTCAACGTCAATGCCCATTGTCTTTCCGTCCCGCGAGAAGGAGTGGCAGTTCACGCACGTCGGCATATTCGTCAACACAGTGTGACTCTCGGGGCGCGTAATATCCCGGATGCGCCACTTGATCAGATGGATCGCCGAGTCAGGCAGCGGCTGCACAATGCCGTCTTTGCCTTCTGAAGGCATCAGCGGCACGTCGCGGAAAAAGATCGGTGCTCCCACCGGGTCGGTCGATGTGGTGAAGGCAATATGCGACTCGGACACCGCAACGTCGCCCCCGCGATACCCCCGGATCGTCAGGGTCGCCTGTTGCGCGGTGGAATGCAACTGGATGGCAGCCCAGGTCTCGGCGTTCGGTGTCCAGGTCCAGGATGCCGCCTGTTCCGGCGTAAGCTTCGGCAATTCGTTGGTCGGGGCAACAGCGTCTGGGTCGATCGGTCCGAAGTGGAAATGTTGCGGCTTGGGGTTGGCGCGAACGGCCGGGGCCTGGCTGGCAAAGCTGATGGTGATGCGCCACGAAGTTGCCGAGCCATCGCGCCAGATGATCGTAGGCGGAGTAATGCCTGGCGGGAAAATCGATCCATCTTCGGGGTAGTCGATCAACAGCGATTGTTTGGCCTTCTCCGTCCGCTGCTGCGAAGGTACGTCCGAAGCGGAGAGGACCATTCCGGGATGCGCGCTGGCCTTGAAACGAAGAGGGATGGCCGCCAAAATCAGGATCGTCAGGAAGCAGGCGATTGCACCTATCCGGCGCATCGTTTTGTCATGTTTCCAATCGCGGCCGCTGACCAACTGTCGATCTCCCATCCCTGGGCTCAACTTCCTGGCCGGGGTCAATGTGTTTGGCTTAAGACAAATGCTGTGCTCGCAGGCTATAGCAGAAAAACAGAGATTTCGTGATCACGCATGTTTCAGGCAGTGCGCGCTGCCTTCCAATTCTAAGCGAAAGGGGCGCAGCACGCGATCGTCACACGTTGTACCGAAATTCCCTAAGTTGCGGAGTCTCTACAGCCAGAACTTCAGTTCCGGCCAGCTTTCGGCATACGTCCGCTTGCGGTGCCGCAGCCAGAAGAAGCGAAGGTGCTCATGATCCATGGTCCAGGCCGCGTCGAACGGCCCCAGATCGAGAACTTCTTCATAGTTGTCTTTGTACTGGCTGGCGTCTTTCCCCAACGTCAACATCGACTCGCCCGTGTACCCGTTCCAACCCCAGTAAAAGTAGTTCTGGTGTCCGCTGATTGCAGTCGGAAGCCCGTACTTAGGTCCCAAAAGGTTCACGGCGCTCGCCTCGCCGTAGTTGCCACAGAAGATTCCGGTATGTTCTCGCACGTCGGGTGGCAATGCATGGTATCGAGCGGCAAACCCCTCCACCATCTGGGGCCAGCCAAAACGGTCGGAGAGGATCATGGGCAGTGGGCTCGTGAACTTCTCGAAAGCCGCGTTCTTCGGTCCAAAGAAATGCGTATATTCGTCGTACTTGTCCGGCGGCAGAATCGTCATCACGATGGGCCCCGTGGCAAATAAAAAGGAGCAAAATAGCACGGCCGCATACGTGACGATCGGCCACTCCCGCCGCGTCAACTTACCGAGACCCACTGCGCCAGCCGCGAAGACGATCGGGTAGATGGGTGCGACATAATAATTCTTCGCGTGCATCGCCATCATCATGCCCACGAAGATCAGGAAAGTGTAGCCCGCAAAGCGCCACGCCCGCGCATCGCGCGAAACCACTAGCCAGGCAGCCCCGCCCACCCAGAGCGGCGCCGTGGAAAACAGCATGATCTTCACCTGCTCATACAGGAACGCGAAGGGCGGCAGCTTGATGTTCTTGTCCGACTGGGCAATATTGCTCAGTAACTCGTACGTGGGGAAGTGGTGCGCCCATTGCCACAGCAAATTGGGTAGTGCCAACAGGATCAGCACCGCGACACCCATCGCGCAGCCCTTCGTCCACAGGACTCTGCGTTGCGGGCTCAGTAGCAGTCCGGCAAGAAGCGCGAAAAGGAAGAATACCGTCGAATGCTTGTTCTCAATGCCCAGCCCGCTGAGCACGCCAAACAGGACCCATGCCCAGGGCCGTGCGGTGCCTTCCACCAACCGCATCACCACCAGAAGAGAACCCATCCAGAAACAAGGTTCGAATGAGTTCATGGAAAGGTAGTTGCTCGTGCCAATCAGCACCGGAGCCGCCAGAATGCCGGACATGGCGAGCATCTGTGCACTGCGCTTTCCGCCCAACTGCCATGCAAGCAGACCGGTAAGGCCCACAAACGTTCCCGCCGCCAGAAAGCTGAACGTCCGCACGCGCGTCGGAGAAAGGCCAAACAGGATTTCAGCCAGCCGGGCCTGCATCGCCACGAGCGGAGGATGGTCCACATAGCCCCATGCCAGGTGGTGACCACATACCAGGAAATAGAGTTCGTCGCGAAAATACCCGTAGCCCAGGTGCATGCCCCACAACGAACTGAGAACATGCGCCAGGAAAGTGGCGGCAGCAAAGCCGGCGGCGAGCAAAAGAGTTGGGCGCAAGGGCGTTCGCTCAGGTACGGGCGAAAGGGATTGCGGCAAGGGCAGGCTCCTGGGCGGGCATGTGAAGGGTAGACATGGTGCCTAGCTGATTTTACCCGCCCGCGCTTGCCGCGAAGTGAACTCCGTCTCACGTCTGGCCACCCCCAGGTCGAACCGCGCATCTCAATAGCTGGGACGGACGGCATAGATTGGATGGACGGAGCATATGCGCAAAAGCAGGCTGGTTTTCTTGGCTTTCGCCGGCTTCTGGCCAGCACTTGGTCACGCGCAGTCGCCCACTCAACAGCCGGGGGTGCATCCCGAAGTCAAAGCGGCCCCGCCCACGCCGATTGCTGAAGAGAAGGAAGAGCTGGGAAAGCCCGCATGGGATCCCGAGTGGGACAAGCTTGTCGAAGAGGCACTTCCTCCCGAGATGCTCTCGAATCAGGTGTACCGGAATGTGAAACAGTTCTGCCCACGCTTCAAAACGTTGGCTGA
>Ga0302320_10000808_pt1 | contig 74089 bp, 80 predicted proteins | sample Bog_T0_3_FD_202130 | JGI IMG/M metagenome (GOLD analysis project Ga0302320, IMG submission 202130) | Peat permafrost microbial communities from Stordalen Mire near Abisko, Sweden - Bog_T0_3 | ecosystem: Environmental > Terrestrial > Soil > Wetlands > Peat | place: Sweden: Abisko, Stordalen Mire... | reverse complement strand
ATTAATTCACCACGCCTTGCGCCGCCCGCCACTCGGCATACCGCGCGCTGGCAAATCGAGCCAGACCATCCCGCTCGCGGAAGATTTCACGCAGAGCTTTGGTATTGGCCGGACCCTGCGATGGAACGTCCGGCCGGTAGTATCCGCGGCTGTGCAGAAATATTGTGCGGCTTGCCTCCCCGCTGTCGGCCGGGGCAGTAAACTCCAATTCCGCCCGGTCGCCTTTCTTCGCTACGTAATACTGGTCGTCGGTGGCGGCTAACAAAGGCGCGACATCGGTACCGGATAACATGCGCGCGGTTTGCGCGGCCACTTTCTGCACAGTGACGGGAACCTCCGGGCTGTAATCCATGGCGAAGGAATTGAGCGACCAGAATCCGCCCGGCGGTTGTATACGGATTTGCACCTGCTCCCCGACCGCGCGGCTCAGGTCCAGCGGAATCACCCGATCGGAAGCGCCCCCGCCCGGAATCACCCCCCGCACATGCCAGCCCGAGGGTTCCTTCACCCAGACGCGAAGCATGTACACGTCCTCCCGGGTGGACCATGCCTGCAGAGCTTTCAAATCGGACGGGCTGTTGTCGAGCGATGCGAGCTTCATTGCCGCGTCCTGCCCGTAAAGCCCGAACAATTCGGTGATCATGGCAATCCCCCAGGGCGCCGTTCCTCCGCTCACGAGCAGTTTGGTTTCTTTCGCTCCCCCTGGCCTGGGAAAGGTCATGACGATCTCGTGGCGGACGCTGCCATCCGGTGCCACGGCGGGCTCCGGCGCCCAAACCTTCTCGTCTTTCGAGGCCAGGAGCGGCAACAAGTCTACTCCGTTTTCGTCGCGCGCCGCCGTGGGAGGGCGGGAATCCGAGGGTGTACAGCTTGCCGGATTCATCGGCTGCGACGCGAGTGCCGGCCGGATGATCCACCACCCACAACTCGGTCTGGTTGGTGTACTCGGTCTCTTCCATCTCGTCCGTCAGCGCGATACGGTACAAGCCGCCCTGCGGTCGCAGGTGGCCGAGGTCCGTGGTGTCGTCGCGTTCCATGCCGCGCGTGACGGACCCGCCATACATCTCGCCGTCGAACACGTACTCACTTCCGTTCCACGAGTAAACAAACGGGCAGCCCAGTTTTGGAGGGTTCGCCACCACCACGATAGCCGCGATTGCGATGACGCCAGCGGCTACGCCCACCACCAGCCCGGTCGTCCTGCCAGGTGAAAATTCCCGGCGCGCGACCCACAGCCGTTCCACCTGATCCGCCGGAATGCTGTAGGGAGCGTTCCGAACGGTCCCTTTGACTACTCCCGCCGCGAACGTGCCGCTGGGCTGATCGAACTCCACATCCTCGCTTTTGACCGTGGTCAGCCCGGCAATCTTCTCTTTTTCCGGGTTCTTGATCCGGGCCAACTCAATCCGCTGGATCTTGACGGGCCCCATGCAGGCGGAAAGGGATAACGAAAATACCAGCAAAAGTACCGTGAAGATCTTCGGTTTGTCGCGCAGCGTCACGGTGGTCTCCTTTGCCGCCGGATTCACTGAGTATATGTCAAACGCCCGGTCCGGGTTTGCGACCGTCCCAATTTATGGGGCGCTCTCCTCTAAAACCGGAAGGAACGCCAAAATATTCGCAGGCAGTTTATGCGGGCAGCGGGGAGGGAGATTTTATCGCCTCAACGCTGAGCGCGCCCGAGTAGCTACCGATATTTTGTCCAACGGGCTTCGGAGGAAGCTGCTGCATTCAATCGAGGCTTCGACCCCAAAAGCAAATGCTTATTTGGGCTTCCCTGGCTGCCGGCGGACGGCCAGTCGCAATAGACGGCCGCGCCGAGGTGTTGGAAGACCGCCCGCCCTTTAACCAGGGGCTCACGCTTATTCGATGACGAGCACTTCGTGATCGAGGACCGAAGGGATGACTATGCGCGCCCAGCCATTGGCGATAACGTGCGGCGCTGTTTTTCCCGCTACCAGCATCCTGACGTTGCGCCCGCGGACGCCGCTGGGTAACCGCACCCCGAACTTCAGCGGCCCCGACGGAACCAGGTCGTCATCCGTCACCGGCATCCGTCCCGTCGCTGTCACGTTGACCACATGTGCGATCACGCGGCCAGGCTGTGTATACAGGTTGCAGTCGAACAGACCTCGCCCCTCCATCTGGAGCGGGATGGCGCCATTTGCCGCCCACCGCACCAGATTGCCCAGCAGGGCTGCGTGGTCCGGCAGGTTATTGCGCGTGTACAGGCGATCCAAATCCGCCGGCAGGAAGGCCACGCGCCCATTCAGCACCAGTCCGGGAATGTCCGTTTCAGGTTCGCGCATCCAGGAAGTCTCAGGCGGCAGGACGGGAAACGGTGGGACGAAAGTCAGGGGCACGGTAACGCCGGCGTCGAGGCGTAAAGCGGGCAGGGTTCCGCCGAAGGGCAGGATATCGGTTTCCTCGAATCCGTTCAGGACTGTATGGCGATGGCCGCTGACGCGTGGCTCGTCGCCCGTTTCCGGTCCCCATACGCCCGCACGCAATTCAGGGCTGAGGCGCAGGTAAGTGTGCAGGGTCTGCGCGGCGCCGGTCCTCTCCGCGCCTGCCGTTCCCGTGAAATGCGCTCCGAAAAGATCGCCCAGGCCGTAATCGGTGCGCGCGTCGCCGAACTCGCTATAGAGGCTGGTGACTCCGGTGGCGATCAACGCGCCGCCGTTCGACACGAATTTTCGCACTGCGGCGCATTGCGGATCGGACATAGCCGCGAGGTTGGGAAGGATCAGGACTTTGAGATCTGTTCCATCGCGATCCAGGCGATCGATGTGGATGGGAACGTAAGGGATGCGCGCGCGAAGCAGACTGGCGACGAAGCCGCGATACGGTGCGTCGACCAGTTCGGCGGCGCGATCCTGCCCGTAGAAGTCGGTATTACGCTGCGACCAGGCGATGCCCACCGTGGCCAGCGGCCGGCGATTTACCAGGTACTGCTGATTCGCTCGTACCACTTCATGACCGGCTCGGCGGTGAGATACATGCGGCGGTCTTCTTGATACGCGCCGATGTGATGCCACCACGGCTGGATGCCGCCGGCGAAGCCTTCGAACATCCACATACGGGCTTCGGCGGCGGGCTTGCTGGCCACACGAAAAGTGCCGCGCCCCGCCTGATACATGGCCATGCTCTCGGGCGCAGGTTTGTCCCAGCCCAGCAGGCCGTGGACTAACTTACCGGTGTCGGCGTTCTCTTCGAATCCCGTGGTGCGCGCCTGATGATCGAGGAAGACCATTTCAGCGCGCTCGAAGATGGCTTTGCAATCGCGGAAGGACGCGCTTTGGGACGTGACCGATCCGCTGTTCATGCCGAACCAGAGGCAATCGGACCCTCCCGCGGCTTTCGTTGCGCGGTTGTTCAGATCCCAGATCTCGATGCGGCGCGTGTAGTTCCAGTCGATCCATTGCCGGTAGACGGGGCTGGTCCAATCCTGCTTCGGGGGCAGCGCGGCACTCGCCTTGTCGCGAAATTTGCGCGCGCAGTTTTCGCAGTAGCAGATGTTGTCGCGCCCCAGACCGCTCCAGCTGTTGTCGGCGAAACCTTCGGGATGGCTGCGCTCGATGATCTCGGTGAGGACGGCGGGTAGGTATTCGTCGTAATACGGGCTGTTGACGCAGGTTACGAACTTGACATCCGGTCCAACCCCCACGCGATACGGATTGCCGCTGCTGTTGCGCGCAAACCAAGCGGGATGGGCCTTGAAAAAATCCTCGGCGGTGCGATTGGAATCCATGCGGGCCACCACAGTGAGGCCATCTTCGTGGGCCGCTTTGGCGAGATCGCCATACAAATCGCGATCGCCCAGAAATTCCGCGCGGTGTTGCAGAGGGTATTTGCTGGGGTAATAGGCGACGATGCCGCCTGCGTTGATGATGACTCCCTGCACTCGCGTGCGCTTCCAGAATTCGCGCCACCAGGGAATGTCGTAGCGCACGGGGTCTTTTTCGGTGATGTTGGTCTGGCCCCAACGATATGTCCGGCGATACCAGGGTTCGGGAGGGGCTGCGGCGAAGGAACCCGGAATCGATGCGAGGGCCGCGGCGACGCCGATGAATTCGCGTCGTGAGGTCATTGCTGAGCGAGCCCGGTGGCGTCCTGAAACGCGGTGCGCTCGTCGGAGTTGTCTCCGTTGCCTTTGCCTGTGCGCTGAAACATGATGATCCAGATCAGGTTCTTTGCCGGATCGGCCCAGCTTTCCGTACTAAAGGCCCCGCCGTGTCCGAACGAATTGGGCGAGAGAATTTTGTTGGCGGCCATCTTCGTGGGATCTTCCACCACGCAGAATCCCAGTCCCCACGGCATCCCAGGCCGCGCGGCGAGATCGCCGGTCTGCTTGCGCGTCATCTCCGCCACGGTCTCGGGCTTCAGGATGCGATGCCCGTTAAGCGATCCCTGGTTGAGCATCATCTGATAGAACCGCGCGACGTCTTCGGCGGTGGAGAAGAGGCCCGCGCCGCCGAGAGGCGGGCGTTGGCGATCCGTCGGGGCTGTCGTATAGAGGTACGGGATGGTGGTCTCGGTCAGCTTGCGCTCCTGCGCGTTCCATTGATAGCTGTGCGCCAAACGGGATTCTTTCTCGGGCGCGACCCAGAAGCTGGTGTCTTTCATCCCGAGAGGGTCGAGCACACGCTTCTGCAGGAACTGATCGAAAGGCATTCCGCTAACGACCTCGACCACACGCCCAAGCACGTCGATGCCGGCGGTCGAGTAAGCCCAACGGCTGCCCGGCTGAAAACGCATGGGCTGCCGCGCCAGCATTTTACTGGTTTCAGCGAGGGTGAGGTGCGGCGCGCGCTGCATCGTCTCTCCCATGCCGCTGGTGTGCGTCATCACGTGACGGAGGGTGATGGCAGGCGCCGATGCGAATTCAGGAAGATATTTGGCGAGCGGGTCGTCGAAGCTGAGTTTGCCCTCATCTTTCAGAATGGCGATGCAGACGGATGTGATCGGCTTGCTCATGGACGCGATCCAGAAAATGTCGTCGGTGCGCATGCGACGATCCCCTGCGAGGTCCGTCTTGCCGACGGCGGCGAGGTGAATGACTTTATCGCGCGTGGCGGCCAGGGTGACGACGCCGGCGACTTCACCTTTGTCGACGAATTCCTGCATGCGTGCGGCGACGGCTGGGAAGCGGTCTGCCTGCTGTGCGCGGGCGGGTAGGGCGATGGTGAGCAGGATCGCCGCCAGCGAGACGACGATCGGACTTTTATGCGATTTCATTTGCTCAGGCTGCTCCTTGAATGACGTAATAAGGCTGGCCGGCGAGATCGGGCGGGAAGCCGGGATAGAGCCAGGCGCGATCCGGCCCCGATTTCAGCTCGAAGTAGTACTGCAGCGGAAAGGGCGAATCGGTGTATGCGGCTGGAATGGCGGCTGCATAGGCCGCGCCTTTCCGGTCCATGATTACGGAGTGCCAGCGCACAGCCTGATTGACGGGCCGGTAGTGGAGCCGTGCCGACGCGAGCGCCGGGCCAGTGAGTTCGAGCGCCAGCGGTTGTTTGCGCCGAAAGCGTTCGGGTGGACGATGGCTCATCGCGGCGGAAGGGCGCTGCGGACGGGAGATGGCCTCTTTAACGGCAGCCTGCACTCCTGGATCGCCGGTGGCCCGAGCGGAGGCCAAACGCTTTTCCAGAAGAGCGATATCGGCATCGATGGCGGGAAGGCGGTCGAGCCAGTGGCCGCGGAGCCAGGGAAGTTCTCCGGCCGTGATGTCGGGAACGTAAACCCCTTGGGCCTTTTCGGCTAACGCAGCCCAGGCGGCACGCGCCTTGCGGTACTGCGTGAGAGCCTGCTCGAGCGCGGCGCGGTCGCCGGTGCGCTCGAAAATCGAATACAGGACTCCGGCACGGAACTTGGCGGCGAAAAATACGCCGAGGCCGGATTGAATAGCGACATCAATCGCGGCGCGGCCATCCGTTACAGGTTGCGCGGCAGTGGTGGCCAGATCTTCCAGCCATTGCGCGACCTCGATGGGCGAGTACTTGCCGCTGCGTTCGCCCTTGAGCAACTCGCCGGCAAAATCGTCGATGCGAGAGAAGATCTGCGGATCGAGCGGGTCGGTGTGGCCGAAAGTCTTCGGGGAGGGCGTATCGGTGTACTCGGTTTTTATCGGCTCAATGAGCGACTGATTGGTATAGATTTCAGGCCAATAGTTGTTGTTCGCGGCCGAGGGCAGATGAGCCGTGGTTACGATGGGCAGAATGCGGCTGGCGGCGGCGAGCGCGGGCTCGACTTCGACGTGGGCGTCGGGGTTGTAAAGCTTGTGGCCCCAGATACGATAGGTGTCGAGATACTTTTCCCAATCCCATTGGGGGCGCAGGGAGGCATCGGCATAGGCACAGCGCCCGCCAGGCAGCCCTGATCCGCGGCGGCCTTTGAAGGAGAGCGGCTCCATGATTTCGACCCCGCTCGAACCGCAGAACTGGAAGGCGCGCGCGTAGCCCGCGGCGAATACCGGATCGGCCCACAGCAACAGCCGCTGCGTACCGGGCCAGACGCGCCAAAGAATTTCGAATCGACGGTTCTCGCTCATCAGGTCGGCGTAGCCGTAGCGGGTGAAACTGCGCGAGCCGGCGCTGAGGGCCATCAGGCCGCTGTCTGTGTGGTCTGCCTTGGGAATCTCCTGATCGCGGATATCGGCCTGATGGTAGGGCATCCCCAGGTGTTCGGCCCAGAACTTCGGCGACACTTTGACGGGCATGCCGGTGGCCAGTGCCAGGATGATCATGCCCTGGTCGATGCCCTTGGCGTGCATGTCGATTTCGACCTTGCGGCCGGAGCGTTTCACACCATCGAAGACCGCGCCCCAGAACGTATAGCTGCCTTCCGCCACACCACTTTCGCCATGGACGCGCAAGGTGACGCCGGTGATGGCGGGGCACGCGCGGAGCAGAGCGGATAGAGCAGCGCGGCAGTAGGGGCCGTGATTCTGGGCGTTGAGACCTTCAATGGTGTAGTTCGGATTGGGGCTGTTCTCCCACACGTAGCCGTGCATCCAGAGTCCGAGCTGGAACTCAAGGCCATGCGCGGCGGCCTGCTCGCTGATGAAGCGCAGCGTTTCGAGATTGCGATCGCGCTCGGCATCGGGCAGGTTGACGGCGCGGACGTTGTAGCCCGGCACGGAAAGCAGGAAAGGATAGGCGAAGAGGAAATATGCGTCGGTGACGGCGCGCAGAAAATCGTAGCCGATGCCGAAGCTGAGCTGGAAGCGATTGAACTGGTTCCGGGCGAGCATGGCGAAGTAACGCGGCCACATCTCGCGATCGTAGAACCAGGGCTTGTCTTCAACTTCGCTGGTGAAGAGGCGCTGCACGCTGCGGATGGCGTTGGTGGGGCGGCTCGCGTTTATTTGCGGCAAAGCGGGCGCACCCGCCAGGGCGGCGGCTGTCAGTAGAAAGTTACGGCGCTTCACAACAGGATTGTACTGCTTATTGAATGACGAAGGCAGTCCGAAGATCCTCCCCTCAAGTTCACGAACACGGGGTAGTCCCTTTGTCGGTCGGGCCGACTCTCCCGGCACCTGGGGATGGGTTTGATGGAGAAAGCTTCCGATATGTGGGCTTAACGCCCGCCGGTACCGCTATCTGGGACAGGAGGCTGTTATTAGCACAGAGGGTAGTCGGCGCCGAATCCATCAGAAACCTCTTTTCGAGTAGCGCCTGATTTGGCCGAACCGATCCTGGCAGGGGCTGGTGCCGTTTCACAAGCGCAATGGGCACGCCGGCAGGGAACGAGAACTATCACTGAAATGCTCCCGCAAAGTGAAATACTCCCGCTGGTTCGACTTGCTTCGCCGATTCGTCGTTGTCCGCACCCGTGTTTCAATCGCCGAAACGAGCCAGCACTCCCACAAGATTCGGTTCTGAAACCATCCATCGGCTCCGCCGCCGTCTGAGCGCCGTGATGAGAAGCGCGTGATCTTGATACTGATTCGGTATGCTATCAGATTATTCAAGGAATCAGTTTGCTGTCGAGTCGGTGAACGCACACTCCTGCCGATATTCGTTGTTATCAAGCGCTTCGATCACGTTTGACCCCGGAACTCAGTGAAACATGGTGCCAGAAGCGAATCCGCAACTGCAATGGCGGAGACCCTTGTCGATCCGCCACGGCACGTTGTCACTCGAGGATCAGGGATTCAGGGTGCTCCACATCCAGCAGTTTACATTTGGATTCCGCAGTATCGTGATACTGTTATCGCGTATGCAGGCAAGTCAAGCCGACTCTCGAAACGCTTGCCAGAATGGTACGCACAGCGGAGCGTCAAGAAAACTCACAGCACCGAAGTCATGATCCGCAAGCCCGTGGAGAAGCCCTGCTGCTCGGAGAATTTCGATGTCTACGATAAATAAGAGAAAACGCCCGCCGCTCTCTCTGGCCTTCGCGCCCCCGCCAGCCGACGGCCATCCGCTCTCCATCACCGCTTTCCGCGCCTGGCGTCTTCGCGAGCCCGTCTCCGGCCGTCGGTACACCGTCGTCAAACTCACCGCGCGCAACGGCGTCTCAGGTTACGGTGAAGGCGACCCTGCCCCGGCACTCGCCATCGCCGAATCCCGCGCCGCCATCATCAACCGCCGCGCCACCGAGTCCGAGTACGTCCGCCACGCGCTTGCCGCGCAGCCAGCCATGGAAGCCGCTGTCTCGAACGCCATGCTCGATCTCGTGGCGCGCACCAAAGCTGTGCCTGTCTACCAGTACCTGGGCGGCCCCACACGCTTCAAAGTCCGCCTGCTCGCCCGATTGGAGGGCTCCGACCCGCCTGCCCCCTCCGCCGCACTCGACCGCGCTCTTCGCGCCGGCTTCCGCGCCTTCACCATGCCGGTGCCCCCGCGCCATTCTATGTCTCTTCTCCAGGATTGGGTCGATACCGTCCGCCACCACTTCACCGCCATGCAGACCAGCGCCGGCGAAGGCTCCGAATGGGTACTCGATGGAGCCGCGTCCCTGACTCCTGGCGACGCCGCCACCCTGGCCATTGCTCTCGAACGTGCGCATCCCATCTGGCTCGACGAGCCCGTCGCCGTCCTCACCACCGACGCCCTTTCGAAAATCGTCGATCAGAGCGTCATGCCCGTCGGCATTGGCCGCAACATCACCGACATCGCCGCCTTTCAGAACCTGCTTCGCTTCGGTTCCGCCAGCGTGCTTCGGCCCTCGCTCGGCCTCAACAGCGTCGTCAAAATCAAGCGCATCGCCGCCATTGCCGAAAGCCACTACGTCGCGATCTCGCCGTATCATTCCGGCGGTCCCATCGGCTCGCTCGCCGGCATTCACCTCAACGCCGCACTCCCCAACTCCTTCGCGCAGGAAGTCCCCGTCCCCGCCTCCGATGGCGATGCCGCCATGCGCGCCGCCATTACCGGCGGCAAATTCGAACGGGGTGACGGAGGCTACGCCGCTCTGCTGAACCGACCCGGCTTCGGCTTCGACGCCGACGACAAAGCTCTTGACCAGTACAGCGAGGAAACTCTATGAACCGTCGCGACCTGCTCGGCGCGCTCGCCGCTGCCGGCTCTCTTACCGGAGCGGGCTCTCTGATCGGGGGCTCTCTCACTGGAGCTTCGCGTCGCCGCGTCTCCAGCCCTCTGGCCAATTGCGGCTGCTCCCCGCAGGTTAAGGAATGGACCGACCGTCCGCCCAATGGCGCTGCCTTCAAAGACGTCGGCTCCAAACTCCGCATCACCGGCCTGAAGGTCTTCGGCGTCACTCTACCCGCAAACGTGGGCCGTTCCGACCGCCCCTACGTCTTCGTAAAACTCGAAACCAATCAGGGCGTCGTCGGCTGGGGCGAAGCCACCCTCGAAGGCAAAGCCGCCGCCGCCATGGCCTGCGTCGAAGACCTCCGCGACTTCCTCATCGGCAGCGACCCGATGCAGGTCGAGCACCTCTACCAGCTCATGTATATCGGCAGTTTCTACCGCGGCGGCCCTGTGCTCGGCTCCGCCATCTCCGGCATCGACCAGGCTATTTGGGATATCCGCGGCAAAGTCCTCAACATGCCGGTATATGAAATGCTGGGCGGCCCCATCGACTCCCGCGGCGTCCGCGGCTACTACCACGCCGAGGCCTGGTCGCTGTCCGCGGCCCGCGAGCTTCGCGACAAGACCAAAGCCGCCGGCGTCACGGCCCTCAAGTTCCAACTCCCCGATCTTCTCGAATGGGTGGAAACCGGTGCCAAAATCAAACGAGCCGTCGCCCACATGGAAATGCTTCGTAACGGCCTCGGCGCGGACCTCGACTTCGCCGTCGATTTCCACGCGCGCCCCAGCCCCGCCGTCGCCGCCATTATCCTGCGCGAAATCGAACCCCTGCATCTTCTTTTTGCCGAAGAGATCTGTCCCCCCGAAAACGTCAGGGCCATGCAGCGCGCCGTGCGCCACTCCGCCACTCCCATCGCCACCGGCGAGCGCCTGATTGCGGGCTACGGTTACGCCGAACTCATCGATCTCGGCGTCGTCGATATTCTGCAGCCCGATATCGCTCACGTGGGCGGCGTCTCGGCTCTCTGGAAGGTTTCGGCCGCTGCCGAAGCCTCCGGTATCCGCATGGCCCCGCACGCCTGCGAAGGCCCCATCGGCGGCATCGCCAGCCTGCACGTTGACGCTGGCTCCCCCAACTTCCTCGCCCAGGAAATCTGCGGCTTTGTCGACGCGGGCGAACTCAACCGTGTCTGGGAAGATCTTCTTGGCTTCCCCGCCATGCGCATGGTCGACGGCCGCTACCCGCTTCCAACGCGCCCCGGCCTGGGCGTCGATATCAATGAGGCCGCGCTGAAGAAGTATCCGTTCCAGGGCACCCGTCCCTTCCCGCCTGCCTTCCACGAGGATGGCTCGGTGGCATCGCTGTAGTATCCAGTAACTTGATTTACGTTGGATGACGCGCATACCGGCCACGATTGAAATATCTACTTCATATTGCGGGCCGAAGTGCTACTTTACGTTTCGAGCGAATTCGGCCGCCAAAGCAGAGAAGTGCAACCGGAAACAGCTAACGATATTGCCGGATATCGCGTGGCTACTCTTTGCGTCCCACCGAAGGCAGTTGCGGAACTTCCTGCGCCAGTCAGATCAGCGCCGATCCCAAGGGAAAAGCTGCATCATATGTGATGCGCTCGTGTGGGTTCAGGCGTGCAGCCAAGCTGGCCCGCATTCGACCAGCTTGTTCGTAAGTGTCGGTGACCGCAAAATCTCCTGCACGCCTGTGATCTGAAGGAATTTCTCCATCGAGCTCCACAATCATTCCATCGAATCCACTGGCGGCTTCAGTTCCACTGGCTGATTGCGGATGAGCGCCGGAAACCGCTGTTGAGGAGTCGTCAGCAGCCGCTGCGCCTCGGCGTCCGTAGCAGCTACGATCACCGGAACCCCTGGCATGGCGTACGATTCTCGAAGTACCGCGCTCGGTATGAACGTTGGGCGATAGAGATCGAGTGCCTGCAGCAACGGGCGGAGATCGGTATTTCGCGTCACAGGCCTGTCGGCGAGGGAAGTGGCATTCCAGTCCGGTTCCAGGCGGAGATAGTCCCAGATCACGCCGCTCTGCGTCGCCGAGAAGCCGCTAAGACAGCATTCAGCCGGAAATGTCCTTGTTAGTGTTGTCTCTCAGCATGGCTGTCGCAATCAGTGTAATCATCGCGCATACCAGGATGAAGAACGCGATCGGCGTGGCGGAGCGATAGTGGCTTAGCAATGACGACGCAATGAGTGGGGCGGGGCCGCCCGCAATTAAGGACGACAGTTGATATCCCAGCGATGCGCCGCTGTAGCGCAGGCGCGCGGGAAACGACTCCGCAATCAGCGCCGCCTGAGGGCCGTACATCATATCGTGCGGTATCAGCGAAAGCACAATCGCGACCGCCGCCAGAGCTGTTACTTTCGTGTTGAGAAGTGCGAAATAGGCGAAGCCATATAGCCCGGTCAAAGCCGCGCCCAGCATGTATACTCGCTTGCGGCCGAAGCGGTCGGACAAATGTCCAAACAGCGGAATCGAGAAAAACGAGAGCATCGCGGCGCCGAGTACCGCCATGAGCAGAAAGTTGCGGTTGAGGCTCAAAACGCCGGTGCCATAGGCAAACACGAACGCAGTGAACAGATAGAAAGGCGCCTGTTCAGCCATGCGGCACAGCGCCGTCAGGATAATTTCGCGGGAATGCCCCCGCAGGACCGCGAGCACGGGCGCACGCTCGATCCGGCGCTCCGCCGCCAGCTTTACGAACACCGGCGTTTCGAGAATACCCAATCGGATGTACAGGCCGACAGCAACCAGCACGATACTGATCAGGAAAGGAATGCGCCAGCCCCAAGTAAGAAACTGGTCGCCCGATACGGCGCTAGCCACAAGGACGGCGACATTTGAAAGGAACAGTCCCGCCGGTACGCCAAACTGCGGCCAGGAAGAGATGAAACCTCGATGACGATTCGTTTGCGCCCATTCCATGGAAAGAAGCACGGAGCCGCCCCACTCACCGCCCACGCCGATCCCCTGAATGAAGCGCAGCAGCGTGAGTATGATCGCTCCCCAAATTCCGATGCGTTCATAGCCAGGGACGAACGCCACCAGAAACGTGGCCGTCCCCATCAGCAGCAGCGTCGCGACCAACGTGGCTTTGCGGCCTACGCTGTCGCCGTAGTGACCGAAAACGGCGGCGCCGATCGGTCTTGCGAGAAAACCTACTGCGTACACGCCGAAGGCTTCCAGCGTGCCCACAAACGGATCGGAGCGGGGAAAATAGAGCCGTGCGAACACTAACCCCGTGACGGTGCTGTACAGAAAGAAGTCATACCATTCGATCGCTGTTCCGATCGCCCCGGCCAGAACCGCACGGCGTAACTGCCGCCGGTGCGCGGCGTCATTGAGCGCCCCGGCCGCGTGACTTGTTGACATCTTGTCAGCCCGAGCCTTTACATTCCCTGAAATGGTTACGTCTCTCGATCGGGTTCATCGGATTCTCTTCTATAGTCTCTCCTAATGAGGTGCAAAGATTCTGCCTGTTGCCTGATGGTGTTGGGGATGTGCGCACTTCCGATATTGACGCTTAACGCCCTCGGACTGGTGCTGTTCCGCTTGGCCGGATTAAAACGACAAACCGTCAACTCGACGGAAAACGCTACGCCGTCACGCGGGATCTGACCGACTGAGTCGAGCAAATGTCAGCAACAGGCGTTTACGAACAAGCGCGGCTAGCGGACTGAACAGGAAAAGCTTCTGGCAGTACAAATGAAGACCGATTTCCCGGTGTCCCTTGTCGGCCAGGCGGGACTTCGATTCTGCCCATGGTGTGGCCACGACCTCTTGAAGTTCTATGGTCACGACGCAGCCAGACTTTCCAGACCGCGATACTTAATTCACCCCGCGTAGCCGATTCTTTCATGCGCTACGTGGGTGGCCCCGGCGAAGTCACTTCTTTGCGGCCAGCCGCTTCAGCGCCTCCACGTTGCGTCTGTCGTCACCCTCCTCATCCACCGGCGTTTCCAGAATGAACGGCTTCTCCCGCAGAGCCGGATGAGTCAGGATGCCCCGAAATCCCGCCTCGCCGATCTTCCCCTTGCCGATGTTTTCATGCCGGTCCAGATGCGATCCCAACCCACCCTTCGAATCGTTGGCATGGATCACCCGCACCAGATCCAAGCCTAAAATCTTCTCCGCGCAGGCTATTGTTTTCGCCAGCCCCTCGCCACGCGCCACGTCGAATCCCGCCGCCAGCAGATGGCACGTATCGAGGCAATACGCCACTGCCAAATCGGTCTCGCGCGCGGCCAGATCGCGAATGGTGCGCAGCTCTTCGAATCGCGAACCGATCTGGCATCCGCTGCCCACCGTGTTCTCGAGCAGCACCGTCAGCCCCGGCGCTTTGAAGCCTTCGGCCGCTTCCGCCATGCCCAGGACGAATGCCGCCATACCCTGCTCAACGGATTGTCCTTTGTAATTTCCCGGATGCACCACCAGATACTCCGCCCCAATCATCGCCGCGCGATCCAGTTCGCCACGAAATGACGCCACCGAACGTTCTCGTATGACTGGATCGAGTGTGGCCAGATTCACCAGATAATTAACGTGAATCGTCAGCGGCCGCAGATCCGCGCGCTCGCGCACGGCACGGAAACGCTTCACGTCGGCAGGATCGGGCGTAGATGCGCGCCACATGCGCGGACTCGACGAAAAGATCTGAAACGTATTCGCGCCCAGTTCCTCGGCCTTAAGAGCCGCATGCTCGAGCGACCCCGCGCGCGATGTGTGAATGCCGATGCGCAAGTAACAGTTATGCCTTGATGCAGACCGCGGTCATGAACCGTCCATCGGCACTGGGAATCTCGCCCACAATGCGCAGCCCGGCGTGCTCGGTGAGCAGCCAGCGGAACGCGGGCTTCGAGAAAAGGTACCGGAAGTTGAGCAGGATTCTTTCGCCGCGCGCCATGTGGAGTTCGCGTCCCGTCGCCAGCATGCGCAAATCGCGCGATGCCTGAAAGCGGCGCGTCACCATAAACAACCCCTCCAGCCGGTCATCCGGTTTTTCCATGAATTCGAGTTCGCCATCGTCGGCGACGACCCCCAGTGCCGCCAGCGGCGCAAAAACGAAACGCTTCTGCTCGTCGGTCGGCGTAATCGGGCCGGCATGAAGATGGGCGTCCAGAATCAGCAGATCGCCCTTATGAATGCACTGCGCCACGTGCCGGATCTGGTCCAGCGGGTCGAATCCGCCGAGCGTATTGCCCACCATCAGAAACAATCGCGGCGCTTCACTCACGTCCGACGCCAGCACCAGATGCATGGGGCTCGATATGTCCGCCTTGATGCCGAGCGCATCGGAGTCGTCGTCTTCCGCGCCCGCGCAGGCCATTTCGAGCAGGATCTGGCTGGCATCCACCGGATGATATTTCACCTCGCGTCCCGCCGCCGCAAGGGACTTCAACAGTCCCCGGTCCTTCAATCCATCGCCCGCCCCGAAACTGATTACGGGAACTTTGTGGCCGAAAGGTTTCGTAAGATCAGCAGCTTTAGCCGCCAGGCCTTCCCATGTTCCCCGCAGAGAATCTTCGGATCGTCCGGCCAGCGCCTGCCACGCCTTCACCGACGGCGGCGTCCAATAAAAGAACTTTTCGGGTAAATCGCGAGCCTCGATCGACTCCGCGAATTCGTCGGCGATCTCCGCTTCAGTGAGTAATACCTCAATATTCATGCATCACCAGCTTACTCTGTAGGGCTCGAACCAGCTAAAATCCAGGTGCGGGGTTCGTGCCACCGAAAACGCCGCGCCGGGAATACAAGGCTACGACTATATTGCGCCACATGCGAACGTTGGTTGCTCTGATCGCTGTTCCGGTAGCCGCGTTTTCTATAACCATCAACGGTAAAGTGGTCGACGAAACCGGCGCGCCCGTGCAAGGGGCCCGCGTCAGCGCGTCGCCTGCCGCCGCAACTCCGCAGCCAGGGGCGAAACATTCCACGGAAAGCGCCACGTCCGACGCCGCGGGCGTGTTCCATCTCGATATCCCTGTCGAAGGCGCCTGGCAGGTTCACGCGGAACATGAGGGCTTCTTCGTTTTTAACAACGTGGCGGCCGATCTCGACAGCGACTCAACGCTTGAGATCCACATGAATCACCTCAAAGAACTCGCCGAGTCGGTGGACGTGCGCTATTCGCCCCCTGTCATCGATCCCGAGCAAACTTCCGACACCAAACATCTGGATGCGCCCGAGATCCTCAACGTTCCGTATCCGGCTTCGCAGGATTACCGCAGTGCTTTGCCTCTTATGTCCGGGGCCATTAAGGATAACGGCGGCGAAGTGCATTTCAACGGCGGCGGCGCCAGTGAAACCAATTACCGGCTGAACGGTTTCGACGTATCCGACCCCACCGACGGCACGCTCACCACCAGGCTCAACGTCGATACGATTCAAACCATCGAATGGGAAGCCAGCCGTTTTTCCCCGGAAAAGGGCAAGGGATCCGCGGGCACCCTCGATATTCGCACCGAAACGGGCGACGACCACCTGCGGTTCGGCGGCACCAATTTCATTCCCGGTATCGGCTTCGAGAACGGCGCCTACATCAGCCACTGGTCCCCGCGTCTGCGTGTTTCCGGCCCCATCAAAAAAGGACGCGCCTGGTTCAGCAACGCTTTCGACACCTACTACGCCACCACCACGGTTTCGCAATTGCCCGCCGGCCAGAACCGCGCCAGCAGTCTTTCGGCAACCAACCTGACCCGCTTCCAGTGGAATATTCGCGATTGGCAAATCGTCACCGGCAGTTTTCTGGTCAACTATCTCGACGATAAGAATCAGGGCCTGTCGTTCCTCAATCCGGTCGAGACCACCACCAACGGGCGCCACCATTTGTTCCTCGGAACCATCAAAGATCAATTCATTTTCGGCGGGGGGCTTCTCGAATTCGGATTCGCCGATACCTCTACTTATCTGCGCACCACGCCGCAGGGCGACCAGCCCTACGTCGTCACTCCCTTTGGCGCGACCGGCAATTTCTTTCGCGATCAGAACATTCACAGCGACCGACAGGAGGGCCTGGTCAACGGATTTGTGAAACCTCTCCGCTGGTTTGGTTCCCATCAGATCCAGATCGGCGGCGATGCCGAGCGAACCAGTCTCGACCAGACCATTCTGCGCCATGAGCTCAGCGTGGTTCGCGTGGGTGGCTCGGTCGTGCGCGACATTCAGTTCTACGGCAGCCCGACCCAGTTCGTCACCAAGGTGGAGGCTTACAGCTACGCGCTCGATCGCTGGAGCCCCATGTCCAGTCTCACCGTGGAAGCGGGTTTCCGCACGCAGTGGGATCAATTCACCCACGGTGCGCCCCCGGCGCCGCGTCTGGCTGCCGCCTGGTCGCCGAAGTGGCTGGCCGGCACCAAACTTTCGGCTGGCTGGGGAATTTTTTATGACGCGGTAACGCTCAGCATGCTCGCGCTCAGCCAGGAGCAGAGCAGCCTCAGCACGTTCTACGCCTCCGATGGCTCCCAGGTCGGCGTTCCGATCCTGACCAGCTTCTCACTGAAGCCTTCGGATCTTCGTCTGCCGCGCTATGCCATCACAAGCTTTACCGCCGAGCGCAAACTTCCCTGGAATTTGTCCGGCAGAATGAACTTCATCTCGCGCGAGGGCAGCCGCGGATTCAGTTTCGAACAGGAGACGCTGAACCTCTCAACCAATATGTATGTGCTGGCTAACATCCAGCGTGTGCGCTATCGTGCCGCCGAATTTGCCGTCAAACGCACCTTTCTCGCTCGCTACCAATGGTTCGCCAGTTACACGCGATCCGAGGCGCGCACCAACGCCGCGATCGATTATTCCATCGAGAATCCGCTGCTCTCGCCGCAGGCCGGTGGGCCGCTTGCGTGGGATGCGCCCAATCGCTTTCTGATGTGGGGATGGGCGCCGGTCGAGAAGAAGTGGTTTCCCCATCTGTTGCAGCCGATTGTCGGCGAAACCGACTTCCAGATCCTGACGGACTTTCGCACCGGCTTTCCGTTCAGCGTCACTAATGAGCAGGGTTATCTGGTGGGGCAGCCCGACGATTTGCGGTTCCCCGACTACCTGACAGTGAACCTGGCGCTGGAACGGAAGTTCCAGTTCCGCGGCTATCTTTGGGCCTGGCGGGCGGGATTAATCAATGCGCTCGGGCGCTCCAATCCCAACGTCGTGAACAGCGATATCAACTCGCCCGATTACCTGCAATACGGCAGCGGGCAAGCCAGAGCGGTAGATGTGCGCCTGCGCTTCCTCGGCCGCAAATAATGCCGCCGCTATTGTGAGGGTGTGGAGGTTTTAGATTGCCGATTTACTTCTGTGTCTGGCCCAGCATGGCCTTGACGCGAGTGTGCAGCCGGCTCTTATAACGCGCCGCTGTACCACTCTTGATATATCCCTTGCGCGCGGCCTTATCGATTAAAGAGAACGTGCTCGCCAGATTGGCGTTCAGATCGCCGGGGTTCTTCGCCGCCAGCGCCTTGCGCATGGCCCGGATCTGGTGCCGCAGCCGCGTCTTCGCAAAACGATTGAATTCGGTACGCCGCTCCGTCTGTCTGACACGCTTCTGAGCGGATAAATGATTCGCCATATTGATCCTTCAGAATAACACAAAGACCGCTCCCGGCAGATTTGTGATAAGATTCTGCGCTTGAGCACCCTCGAAAAACTCCGCCGCGCCAACCGACGGGAGGCCTTGCAGGCTATGGCCGCCTTTGTCGCCGGTTCGCCGCTCCTGCTCTCCCAGCAGGATGCCTTTCGCGACCACAGCCGCGTTCCGGGCATGAACGAACTCCACACCTCGTTTGACTTCGAGGCGGTGGCCTTCGCGAAGGTGCCGCGAGCGGCCTACGACTACACCGCTTACGGGGTCGACGGCGAGTTTACGCTGCGCCGCAACCGCCAGGCATACGACTGGGTCGAGCTTGTGCCCAGGAGAATCGCTTCTGTAAATGCGCCGCAGACCGCCCTCGAATTGTTCGGCACGAAGATGGCGTTCCCCATCATGGTTTCCCCCACCGCCGCGCATTCCGAACTCCACCCCGAAGGGGAACCGGCCACCCATAGAGGCTGTACGGCGGCCTCCGACACACCCATGATCGTGAGCAATAATTCGAGCTTTCCGTTCGATAAGATTGCTGCCGCGGCCACCAGTCCCACATGGGTTCAGCTTTACCCAAAAGAGCAACTGGAAGCCAACCGTACTTATCTGGAAGACGCCCAGCAAGCCGGCGCCAAAGCCGTCGTGGTGACCGTCGACCAGCAGGCCTCGGTCTATGAGCGCGCCTCGCATGATCGTAATCTCTCGGCTGGCGGAGGAAGCGGACGCGGTCGTGGCGGCGGGGGCGGAACTGCTCCGTCCGGTGGCGGGCGTGGCGGCGGAGGAGGGCGGGGAGGCGGCAATCCTTACCGCATTACGGCCAACCGCCTCTGGTACGAATGGAAGTTCTTTGACGACATCCGTCCCTTTGTCAAAGTGCCCATGCTGGCTAAGGGCATTCTGACGGGCGAGGATGCCAAACTCTGCCTGGAACACGGCGTGGATGGCATCTACGTCTCGAACCACGGTGGCCGGTCGCTCGATTACGGGCCTTCCACGCTGGAAGCTCTGCCGGAAATTGTGGCTGCCGTGGGCGGTCGCGTGCCCGTGATCTTCGATGGCGGCATCCGCCGGGGAACCGACATCCTCAAAGCGTTGGCCCTCGGCGCCAGCGCGGTTTGCCTCGGCCGCGTGCCGCGCTGGGGACTGGGCGCCTACGGTGCCGCCGGCGTGCAGCGCGTCGTCGAGATCCTGCAGGCTGAATTGGTGCAGGCTATGGAAGCCACCGGACGGCCCAATCTGGCATCCATCGATAAATCGCTCGCACTAGTCAACTTCCCATGACCAAATCCTCACTCGTACGGCCACGCCGCTTCGCCATGCAATTGATGGGAGAACCCGCCGGCCGGATCACGCCCGTCGCCGAACTGGTCAATACCTTCGAATTCGAATCGATGGCGCAGCGAAAACTCGACAGCCTCACCTTTGCCCTCGCTGCCGGAACCAATCACGAGGCGTTCGACCGCATCACCTTCCGTCCGCGCATGATGGTCAATACCACCAAATTGGATCTGACCACGGAATTGTTCGGCGAGCAGATGTTTACGCCGATCCTGGTGGGTCCGCTCGCGCAGCAGAAGCGCTTCCATCCCGATGGCGAAATGGCCACCGTAAAAGGGGCTGGCGCAGCCAAAGCGGTGATGGTTGTGGCTGATCGTTCAAGCGTTCCCCTCGAGCAGATTGCCGAACAGGCCGCCAAAGATCCCAAGACCACGCTCTGGTATCAGGTGTTTCCCGAGACCGACGTGGAAGCGGTCCGCACCCGCGCGAAGAAGGCGGTAGACGCTGGATGCAAGGCGCTCGTGCTTACCGTAGGCGTCCCCACCCAGCCGGAATCGAGCTGGGACTGGGCTGCCATCGATCGCTTTCGTCAGGGCTTTACCGTCCCGGTGGTGTTGAAAGGCATTCTGACGCCGGAAGAAGCGCAGCTGGCCGCGCAGCACGGGGTACAGGGAATCGTGGTTTCGAATTACGTCGGCGCCGCGAATAACGCGATGGCTGCGCCGATTGCCCTTTTGCCCGGCATTGCCGACGCGGTGGCCGGAAAGATCCCCATTCTGATCGACGGCAGTTTCCGCCGCGGCAGCGATGTGGTGATGGCGCTGGCGCTCGGTGCGCGTGCCGTGCTGGTGGGCAGGCCAGTGCTTTGGGGTCTTTCGGCGTATGGAGCCGACGGTGTCCAGCGCGTCATTGAAATGCTGCAGACTGAAACCGCCCGCGATATGGCGATGTGCGGACGCGTGAACGTGAAGGCGCTCGACCGGACCGCCGTCAAAATTCACCGCTGGTAGGTGGGGCAGATTTCCGATCTGCCTTCGCTTGGCCACAAATTGCGCGTTGGTCATGTTGACACCCGCCTTCTTCAATACCCATTCCGCTGTAATCGAAAATAAACGGATGCTACTTAGAAGCATGTTAGTCACTTTCCGATGGTGAAAGTCTACACGTGCTCTGCGTCGAATAGTATCCTGAGACGATCGCGGCTGTTTTGGCGGATCGGACTTTAAGTAACAGGAGAAAGAATCGTGGACTGGAACAACATACTAAAGGTGGTCGAGAGCACTCTCACCGGAGTTGGGCTGGAAGTGCTGGGCGCCATCGTCCTTTACATCGTTGGCCGTTGGCTGATCAGCTTTGCCGTAGGTCTCTTGCAAAAGGCGCTTACCCGGCAGAAAATCGAACCGACCTTGCTGCGCTTCATCGGCAACACGGTCGCGGTAATTCTGAACATCACGTTAGTGATCGCGATTCTTGGCTACTTCGGGGTGCAGACCACCAGCTTTGCGGCACTCCTGGCGGGCGCCGGGTTGGCGATCGGCGCGGCATGGGGCGGATTGCTCGCGAACTTCGCGGCGGGGATTTTCCTGGTGGTGCTGCGTCCGTTCAAGGTGGGTGATTTCATTTCCGCGGGCGGAACTACAGGCACGGTCGAAGAGGTGGGGTTATTTGTAACCAAGATCGACACGCCGGATAACGTATGTACTTACGTGGGTAATAACAAGCTGTTCTCGGATAACATCCAGAATTTCACGACCAATCCGTACCGGCGTGTGGAGTTGTCGGCGCAGATCGCGGGCGCGGCGGATCCGCGCCAGGTGATCGCGGCTCTTAAGAACAGGATCAAGCAGATTCCCAATGTGGTCGCCAAGCCGGAGCCGGATGTGGTGATCCAATCCTTTACGCCGGTGGGGCCGGTGCTGGCGGTGCGGCCTTACACCAATAATGCGACGTACTGGCAGGTCTATTTCGACACCAACATGGCGATTCGCGAAGTGCTGGGCGATGGTACGTTCCCCGCTCCGATGCCTGTGTTCGGGATACAGCAACTTAACGAAAAGGCGGCGCGCGCGTAGGGAATGAGCGCGGCTTTCGCCGCATGTCCCGAAGCGCTGTAATAACGAGTTCGGGCAGCGTGAAAGCCAAGAGCCCTTTTAAGCCGGCCCGGCGGCGATGAGAATATTGGCGGCGCGGCCTTCTCCGACCTGCTGGCGCCACATCGCATAATAAAGGCCCTTACGATCGATGAGCTCTTCATGGCGCCCGGATTCGACGATGCGCCCGCGTTCGAGAACGTAGATGCGGTCCGCGTGCAGAACTGTCGAGAGACGATGGGCGATCAGGATGGTGATGGCATCGCGGCTGGTGGCTACATGCCGAATGGTCTGGCTGATCTCTTCTTCGGTCAGCGAATCTAGCGAAGACGTAGCTTCGTCGAATACCAGCAGTTGCGGTTTGCGTAGCAACGCGCGGGCTATCGACAGCCTCTGCTTCTCGCCGCCCGACACCTTGACTCCACCTTCGCCGATTACGGTGTCGAGGCCGCGGTCGGCGCGCGCTAACAGCGTTTCGACGGAGGCCTGGCGGAGCACGTCCATGCATTCGGCGTCCGTCGCGTCCGGCCGCACGAACAGGAGGTTCTCGCGAATGGAGCCGGAGAAAAGCTGGGCGTCCTGGGTGACGAAGCCGATGCGCTCGCGCAGGGCGTCGATGGCGATTTCATCTTCGGGCGTCCCGTTGTAATAGATGTGTCCGGTCAGGGGGCGGTAAAGGCCGACCAGCAGCTTCACCAGCGTGGTCTTGCCGGCGCCGGACGGTCCCACAAACGCGATGGTTTTTCCTCGCGAGACTTCGAATGAGATCCCCTGCAGCGCCGGTTGATTGGCGGATTGATGCTGGAAGCCAACGTCGGTGAAGGTCAGGGTCTCGAGGTGCGCAATGGTTACGGGATGCAGCGGGCGCGGTTCGGGCTCCATGGCCAGGATCTGTTCGAATTTCTGTAGTGAAACTTCCGTCTCGCGATAAGTATTGACTACATTGCCGAGTTCCTGCAGCGGCCCGAAAATGAAGAACGAGTAGATAAAGAGGGAGAAGAATTGCCCGACCGTGATGCGCTGCGTGAAGATCAGGTAGAGCATCAGGAACAGAATCGAAGTGCGCAGCATGTTGACGAAAGTTCCCTGGATGAAGCTCAGGCTGCGCAGGTAACGCACCTTCTTTAATTCGAGCTTCAGAATCTTCGAGGTGGTGGCGTTGAGGCGGTCGATTTCCTGTTGCGCCAGCCCCAGGCTCTTCACCAGTTCGATGTTACGCAGCGACTCGGTGGTCGATCCGGCCAGCGCCGTAGTCTCTTCGACGATAGTCTTCTGTACTGTCTTGATCTTGCGGCTGAGGACGGAACTGAGCCCGCCGAGGAGCGGGATGGTAAGCAGGTAAGCCGGCCCGATGGACCAATGCACCCGGGCCGCGTAGATCATGACGAAGATGACGCCGATAACAGTGGTGAAGAGCAGGTTCACGGCGATGCCGATCAGCTTCTCGACATCCGTGCGAACCTTCTGCAGCATGCCAAGGGTGGCCCCGCTGCGCTGGTCTTCGAACTGGGCGTAGGGTAGTTCGAGGGAGTGCCGGATGCCGTCGGCGTAGATGCGCGCGCCTACCTGCTGGGTGATGAGGTTGACGTAGTAGTCCTGGAAGTTCTTGGCAACGCGCGAGATGAAGGCCACGCCCACCGCGGCCGCCAGCAGCAGGCTCACTCCGTGGATGAACTGCAGGCGGGTGTATTCGTGAAAGCGCGTGGCGTAGGAGTCGATGATGTGGCGGAAGATGGCCGGATCGAGGAGCGAGAATACCTGGTTCACGGCGGCCAGGAAGAGCGCGATGGCTACCAGCTTCCAGTAGTCGCGCAAATAGCGATGCAGGGTGCGCATTAGTCTTACGGTACTGTACGGGACGTACCCCGCGCGCTAAAATTGTAATCGGACGCTGGGAGACGATGTGATCGAAATCCTGACCCTTGAACGGGAATTCGGTTCGGGCGCGGCAAGCATCGGACGAGCGGTAGCTGACCGCCTCGGCTGGAAATTCTGGGACCACGAAATTACCGATGAGATCGCGCGCCGCCTGCGCTGCAAGGCGGAGACCGTCGAGCAGCACGAAGAGCGCCTCGATTCGATGTTTTACCGGCTGATGAAAGCCTTCATGCGCGGCAGTTTCGAAGCCCGTGTCGAGACCAACGATTTCGAAGTGCTGGATGCCGAGAGCCTCTCCATCCTGTTCGAGAAGGTGATTACGAAGATTGCAACCGAGGGCAAGTGCGTGATCGTGGGCCGCGGCGCGCCGTGGTTCCTGCGCCAGAGAGACGACGCGTTCCATGTTTTCCTCTATGCGCCGCACGATGAAAAGCTCCGCCGCATTATGGCCGGGGGCACGGCGCGCCGCGAAGCCGAACATCTGCTCGAAACGGTGGATCGCGACCGTGCCGCGTTTATCTGCAAGTATTACAACAAAGTATGGCCCGACCGGTATCTCTACAACATGATGCTTAACGTCACCCGGGGCGATGAGTATGCGGTGGAGGCGATTCTGCACGGGATGAAGCTGGCCCAGCAGACCAGTACCCCGGTAAGCCTTTCTTCGTAGCCAGCAGAATTTCGAAAATTGCCTTGCGATCCCCGGGCGTGAGGTGGGCAAATTCCGGACTGGTGTCTTTGCCCGTCAATACTTCCCACAATCTTCGGTAGAGGCGGTCTTTCACTTCCGCCGGCATACTGTCGAAGGCTTCGCTGTAAATCAGGTAGCTGCACGGGTAGCGGAACATGCGCGTCTTCATGTCGAAATCGCGCAGCGAGCGGCCTTGCGTATCGCGCGGCCCCCGGCTCTCGAACTCGGCGGCGAATCCCGAAGTGCCTTCTATCGGCGCCGTAAGAGTGGCTTCTCCGCTGAACAACATGTATTTGAGCAGATCCTCGACACCCTCATCGAGGTTATGCCCGGCCTCAACCTTGGCGAGGCGCGCTTCCCAGCCCACGCGCGTGATCAGGTTTTCCATCTGCGTCTGATGCTCGAGCGTCATCAGTGCCACGATGTCGCTGTGCGGCGAGAGATAAGCGCCGGTGTCGATAAAATGACGCAGATCGGTCACATTGGCCGTCCCCTCGCCGATGGGCAGCTTCGGGTCTTCCGTGGGGTACTGAACCACCGCGTTCCCCATGTGACTCTGGTCGCCGCTGGTGCCAGTCACGTACCAACCGCCCCAGCGATCTTTGAGCGGGCTGCGGTGGTCGGTGATGAACCCGCCTTCGCTCATCACGGGCATGCCCGTCCGGTCCGGCGTTATGGAGCGAACCATGAAGCCCGGAACACCCATGGATGCGCCCGACAGATGGCACTGCAGACACACATCGCGGCGATCGAAGCGCGGTCGCGACGCGTGCTCCTGATCGAGCGTGTAAAACATCACTCCCTGCCTGGGATCGAGAGCGGCAAATTCCAGCACTTCGCCGGTGCGGACAAAGCCCACCGTCACGCTGTCGTTGAAATAAAGTGCGCGCGGCGTGCGTGGGGCGATCTTCGGCGCCTGAAAGCTGGTCTTCGAAAAGACCAGCACCTGTGAGGCAATGGGTACATTGAGCTCCTTCAGGACCGACCTGAGGTAACCGAACTCGTGCTCATAGAGCAACCGGACCTGGCCCGAGTCCATCCGCTGCTGCAGGCGCGCCACCGCATCGTCGACCGGTCCTTTGGAATACTGAATCGCCGCATGCTCCTGCGGCATGATATAAGAACTGCTCAGCCCCGCCAACGCCACCGCGGTGGGCGCCAGCACCAACCCAATCCGTTTAGACAATCGCAACATGGCAAGTGTCTCCTTCGCAAAGTCCACGCAAATCGGTGTTCGCGGCCGGCTCGATGGCGAACGGGCTCGCCAGCGACTGGATGGTAGTGGCGGCGAACGCCTCTTCCACCGACCGCACCGCGTCGTCCAGTTTGCGATGCAGCGGGCAGAGATTTTCGCCGTGCGCCTGCAACCCCAACGGACAGGAGCGAATGCGCCGCAAGGGATCGACAGCCGAAACTACTTCGAGAACGGTGATCTCGTCCGCCGGCCGCAACGCCTGGAAACCGCCGCCCCGTCCACGCTGCGCGGAAACGATTCCGGCGCGCACCAGCGCATTCAGGACTTTCGAGAGATAATCGAGCGGTACCCGCGACGCGTGGGCGATTTCCTGGGCAGTGCGCGCCTCACCCGTTCGTGTCGCCAGCGCGACCATGGCGCGGAGAGCGTATTCGGCGGTTTGCGAGAGCATGAAAGCTCATCATACGATATCTAGATAGTTTTATCCAGTATTATGGAGGTCGACGATTATTCGACGCCTGCAACGGGCTTTTCGACAGTGGCACTCTCCGCGCCACGGGGCGTCGCGGTCACGCCCGCACCCTCGTGAGCATGACTGTCTTCCACCGTAATAAAGCTGAATTTCAATTGCCGGTGATCGCACACGCGACAGCGGTAGGGGACAAACAGGATTGAAATCACGTGCCCGAAAGCACTACGAATGCGCGACGGTCGAAGGCTGGTGGATCCGCATTTGTCGCAGGTATTGATCGTCAGCATGGTATCCCCATTGCCACAACTACACCCTTTGTAAGGAACTTTGGCGGCAAACGCAAGCAGGTAATTATCTGGGATGAGGAGATATTTATATAAACTGACGCGGTCCTTAATGCTTCTGGCTGACCGCCGAACTGGCGGCGATGGCGTGTTTGGCGGCCTCCAACTGGCTCTGCAGCAGCGGGATCGTGGTACCTGCCCAGTTGCGCAAACCTGTGACAGCGCCTTTGTCCGCCTCGCGCTCGGTAATAGTCAGAGCCCGGTTCTGTAAACGGATCGCCTGACTCAGGTACGCCCGGTCGAACTCCGCTCCCGTGAGCGTAGCCATACGATCCAGCCTGGCCTTGCGTTTCGCGTCGATCTCGGCGGGCAGTTTGAAATCGAGCCGCGCCGCCACGCGATTCAGGATCTTCGCAATTCTCGTGCAGGAATTGGTCAGGTCCTGGCTTAATTGCTCAACGGCCTCGTTATCGCTTTGTTGCGTGGCTAATCGATCCATCTGAAGCTGCATAGTGCAGCGTTCGGCCATGATCTGCGCAAACTGCCGATCGTCAAAGGTGACAAACGGGCCGGTATTTCCCTGATCGACGCCGCTCCCCATATCCATAAGAGACGGCGTAATCGTCTGCTGATAATTACGCGGATTCGAGGGATCGTTGGGCGCCGGCGGAGGTTGTTGCGGAAAGCCTGCCGGAGGGAAACCGGCTTGTTGAGCAAAGGCGCTTCCATCCGCGACGGCCAACACAGCCGCTGCCGTGAGCAGGCATCGAATCTGGCGTTTGAGTACCATAGCGCTGGTGGGAATTGCAATTCCATGACCACGCCATGTAAACGGGATGGAAAGCTATTGTTCGCGTATCCAGGTTTGCGAGCGGCCAATCAGCGCGAGGCCCAGATACCCGCGCACCGAGAGTTTCCTGCCGCCATCTTCGAGGGTCATTTTGCATCGGTATATCCAGCCGGTGTCCGGGTCCAGAATGTCGCCTCCCGAATACTCCTCACCGCGCTTTTTCATATCGCGCAGGAACACCATACCAATGACGGGCTTATCTTTGCGATCGTCCTCGCATTTGGCGCACACTTCCTGAGCTTCTTTGGGATCGAAACTGGCCTCGATCTTTCCGAAAATTGCGCCGTTTTTCTCGAAGAGACGAACCAATCCGCGAGTTTTGTGCGTTCTGTCGTCGATGGTGCGCCACAAGCCGGTTGGCGACGGACTCTGCGCCAGCAGTGGCGTTATGAGCAGCAAGGAAATACAAAAGTTATGTACGCGCAGGACTCTTTTACCTCTCCACCTGTAAGAATATACCCATTCGAGACGCGCCGGGTGTGGCGGACCACGGAATTGTCTCACGTACCAGTACGATTTCTCATTACCACTTTTGGTAGCGGCCGGGATATGGCTTGACAGGCCCGCTTGTACCCGTCAGAGTTATCATTGGTATGCGTCGCTTCAGCGTAGGCTATTTCAGCAGGATAGATTGCTTCAAAAAGGGTCTCAAGGTAGGCGCGCTTTGCCTCGGCTTATCGATAAGCATTTCGACAGGGGTCGCCCAGAACACGCCGGCCGCTTCTGAGAGTGCGCTGTCCGCCCAGCCCGGTCAGGGCGAACAGTCGGTTACGCCGGAGCAGCAGCGCGAAAAGGAGATCCAAAAGTACGATCCGCTGTACCGGAGCAATCCGGCTTTGGACCGGGACGACTCGGATCGGAACTCATCGGGTTCGAGCGCGAGCGTGGCCACGCAAGTGCCGGCCCCGCCGTCCCCCCAGCAAACAGCTCTTCCAGGTTCGATCGCCGCGGGGAATCAGGAGATTCCGGACAATCCCCGCCATAATCAGGGACCGCAGGTAGCGGACGACGCGGATGCCAACGCCGTTCAGCAATACGCAGGCCCCGCCGTGCTCAGCCGCAGTTACACACTGTCAAGGCCCATGACGCCCAGGGAGATCAATTGGTCGTGGAATATCGGGCTGAACGCTATATACAGCACCGGCCTGGCGACTGGGCTCGTGAACCCGAACGGGACAGCTAACTATACCTCCGCGTTTGGACAATCGACGGCCTGGGGATTCCGAGGGCGTCATTTCTGGAAGCGCGATCAACTCGGTGTGGCGTATACCGGCACCTTTAACCGCTACGACGGCGCCGACCGCTACGGGGGCCAAAACGAGACCCTTAGTGCGGATTTCGCGCACGAGTTCTCGCCTCGTCTTTCGGTGCATCTGGTTCAAACGGGCACCATCCTGTCGCAGAGTTATTCCCTTGAAAACCCGCTGGGAAATGCCGAAGTTTCCGCTGCAAACCTCAATCTCGCAGCCAGTCCAGCCGTACAGATTCTGGGTACGGGGCTGCGTCAGACCGCCACCACGGCGAGCCTCACCTGGCAGAAATCGGCTCGTCTTTCGTTCAGTTATGGAGGCAGCTTCTTCCTCACTCAGGAACACGGTTACGGACTGTTGGGAATGACCGGCATGCAGGCCCAATCCGATATGAACTATCGCATCACGCGCAAGGCTACCGTGGGCGCTTATTATTCCTTCAACGATTATGTGTACACGGGGCACGTCGAAGTCGCCGATGCCAATACCTTCGGGGGTATTTTCTCGTATGCGTTCACGCGCACTCTGCAGCTGCGCTTGCGCGGCGGCGTCACACGATCGGAAAGCAATGGTCTGTCCAGCATACCCATCGATCCCGTAATCGCCGCACTGATCGGCCAGGGCTCGGTTGTCGTCGACACTGATCGCCTGAGCACTTTTTCCGATATTTCAGCTCAGGTAGTCAAAGACTTCGCGAGAAAAAGGACGGCGAACGTTTCGTATGCTCACGGGCTCGCTCCCGGCAACGGATTGATTCTGACTTCGATTCAGCAAACTATTTCGGCCGCTTACTCGATGCGCTTTTTTCGGCAATACACAGTGGGCCTCAGTCTCGGCCAAACCAGCATTTCCTCGGCTTCGCAAACCATCGGCAAATATACTTCGGATTATGCCACTCTCTCGGTTTCGCGATCCTACAGGCATGGCGTGACGGCCAATTGCTCCCTTAGTTACCGGAAGTTCAACCTTGAGGGGGGGCCGCAAATCCCGCAAACCCAGATCTATTTAACGAGCGGCTTTACCTGGGGTCCCGGAGAAGGCAGACTCTGGTAGCTCCTCGCTTTGCTTCTTCAGACCTGCATCGATGATCTTCGACAGGCCGAAGCCGCCGCTGGCGGATAGCGCTCTCGCCAATTGATCCTCGCCCAGGCCGAAGGCTGCTTCGCTCGACTGATCTTCCCCCGTGCCAAGCCAGCCCGAACCCTCCTCGCGCACCGCGCGCAGCATCTCGCCGACCAGCAAAGCCTCGAAATCCTTTGCGGCGCCAGCCCGCTTGAGTTGAGCCGGATCCACGGCCGCTGTAGTGTCCATAGCGCTGATATTCATGCTTCAGGCACCCATTCTCAGATCACTTCCAGTTCCGCATCGAGCGCCCCCGCGGCTCGCAAATTCTGCAAAATCGCAATAATGTCGCGCGCCGAAGAGCCAATGGCGGTGAGCCCGCGAACCAACTCCTCCACCGTGGCGCCTTCTTTCAGGACTACATTGTGGGTGGGGCTGTCTTTTGCCGTCACGGTCGTTTCGGGGACCACCTGGGTAGTGCCGTTCGAGAGTGGTCCGGGTTGCGAAACCTCGAGTTTGGTTTGAATCTCCACCGAAAGATTACCGTGCAGAATGGCCACCGGAGCGATCCGAACGTCTTTTCCGATCACGATCGTGCCCGTGCGCTCATTCACCACAATGCGCGCCGGCCGATCTACGTCAACGCGCAGATCTTCAATACTGGCGATGAACTCCGGGATTCTGTCTTTCCAGTCGGCGGGCGTAGTGACCGTAACCAGCGCGCCGTTATCCGCATGCGCAATCGGCGTGGCGACACCAAATTGCTGATTGATGACCAGAGCAATGTGCGCCGCCGTGGCGAAATCCATGTCGCGTAATTGCAGGCGAACGATGGCAACTGGTTCCACCGAAGGCGCCGGACGTTCCACGGTGGCTCCGTTCGGCACGCGGCCCACTGTGGGATGGTTCACGGTCTGACTCACTCCGCCGCGCCCGGCCACGAATCCGCCCGTCACCACAGGCCCCTGCGCGATCGCGTAGATCTCGCCATTGGCCCCGCGCAGCGAAGTCATCAGCAGCAATCCGCCCTGCAGGTTGCTGGCGTCGCCGATGGCAGCCGCCGTTACGTCGAGCCGCGTGCCCGGCTGAGCGAAGGGCTGCAGCGTCGCCGTCACCATCACGGCCGCCGTGTTGGTGACGCGAATAGCCGTCCCGGCCACCGTCAGCCCCATCCTTTCCAGCATGTTGGCCAGACTCTGCGTGCTGAAGATGGTGGTTTGCTTGTCGCCGGTTTTATTCAGCCCCACCACCACGCCATACCCGACGAGCTGATTCTCGCGCACGCCTTCCACAGAGACCAGATCCTTCAGCCGCGTAGTGGCGGGAAGCGTTTTCGGCGAAACGAAAAACAAAGCCGCGATCGAAAAAATCTGTAGAAGAGGTGGCATAAGTTAAAACGGAAGCAGGCCCAGCAGCACACGGTACAGAATGTTGGGGCGGCGCACGGCGTCGGCCACAATGCCTTTTCCATCCACCTGAATCTCCAGATCCCCCACCTGCGTCGACAACACGGTGTTGAGCGTTGAGATATCCGGCGTCCGAATCACTCCGCGCATTCTCACGGTCTGGTGCTCGGCATTCACCACGATGCCCTTTTCACCCTCGATCGCCAATAGGCCGCCTGGCATCACTTTCACCACCCGAACCGTCAGCGTATCGGTGAGGGTATTGGTGCGCGACGTGCTCCCGGTTCCTGTCAGCTTCTGATCGCCGGTCATCCCCAGCAGATTGGCGAGGCCGCCCGTCGGAGACTTCACGCCGGCCAACTGCGTAATGGACGAATTGGCGCTGACCGCCCGGTCCGTGGCGCTGGCGCCGGTCGCCACTGCGTTGGTCGATTCGCTCACCAGCACCGTCACCACATCGTTGACCTGGCTCGCCCGAACGTCCCGCGCCAGGTCGTTCAATCGCGAGGAAGTGGACCAGATGGCCCCCGGCAATGGCTCGGCCGCGCTCAGAGCGTCCGCGGCGGAGGCACTTTTTATGTATTGATCGAGCAGCGAACCTTCCACCGGTTTGGGCTTTTTCTTGTCCGGGCCGAACATCCCGGCGTGTAAGGCCAGACTCAGGCTCAACGCCATCGTCACCGCAAGTTTCATAATTGTTTGCCTCCCGGATCGTCCGGCGCGATTACGATCACGGCCTTCGAGCCCTCGATGCGCGCCCGGAAGATGCGGCCGTTCGAAGGATTGCGCAGTTCGATGGTGTCGCCGTTTTTCGCCTGCTTCTCGGCAATGGCATCGAATACCAGCCGCGCCGGACCGCTGCGCACTTCCACTCTGACCGCATCTCCGCGCCGAACTATACCCGCGTTGTCCAGCAGATCGAGCGGAATCGGCGACCCCGCCTTCACGGCCCTGCGCGGCGCGCGGCCCAGCACTTCTTCCATGCGCAGCGCCACCTGGCTGTGCCGGATCGGCCCCGTCCACGTTTCCATCCTGAGCGCGCTCGCATCGATCGGCACGTTCTCCATCAGGTCGCGCGTGGCCACTACGGCGGTCAGCCGTTGTGCGACATTCACGCGAGCCCACACCTGCAGCTTCTTTGTGGCGGTGTATTTCACACTGCCGCGCCACAGCTGAACGCCCTGGTCCGCTGCTGGGTCGAGCCGCCCCGCGGGATCGAGCCCGTTTAGCGGAAACTCCAGTTCGCCCACCGGCATCTCGGGCTTCGACAATTCAACGATCGTGAGTTCGGCGCCAGGGGGAAGGGAACGCCGCATAGCCTCGGCTGCTTCCTCAATAGAAATTCGCCGCATGGGAATCTCAAAACACAACTCAGCCGGATTCTCCATGGCCATTCCGTTGGCGCGCGCGATACGTCCCAGTTCCGCCGCCGCGAAGATCCGTTTCATGCCGGGCGCCGGCGCATACCCAATAATCTGCGTAGCGGGAAGCGCCGCGAAACGCACATCCGCGAGCGCCAGATCGCTGCCCAGAATGCGCTCGCCGCCGACGGGCAGACAAGCGCCGAAGGCGACATTCGAAATGATCGGAAACAGGAAAAGCAGTATCTTCATGGCGCCCTCACTGCTTCAGATTGTTGACCTGCTGATACATCTCATCGGCGGCTTTTACCACCTTCGAATTCGCCTCGTAGGCGCGCTGGCTGGTGATCAGGTTGATAAATTCATCCACCACGCTGACGTTCGATTCCTCTACGTATCCCTGCTGCAGAGTGCCCAGTCCTTCCGTCCCGCCCGGCGTTCCGATAGTGGCGTCGCCCGAGGCGTCGGTGGGCAGGTAGAGGCTCTGCCCAATGGAATTCAGCCCCGCCGGATTCTGGAAATTCGCGAGCGTAATCTGCCCCGCGTTCTGCGCCTGGATCTGGCCGGTCAGCGTATACGTTACGGTTCCGTCTGTGGCGATAGTGATGGATTGCGCGGTCGGCGGTATGGTGATCTGCGGCTGCAGCGGATTCCCGTTGGCCGTCACCAAAGTGCCAGTGGCATTGAGCTGAAACGAACCGGCACGCGTATAGGCAGTGGTTCCGCTGGCCTGCTGGATCTGAAAAAATCCATTGCCCTGGATCACCAGATCGAGGGGATTGCCTGTGCTCGAAAAGCTGCCCTGAGTGAAAATGATTTCGTTCGACGAAGCGCGTGTGCCGAGACCCAACTGAAGCCCACTGGGAATAATCGTCGATTGCCCCGCCGACGAACCGGGCGTAACCACGTTCTGATAAAGCAAATCCTGAAACTGGGCGCGCCTGGTCTTATACCCAGCCGTGTTGGCGTTGGCCAGGTTGTTGGCGATGTTGTCGATGTTCAACTGCTGAGCGGTCATGCCGCTGGCGGCGCTGTATAAAGCTCGAATCATAAATTCCTCCTCTTACTCCTGGGTCGTGGTGGGGCAGATGAACAGGCGGAAGCGCCTGTTCCACATTGGTCTTACGTAACTTTGGCCACTTCCTGAATGGCCGCGCGATTCAAATCGTTGCCGATCAGCATGGCCTTCTGCAGCATTTCAAACTGTCTTAGAATCGCCACCAGGCGCACGGCCGATTCCGCCGCGCCCACATTGGAAGATTCGAGCTTGCCCTGCACTACGGTCCCGGTGCCCGGTTTCGCTGTGGCGCCCGGCGCGGCGGCATAGTAATTCACGCCCGCCTTATTAAAGGTGGCGGGATCGAACGAAACCAGTTCCATCTGCCCCGAAACCACGCCGCCCTGCTGCACCGACCCATCGGGAAGCACCTCCACGGCGACACCGGGCTGCAGCACAATCTGCCCACCACCGAGCGCGCGCACCGGGCTCCCATCCGCCGCCGTCAGCGCTCCGCCCGTGCCAATCCGAAAATTTCCGTTCCGCGTGTAGCGCACACCGCGCGGCGTATTTATGCCAAACAGCCCGCCGCCATCGATAGCGAAATCGAGTTGATTCCCGGTGGCATGGAAGTCGCCCTGGGAGAAATCCGTCCAGTGCTTCTCGATCACCGGTAGCGTTGTAATCTCCCCCGTCAAAGGATCGGCCGTGGCGTCCAGACTGGAGTAGAGACTATAGAACTCGCGGTCGGCTTTGTATCCGCCCGTTTCCACATTGGCCAGATTGTTGGCCAGAAGCTCGAGCGATTCCATGCGTGCACGCATGCCACTCGCCGCCGAAATCGAGATGCTGTCCATGATCGACGATATGAAAGCAGGCGTCGTGCCGATCTTTCGAAATTTTCATAAATTCCTCTAAATCAGCGTGACCGGGCCGATAAGACCAATGAGCCACACTGGTATCCGCCGCCAATATTTTGCCGATCCGGGATCGAGGGACAAAATTCTTTCGGCTCGTACACCTGTAACAGCTTGAATTCGCGCCAGTGGCGGTTGGTGCGCCATCTGCATCCATCCCGGTGTGCATCGTCTCGCGGCATTCGTTCCTCAGATTCCTCAATTCGTGCTGGATATCGTGCCTGCGGCGAAGGCTTCCGGCGCGGCCAAAGCTTCTGCGGGGCCAGCCACCGATTTTGAACAACTGATTCAGGAACTCGCAGCCGCCGAACCTGCCGCGATTACTGCCAAACCCGCCGCAACAGTTAAACCTTCCGTCCCGATGCCGGTCGTACTGGCTGGTAGCGCAGTCAGGGCCGCGACGGCGCCAGCACCGGTACCAACACCGGTTCCTGTGCCGGTTCTGGCAATGATAGCCATCCCAGCGACCCCAACACCAGCCCACACAGGCGCCGCTCGAACCACCGAAAAGGCATCGAAGCCCGGTGTGGAATCACCAGCGCCGGTCGTGGAAACGCCAGTCCCCACCCCACCCGTGCCCATCAAACCGAAACTTGCGGAAATGGTGACCGCGAACAACCCCGCGCCAACTGCAGTAAAGGATGCACCGACTCCGGAGCCAGCGCCCCGCATCGATGCCGCCCTGCAGGTCCGCCTCAGGCCTCCTGCTCCACAGCCGGTAGCTCACGAAGAAGCCGCACATGCCGGACAGGCAGGACACGCCGAACGCGCAACGCCAGTCGCGTCTCCACAAGCGATAGCACCTCGAGTGACGGCACCGGCGCCGGCGATCTCTGTACCTGCGTCGAAGCGAACAGAGTCAAGAATCCAGCAACCCACCGCCCCCGCGGCCGAACCCGAGGCTGACGACAAAGCTCCCGTCGAAGCCGCTCCAATCCGGCCTCCCGTACCCGTTCCGCCCACCCCCGATGTGCCCGACGCTAAGGTTCCGGAACCAATGCGCCTGCATACTGAAGCACCGCCCTCTGTGCCCGCAGCGGTCATACCAACGCCAATGCCGGCGTCAGCGATCCCCGCGCCCGCCCCGGCGAACAACGAAATCCTCACCCCGCAGCCGCAATTGACGGTACCCGCCGCATCTCCGCAAATCCCCTCAGCCAGCGCGGAATTACAGGAAGTCCCACTGCAGGAACCTAAGCCCGCCGCGCCTCTCAAATCCCTGGCACTCGAATTCACTCCCGACGGCGCCGGTGACGTCCGCCTGCGCCTCTCGGAGCGCGCCGGCGAAGTACACATCTCCCTGCACTCGTCCGATTCCGCCCTCGCTGGCCGCCTGCACGAGGGAGTACACGATCTGGTCGGCTCGCTTACCAAAGCCGGCTACGACGCCGAAGCCTGGACGCCCAACCAGGGCCGCCAGAATAACCAGCGTCAGCCGGACGTACCCCGCAAAACGCGATCCGATGGCTCAACCGCATCCGGCGCCGAGGATTTCGACAACATGCTGCAACAACCCATATCCATAGAGGAGGTTTCATGAGTTCCATAGCCAGTCCACTAACAGCGCCGTCGCCCAGAGACACTTCACCAACCACGCCGGCCGCGTCCACCACCGCGGCAGATCCCACCGATCCGCTGGCCAGTGAGTCCACCTTCCTGACCCTGCTGGTCTCCCAACTGCAGAATCAGGACCCCACCAGTCCCATCGACAGTACCACCTTCGTTTCTCAGCTGACGTCCTACAGCCAGCTCGAGCAACTGATCGGGATTCACAGCAACACCACAACTATCGCGACGGACTCAACACCGCCAGCCGCGTCTTCTACCACCACGGGGAGCTAATCGAATATGTCATCGGCCTTTTCCAACGCGCTCGCAGGTCTCACCGCCAATAATCAGGCGATTAATATCGTCTCTACCAACCTCGCCAACATGGGCACCTCTGGCTATAAAGAGCAGCAGGTGTCCTTTCAGGAACTGGTCAACGAGAGTGCCGGTGGCTTTTCCACCACCGGCGGAGTCAGCGGATCGGTCGTCACGACGAGCATGCAGCAGTTCACCCAGGGGACGCTTCAGACCACCGGCAATCCCTACGATGCGGCCATTCAGGGCGGCGGCTTTTTCGTGGTCGATACCGCGGCCGGCCAGCAGCTCTATACCCGGCAAGGAGATTTCGACGTGGATTCTACCGGCCATCTGGTTACCGCCAACGGAGAATTCGTGCAGGGCTGGAACGCTCTCAGCGGCACTCTGAGCACCGGCGGCGCCACCAGCGACATCGTTCTTCCAACCAACCTCGTGCTGCAGCCGTCGGCCTCGACACAGTTCACGGTGAGCGCCAATCTCAACGCCAATGCCGTTGTCGGCTCCGCTGCCGGAACGTTCAGCTCTCCGATCAAGGTGTTCGATGCGCAGGGTGTTTCCCACACCCTCACGGTGACCTACACCGAAACCGCGGCTGACACATGGTCGTACAACGTCACCATTCCGGCGGGGGACCTGAGCGCGGCCAGCACTACCACTAATCCTCTGGCCACGGGAAGCCTCACCTTTGACGGCAACGGCAATCTGCTCACGCCGGCGGCATCTTCGGGCACCATTCCGATTGCCATAACCGGTCTGGCCAGCGGCGCTTCCGATATGAGTCTCAACTGGAACCTTTACGTCAACGGCACCCCCACTCTCACCCAGTACAACCAAACCTCAGCCAACACCGCCAGCTCTCAGGATGGAGTCGGAGCCGGTCAACTGAGCAGCATGAGCATCGGCCCCGATGGCTACGTGGTGGCTGAGTTCTCTAATGGCACATCGCAGAACGTCGCCCAGATCGCCCTCGCTTCGGTGCTCAATCCGGACTCCATGCAACAGGTGCTCGGCAATAGTTTCGCCACCACCGGAGCCACCGCCGCCCCGGTCATCGGTACACCCAACACCGGCGCGCGCGGGCAGATCACCGGAGGCTCGCTCGAAACTTCCACCGTGGATATCGCCACCGAGTTCACCAACCTGCTGCAGTACGAGCGCGGTTATCAGGCCAACTCCAAGGTCATCTCCACCGAAGATCAGGTTGTGCAGGCCACCATCAGCCTGATTACGGCATAAGCCATGTTGCCACTCGAGGAGCTTGCCCACATAGCGCTGGTCCCTATCGACATTGAGGTCCAGCTCGACCAACGCTGGATGAAGCTGTCGGAAATTCTCTCGCTCGAAGAGGGCAGCATCATCGAGATGCGCCGCTCGGCGGGCGAGAACCTCGACATCTACATCGGCTCGCGCCTCGCCGCCTTCGGTGAGATCGTGATCATCGAAAGCATCATGGGCGTGCGCATCACCGATTTCAACACCGAAGCCTGATCTACATAAAGGAAGCCATGGCAGCCGTGATTGTAGTTCTGACGCTCCTCGCGGGCTGTATGTTTGTGCTGAAAAAGCGTGGCATGGCCAAAGCCGGTCCACATCGTATGGAAATCATAGAGAAACTCTCGCTGAACCCGCAAACAACGCTGCACCTCGTGCGTTTCGGAGACCAAACCCTGCTGCTCGCCACCTCCCCCGCCGCCTGCCATCTGATCTCAACGACATGCCCACCACTGCTAAAGAACTAAGCACCCCGATGCAGATCATCGTCATGATGACGATGCTGACGCTGCTCCCCGCCATTGTCATGTCGATCACCCCATTCCTGCGCATCTCGATCGTGCTGCACTTCCTCCGCCAGGCCCTCGGAACGCAAAGCGCGCCCTCGAATCAGGTCCTTGTAGGTCTCGCTCTCTTCCTGACCATGGTGCTGATCCAACCCCTGGCTGCGCAGATCTACAAAGAAGCCTGGCAACCCATGGAAGACGGGAAAATCACTCCCCAGCAAGCCTGGGATACCGGCGGAAAACCCCTCAAAGCCTACCTCGGCCGCTTCGTTCGCGAAAAAGACGTGCAGCTCTTTCTCGACATCACCCACGCACCCGCGCCGCGCACCTCGGCCGATCTCGAACTCACCATCCTTGCCCCCGCCTACATCCTCTCCGAGATGCGGGCCGGCTTTCAGATCGGCGCGGTGATCTTCCTGCCTTTCCTTTTGATCGATATCATCGTGGCCTCCGTCACCCTCTCCATCGGCATGGTGCAGTTGCCGCCTGCCATGGTCTCGGCGCCCTTCAAAATCCTGCTCTTCGTCCTCGTCGACGGCTGGAATCTCACCGTCGGCTCGCTCATGAAAGGTTTCTACGTATGACGCCCGAATCTGTCGCCCATATTGTCGGCCAGATGTTCATGACGGCGTTCTGGATCTCCGCCCCGCTGCTGGCCATCGGCTTCATGACCGGCATCACGGTCAGTCTCATTCAAATTGTTACCTCCATTCAGGACACCAGCTTCAACTCCATCCCGCGCCTCATCGCCTTCCTCGGCGGCTGCCTGGTGTTGATGCCATGGATGGTCCACAAAAGCATGTCCTACACAATCGACATTCTCGGCAACCTGAGCCGCTATGCACGCTGATGGTCTTTTCAATTACGCGACCCTCCTCGGCTTCCTCTACACGCTGGCCCGCATCTCTTGCGTCTTCGCTTTCCTGCCCATCGCCGCCTTCAAAGGAGCGCCGGAAGCGGCCAAAATCGTTCTCTCGCTGGCGTTCACCCTGATCCTGTGGCCTCAGTGGAAGGCGCCCGTCTCGGCGGATGCCAGCATGGGGCGAATCGTAGTCGGGCTGGCAGGCGAGGCCGGATTGGGTTTTGCCATTGGTCTCGCGCTGGCCATCGTGCTTGAAGTGTTCCAGGTAGCCGCCCAGGTTGTCAGTCTGCAGGCAGGCTTCGGTTTCGCTTCCACCATCGATCCCAACAGCGGCGCCGATTCGACCGTGCTTCTTACTCTGGCCCAACTGACCGCGGGCTTGCTGTTCTTCGCCACCGGAGCGGACCGCATGCTGGTGCGCGCCCTCGCCGACAGCCTGCGCCTTTGCCCCCCAGAATCGTTCGCACTAAAGAGGAGTTGGGCGCAAGCGCTGATTCAATTCGCCGCCTCGATATTCACCAACGGGCTGCGCCTCGCCGCACCCATCGTGGCTCTCCTGCTGCTGGCCGACGGAGCCCTGGCCGTACTCGGACGTGTGCAATCGCAGATCCACCTGATCAGCCTGACCATGCCCGTAAAACTCTGCGCCGCCATGCTGTTGAGCGCCCTGACCCTGGTCTATCAACCGCGATTCTTCGAAGACATGATGACCAAATCGATCCGCCTGATCGAAGGAATCCTCAGATGAATTGTGGGACAGGCGCTTCCGCCTGTCCACGTTCTATCTATGCCCGACTCTTCCCATTCCGAAAAAGCCACCCCCCGCCGCCTCGAAAAGGCTCGCAAAGAGGGCGATTTCCCAGCGGCGCGCGAATTCGTCTCCGCTTTCCAGTTCTTCGCCTTCATAATCCTCTCTGCCTCATACTTCCCCCACTGGATACAAGGCGTTCAAGCCGCCGTGCGCATGGGTCTGAAGCTGGCCTTCGCCGCCGATCTCAAACCCGGCGACGTCATCGGCATAATGAATCGCCTCGCCGGCGTAGCGCTTCGTCCCCTCGCCATCCTCGGTCTCTTCCTGATGGCCATCACCTTCCTCCTGCAAATGCTGGCCACCAATCTGGGATTCAGCCTCGCCCGCCTCGCCCCCAACTTCAGCCGCCTCAATCCCGTCAGCCGTTTGAAGCAGGTTCCCGGCAACAATCTCGGTCACTTCATGCAGGCCGTCGTCCTGATCCCCGTGATGTTCTGGCTTACCTGGTCCCTCGTGCGCGACCGCCTGTCTGAAATCCTGCGCCTCCCCAGCATGCCCGTAACTGCCAGCGCCGCAGCCGCCGGCATGCTCCTCCACGACGGACTCAAGAAAGCCTCCTTCGTCCTCGTCGTCCTCGGCGCCTTCATGCTCGTCCGCGAACGCTCCCGCTACAGCAAGCGCATGCGCATGTCGAAGCAGGAAATCCGCGACGAGAACCGCGAAACCGAAGGCAATCCGCAGATCAAAGCCCGCATCCGCCGTCTGCAGCGCGATATGCGCCGCAAAAATATGATGCGCGAAGTGGCCACCGCCACCGCCGTTGTCGTCAACCCTACTCACTACGCCGTCGCTCTGCGCTACGATCAGGCCGGCATGACCGCTCCTCAGGTGGTCGCCAAAGGAAAAAATTTCCTCGCCGCGCGCATTCGTCAGCGTGCCATTGAAAATCTGGTACCAATCATTGAGAATCCTCCCCTTGCGCAGGCACTGTATAAGTCCGTGGAAGTCGGACAGGAGATACCACCGCATCTTTACCGGGCGGTAGCCGAAATCCTGGCCTACATATTCAAGCTGATGAATCGCACCGGAGCTAAATCCCGATGACCGCCAGCCCCATACGATTGCGTCCGCCCGCCCGCTTCTCCGTCAAGACGCTGAGCGAACTCGCCGTGCCCGCCTCCGTGCTGGCCATCGTGGTCGTGCTGATCGCGCCGATGCCCAGCGTTCTCCTCGACCTGCTCATCGTCTGCGACATCATGATGTCCGTCATCGTCCTCATGGTGGCGATGTACATTACCAAACCGGTAGAGTTCAACGTGTTCCCCACCACGCTGCTGCTGCTCACTCTGTTCCGCCTCTCCCTCAACGTATCTTCAGCCCGTCTGATTCTACTCAACGGCCATACCGGGACCTCCGCCGCCGGAGACGTGATACAGGCCTTCGGAAACTTTGTGGTCGGCGGAAATTACATCGTCGGCGTGGTAATCTTCCTCGTCCTGATAGCCATCCAGTACGTCGTCATCAACCACGGCGCCGTCCGCATCTCCGAGGTCACCGCGCGCTTCACTCTCGACGCCCTCCCCGGCAAGCAGATGTCGATCGATTCCGACCTCAACGCCGGGCTGATCGACGAATCCACCGCGCGCGCCCGCCGCAAAGAGCTCGCCAGAGAAGCCGAATTCTTCGGCGCCATGGACGGAGCCAGCCGCTTCACGCAGCGCGACGCGGTCGCGGGAATCCTCATCACCAGCATCAACATCATTGCCGGACTCCTCATCGGCGTCTTCCAGCATGGCCTCGATATCGGCCACGCCATCCAGACCTACACCGTTCTCACCATCGGCGATGGCCTCGTTACCGTAATCCCCGCCCTGATGATTTCCATCTCAGGCGGCATGATCATTACCCGCGCCAGTTCGGAAAATCGCCTCGGCGTGGAGTTTCAGAAGCAACTTTTCGGCACGCCCGAACCGTTGTTCCTGTCGTCAGGGGTGCTCATCGCGCTGGCGCTTTTCCCCGGCCTGCCCGCCATTCCTTTTCTGGTCATGGGAGCGGGCCTTGGCACTGCCGGCTGGCGCATGAAGAAGAACGCGGGGAAGGCGCTCCCCGCTGGCGCCGAACAGCCCAAAGCTTTCAAGGAAAATCTCGAAGACCTGCTGCGCGTCGAGCCGCTCTCGATTGAGGTCGGCGTCAGCCTGATTTCGTTCATCTCCGAAGGCCCCAACTCACCCCTGCTGCGCCGTATCGGGGCCATCCGCAAACAACTCGCCAGCGAGCTCGGCTTCATCATCCCCGCCATTCGCGTGACCGATAATCTGAGCCTGCGCGCCCGCGAATACGCCATCAGCCTCAAAGGCGTCGAGATCGCCCGCTTCGAACTCCCCCAGGGATCCGAGCTCGCCATCCCCCTCACTGCCACCGACCGGCCCCCCGAAGGGCGCGCCACCAAAGATCCCGCGTTTGGAGTGGCCGCCTGGTGGATTCCCTCTTCCCAGGCCGATAAGGTCCGCACCATGGGCTACACCGTGATCGATCCCCTCAGCGTGATGAGCACCCACCTCTCGGAGCTCATCAAGCGCTTCTCGCACGAACTCTTCTCCCGCCAGGAGGCCAAGAAACTGCTTGATCGCGTCGCCGTCGATAACGCCAAAGTAGTGGAGGATCTGGTTCCCAAACTGCTTCCGCTCTCTACCGTGCAGCGCGTGTTTCAGAACCTGCTGCGCGAGCGCGTCTCCATTCGGGATGCCGTATCGATTCTCGAAGCCCTCGGCGAAGCCGCGCCCTCCACGCGCAACCCCGTACTGCTTACCGATTACGTGCGCCAATCCATACGCCGCGCCGTCGTCAAGCCTTACCTTAACGCCAGTCACGACCTGACCGCGTGGTTTCTCGATCAGCAGGTCGAGCGCTTCGTCGAAGGCGGCGTCGAGCATGGTGAATCCAATAGCTCGCTCGCTCTCGCCCCGCAGACGTTGCGCGATTTGCTCGATCGTTTCGTGCGCGGCGTCGGCCCGCTCGAATCGCCCGCCGTCGTCATCACCAGTTCCTCCTGCCGGTATTTCCTCCGCCAGGCGGTTGAGTCAACCATTCCGAACCTGTTTTTCCTCGCCCACAGCGAGGTCCCCGCCGGTATCAAAGTCAATTCATTGGGAGTGATTCAGTAATATGCAGACCAAAACTTATTTCGCCAGCAGTGTTCCCGCGGCCCTTGAAGTGGCGCGCAAAGAGCTGGGCGACGAGGCTTTGCTTGTCAATTCCAAGCCAGCCCCCGCCGCTTCGCAAATGTTCGGCCGTCTCGAAGTGACCTTCGCCTGGGACCCCAAACAGGCCCTGCACGCGCCGCCCGCCCGACCCGTTCCCGCTCAGGCCGGTCTCACGCAGTCCGGCCCCGCTCGGCCCGGTTTGGATCGACAACTAAAACCTGTATCCGACTCTTCGGAAATGGATGACATCCGGCAGCAGCTTCTTGCACTGCGGCTGGCCGTGGGGCGAACAGGCTATAACCCTCCCACCGCCCGCGATGAGAATCGCTGGGCGGAGATTTTATACGCGAATGGTCTTGATAGGGTCACTGCCGATGAAATCGCCGAAGCTGCATCCCGGCGCCCGGGAGTTCGGCAAAACGCGCTGCAGGAGGAACTGGCCTCCCGAATCCCGCAAGGCTCGTACGCACCGATGAAAATCGGCGAGAGCCGCACGCTGGCCTGCATCGGACCCGCCGGACGCGGCAAAACCACCAGCCTCATCAAGATTGCCGTCCGCTTCGGCCTCGCCCAGCGTGTACCCGTGCGCATCTATGGCGCCGGTGCGCATGGCGTCGGCTGTCAGGAACAACTGGCGCGCTACGCCACCATCCTCGGCGTGCCCTTTCAGGCCTGCGAGTCGCTAGATTCGCTCAGCCTCGCTCTCAACGGCGAAGCCTGGAAAGGCCTAGCCCTCATCGATACGCCGGGACTATCTCTCGGCGATGTGGAGGGGATATCCGAACTGGCTCGATTTTTTTCGCGCCGTCCCGAAATTGAGAAGCACTTGGTCCTAAGGTCGGACGCCCGTTCTGCCGATATGCTCCATGTCGTGTCGCGCCTGTCGAGTCTCGATGCGACGCGGCTTCTTTTCACCGGCGTCGAGGAGGCGCTCAGCACGGGCGCTATGGTTGAGACCCTGATACGCAGCCGCATCCCGGCAATGTTTGCGGGCACCGGCCAGGAGATTCCGGACGACATCGAAGAGGTGAACGCGGCCGGGCTCGCGCATATGATCTGTGAAGAAAACACGGGCGGGCAGCATGCTTTAGCCGCCATGGCGGCCTGAGAGAATCCGCGTGGCAGCAGCCGCTTACTATTACCAGGCCGACGCGATTTCCGATGACGAGCGCGAGCGCCTCATTATCGAGCACCTGCCACAGGTGCGCCTCATCGCGCGCAAGATTCATGAGCGGCTCCCCGATGCCATTTGCCTCGACGATCTGCTGTCGGCCGGCGTAATCGGCTTGATCAACGCCATTGACAATTTCGATCCCGCGCAGAACACCAAGCTAAGGACCTACGCCGAGTTCCGTATCCGTGGTGCTATTCTCGACAGTCTGCGCGACACCGATTGGGCGCCGCGTATGAAAAGAAAGCTGGCGCGTGAACTCGCCGCCGGCCTCTCGCGCGCCGAACAGAGGCTCCGGCGCTCGCCCGAGGAAGCCGAGATCGCCAGCGAACTCAATCTTTCCGTCGACGAATACCGCCAAAAGCTCAACGAAGTCGCCGCTCTCGACATTGGCGAGATCGAGTTTGTCCGCGATGAGCGCGAGATGCCGGCTCTGCTCCGCTACGTGGCGTCGCCCGATGAAGACTCGCCCGCTCTGCAACTGGAGCGCGCCGAACTGGAGCGTCTGATCGCCTCCGCCATCGACGGCATTCCGAAAGTTGAGAAAACGATCCTCAGTCTCTACTTCTATGAAGAGTTGACGCTACGGGAAATCGGCGAAATTATGGGCCTTCACTTCTCGCGCGTTTCGCAGATCAAATCGCAGGCCATTCTACGTCTGCGTATTGCCATCGGCAGGCGCTGGCCGGGAGTCAGAAGTTAATGGAAAACGAGAACTAATGAAGAACGCAGACACATCCGCCGTTCTGGCCGCCCATCTCGCCCAGGCGTTCGCCGCCGCCCTGAGCGGTATGACGGGCAAAGAGTTCTCCGTCGCCCCCGAACCAGGGGGGGCAGATTTCCCATCTGCCCTGGCAACTGAAGCCATCGTCTGGCAGCAGTCGCTGTCCTGCATTCCCGACCCCGCAGTATGGCTGGTGGCAGGGAAAGATGCATGGGCATCCGCCGGCCAGTTAATCCTCGGCGATGCCGGCGTCGATACCGCCACCGACGAAGACTGCCGTTCCACCTGGCTCGAAATTCTGGGCCAGACGATGGGCGGCCTGGCCACTGCCTTGACTGCCGATGTGGGGCACGAGGTTACCGCGTCCAAAGGCGAGGAAATCCCCGCCGAGCCCGCCGATCTCGCGTGGATCTGTCTCGAGGCGCGCAGCGGTAGAGATCCCGGTGAAAGCCCTCCGGCCGCGGGCCCGACCGAGATCGTTTGGCGCCTGAAAGTCGCATGGTCGAAGAGTCTGATCGCGGTATTCGAGCGTCCCGCGGCCGAGCCGAAGTCCTCTTTGGGAAAAGACAACTCCCTTTCCAAAACTTTCGACCTGCTGCTCGATGTCGCGCTCCCCGTGAACGTCTCCTTCGGCAAGACATATCTGCAGATCCGCGAAGTGCTGAAACTCAATACCGGCTCGATCGTCGAGTTGAACCGTTTTGTCGCCGAGCCGGTGGAAGTGATTGTAAACGATTGCGTGATCGCGCGCGGCGAGGTAGTGGTCGTGGACGGCAATTACGGGGTGCGCATCACCCAGCTTTCCAGCCGCGAAGATCGTCTGCGTTTCGGTATCGCCGAAACCACCCCGAAAACAGGAGTAGCTGTACGATGATTCCCGATCCTGGACTGATTGCCGGAGTGGCCGGATGTCTGGCCGCCCTTTTTTCCCTCCTCGCAGTGAGGAGGTGTCACCTCCGAGCGTCCCGCGACAGTAGCCGTCTGAGCCATGAATTCGAGAGCGCGCAGGCTCTTCTGGCCGGCCGGCAAGCCCTTTTCTCGGAAGAGATAGCCGGACTGCGCCATGCCCTCTCGACCCTCGAGATCGGTATGCAGAACACGGACGAAATCCTGCGCGACGGGCGCATGAACCGGACCAGCCGTGCGCAGGCCATGCGGCTCCTTCGCTCCGGCGTTTCTCCCGACACTGCCGCCGCCACTCTCGGCGTGGCTCGGCGCGAGATTAAACTCCTCGCCACTGTATCGCAGCTGCTGGCCGCTGGCTGAAGAATTCTTCGCCATCGGGCTAAACCCCCCGCCACAACCTGCCGATAAGCAAGTATGTCGATTGATCAAGACCTTCTGGTCCGCAGTGTCACTGCGGCAACTTCCGAGGTGTTCTCGATGATGCTCGAGATGGAAGTCGAATTTTCGGAGTTGTCGGACGAGTCCGAAACTTCCGAGTCCGGTCTCATTTCCCTCGTCGGGATTACCGGCGATTGGGGAGGCTCCGGCGTTTTTTGCTGCTCGCCGAATCTGGCCGGCATCATTTGTTCCCGCATGCTCGGTACCGTTCACGACGGCGATAAGCCCAACATCGACGAAGAGGTCCTCGACGTCGTCGCCGAAGTGACCAACATGGTCATAGGCAACGTTAAGAACGCGCTCGAGGAAGTTACCGGCCCTCTGGCCATCAGCGTCCCCACTGTCATTCACGGTCGCAATTTCCAGTTCCGCAACGCTCTCGGCCTGCGCGGCGCCTCGATAGCCTTCACCACCGAGGGGGAACGGTTTGAAGTCCGCATCGCGCTGGCGCCGGTCTCCCCAAGGGTAGGGGGGCAGCCGAAAACCCCGATTCTGAACCTGACACATGTCTGATGTGCGACAGACGCCGCCGCGTGGCGCCTTTTCGATGAGAATATTCCGTGGTCAAAGCACTGAATGAATGTCAATCGTGCAAACACCAGGCAATGGCGCGTCGGGAACGGATGCGGGTCACGCGCTGCCGGGCAGCAAGTCTTTGCCGCCCGAAATCGACATGAATCAGATCGACATGAATAAGGTGGTGCGTTGCCTCGCCGGCAGACTGCACGCGCGTTTACCGTTCGGATGCGGTATTGAGATTTCCGATCTGATTCAGGCCGGCAATGTGGGCTGGCTGCAGGCGGCGCGAACCTTTCAGCCCGACCGTGGCGCGCCCCTCGCGGGCTACGCGAAATTTCGCATTCGCGGTGAGATGCTCGACATGGTGCGGCGCAGCGCCGGTCGCGGACAATCGCGGGCCACTGTGCGCATGTCTGTCGAGAATGATTTGGGTTGGGAATCGCAGCTTCCCGCTTCCCCGGAGAGTTCGCCGCAACATTCGGTGTCTGGCTGGCAGCGCAACCGCATCATCGGGGAAGAATTACGCCGTCTGCCGCTACGCTATCGCCTGGTGGTGCGCCTCCGCTACTCCGGCGAAATGACGCTTCGGCAGATCGGAGCCGAACTGCGCGTCAATGAAAGCCGAGCCTGCCAGATCCATCGCAGCGCGCTCAACCGTCTTCGGCAGGCGTTGTCGGTCAGAGGAGTAAAGACTTTGTCGCACCTCTAACGGAGGCGCTGCCCGCCTATGAGACTGCATCTCGATTCCGCGACCACGCAACCTGCCGACACCGGCCCGGCAGCTTCGATCGCCCATGCCTCCGCCACGGCCGCCGCATCCTCTACGGGCATTCGCGGCCAAAGTAGTTCGGGATCGGGCGACAGCATCGCCATCTCCGGTCCATCGGCCGCGCTGAGCCAGTTCTCCGCCCAGCGCGCCGCCAGAATCCAGAGCTTATCCGCGGCGGTCGGGAACGGCTCCTATCAGGTCCCCAGTGCCGCCATCAGCGGCGCGATTGTTGCGCATGCGGGTGCAAAATAACCAGTGGGCGGCCTTTTCTCAGCACTTCAAACCACCTCCACCGCGCTCGAGGTTTACACCCAGGCTCTTGGCGTCAGCCAGGCTAACGTGGCTAACGCCTCCACCCCCGGCTACGCCACCCAACGTGCGAACATTCTTCCCATCGATTTATCGGGAAATGGAAGTGGATCCGACTTCATTTCCCTGAGTTCCAGCGGCAACGCGCTCACCGATGCCACCGTCCAGGCGGCATCTTCGCAGGCCGGCGCCAGCCAAACCGCCGCCCAGCAGCTGTCGCCCATCAACCAACTTTTCGATATCACCGGCGCAACCGGTATTCTGGCCGCGCTCCAGCAGTTCAGCACCGCATTCTCCAGTCTGAGCGTCAGCCCCAACGATGCCACGCTCGGAGCTAGCGCGCTGGCCGCCGCCGGCAATGTAGCTGCAGCGTTTCAAACCACGGCCACCAGCCTCGATACCCAGCAAAGCCAGGTGGCGTCGGGCATCCAGAGCGTGGTCGGGCAAATCAACACCCTCGCCGGGCAGATTCAGCAATTGAACGTTACGGCCGCTTCCGAATCCAGCATCGATCCTGCAACCGGCGCCAACCTTCGTTCCGACCTCCAGCAGCTTTCCTCGCTCGTCGACATCTCCACGACCACCAACCCAAACGGGAGCATAAATGTGCTGGCGGGCGGGCAATTGCCCCTGGTGCTCGGCGATCAGGCTTATGCGCTGTCCGCCAATCCATCGGCAGCCCAGGGAGCGCAGGTCACCTCCTCGGCCGGCGGCAGTTCACCGGATAACTTTTCCGGCCAACTGGGCGCGCTTCTCAATACGCAGAACGGCACTCTCGACCAATTGCTCGGCTCTGATGGCAATCCCGGAACGCTGAACACGCTGGCCTCCGGATTCGCCTCGAGGGTCAACACACTCCTCACCTCCGGTACCACTTCGAGCGGCGCGTCCGGAGTCCCCATCTTTACTTACGACACCACAGATCCGACTAACGCCGCGCGAACTCTTGCGCTCGACACCACGGTCACGCCGAATCAACTCGGCCTCGCCACAACGGGCCCACCCGCGCAATCGAACGGCATCGCCAACACGCTCGCCGCGCTTCCCTCTTCCACCAACGCAGCCGACCTGATCGCCGGCGAATCGGCCGTGGGGCTCTTTGGATCGATCGCCGCCTCTGTCGGGCAACAGCTCTCCGATGCCCAGACCGCATCTACCGCCGACCAGACCGCGCTCACCACCGCGCAGGCCAACCAGCAGCAGCAGGAGGGCGTATCGCTCGATCGGGAGGCCGTCAACGTCACCACCTACGAACGCGCTTACCAGGCCAACGCCCAGGTCGTCTCCGTACTCAACCAACTGACCGCCGACGCGGTGAATCTCATCAGCCCCACAGCATCGGCATAGGTATAAACCATGGCATCCATCGCTCCCACCAATCCCGGCACCGCATGGTTCCTCGACGGCATCGCCAATCTGCAGACCCAGCAGACCGCAATCACGCGCCAGATCTCCTCCGGCTACCAGATTCAGGACGCGTCGGATTCGCCCGCGCAGACGCCCGAGCTGATCGGCCTCGGTTCCAGCCTCGCGTCAATACAGGCCTACCAGACCACCCTCGTGCGCGTGCAGGCCGAAGCGTCGACCGCCGACCAGACCCTTGGTAGTGGCATTTCGCTCATCCAGAGCGCCATAACGCTCGGTGAGGAAGGCGCCAATACCACCTCCACACCCGCTTCGCAGCAAACCCTCGCCACCCAGATTCAAAGCATTCAGCAACAGCTGGTGTCGATCTCCAACACGACGGTCGAAGGCCGCTACATCTTCGGCGGCGATCAGGATCAATCCCCTCCCTACCAATACGATGCATCGAGCGCCACCGGCGTCGACAGCCTTACGCCGCAGACTGCTACCCGCGTCATAAACAACCCGCAGGGACAGGCCGTCTATCAGTCGCTCACCGCGCAGCAGATATTCGCGCCGGTCGATTCGACCACCGGCGCGCCCACCGCCAACAGCACCTTCGCCGCCCTGCAGTCTCTCGTTACCGACCTTCAGGCGGGCAACACCACGGGTATCTCGAATGACATCGCCTCCCTCAACACTGCCTCGTCTTATGTCAACCAGCAGCAAGCGTATTACGGAACCGCCGAGCAGCGTCTCACCGGTGAGCAGAACAGCGCCACCAATCAGGAGACCGCTCTGCAGGTGCAGATCGCAGGCATCCGCGACACTAACGTCGTCCAGGCGGCGACGGAGCTCACCCAACTTTCCACCGATCAATCAGCCGCCCTCGCCGCCCAGGCGGCCATCCCCACCAAGAGCCTTTTCGACTATCTGGGCTGAGTAAAGACGCTAAGTAAAGACAATGGCAAGACAATTAAGCCAGCAGGAAATCGATGCGGTCTTTCAGAACATGCAGGGCCGTCAACCCGACAAGGCGGGCGCCAAGCGGGCCGATCCGTTCGACTTCCGCCGCCCTGACCGCATCGCCAAATCGCAACTCCGCGCCATCCACCAGCTGCACGACAACTTCGTGCGCAATCTGGTATCCAGCCTCTCCGCCTACCTCCGCTCCTACGTCATCGTAAACCTCGTCAGCGTCGAGCAGTTGTCGTATTCCGAGTTCCTCGAATGCCTGCCCTCGCCTACCTGCATCGCTTCCCTGGGGCTCCGGCCCTACGACGGAAACGCCGTTCTCGAACTCAATTCCTCGCTGATTTTCCCCATCCTTGAAATCCTGCTCGGCGGCGACGGTAAACTGCAGTTCAGCGCTCAGCGCGAGATCACCGAGATCGAGCAGGTACTCCTCGACGGACTCTTCCGGCTCATCCTGCGCGACTTGCGCGAAGCCTGGAAATTCGTCACGCAGATCGATTTCTCCATCGAAAACGTCGAGACCGAACCGCAATTTCTGCAGATTCTGGCGCCCACTGAAGCCGTGGTCGCCGTCGCCATCGAGATCCGTATCGGCGATTCCGTGGGCATGATGAATATCGCCATGCCCTCCATCATCATCAAGATGATGCGCCAGAAGTTCGATCAGCAATGGTCGCTGCGCAAGAGCGCTTCAACCGATCAGGAACAAGGCCGCATTCTCGATCTGATCCGCACGTCCCGCCTGCAATCGGAAGTTTTGCTGGCCGGCCCCCGCCTGCTGCTGCGCGATCTGATGAATCTCGAAGAGGGCGACGTACTGAGCTTTGAATTCCCCACCTCCCGTCCGCTTGACCTGATGCTGAACGGCGAAAAGAAATATTGGGGAAAAATGGTCGACGCCGGACGCCGCGCCACCTTCCAGGTCCTCGAGCCGTTCACGGATCAGATCCCATGAGTTCCGCCGCCTCCACATTCAGGGGCCCCCCGACCGCCGGCCGCCCCGTATTCCAGACCAGCCATCTCGGTGAAATTGAGTGGGAGCCGGAATGCGAGCTCTTCCTGCCGGCCGGCCTGCCCGGCTTTGAGGCGGAGCGCAGAATGATGCCGCTTGAAATTCCCGCCCAGCGCCCGCTGGTTTATCTGCAAAGCCTCGAGCATCCCGAAGTCTGCTTCGTGACCCTGCCCGTACGCACCATCGACCCCCAATACCAGCTGCGGCTCTCCGAAGATGACCGTGCGGCCCTGCTGCTCGACCCGGTGCGTCAGCCCGAGATCGGCGCCGATGTCCTCTGCCTGATTCTGCTTCTTCCAGCATCCGGCACTGTGCAGGTGAACCTCGATGCCCCCATCGTAGTGAATCTTCACAATTCGCGCTGTATTCAGTCGTTTTCGACGGAGCGAGCGGCTGGCTATTTTCGCCTGGGTGACGATCATTGGGAGCCCGTGTGTTAGTCCTACGCCGCCGCGTGGGTGAATCCATCGTGCTGGGCGAGGATATCGAAATCGAAATCGTCGAGATCTCGCGTACACGCGTCAAGCTGGGCGTCCGGGCGCCGCGCCATGTGACCGTGCAGCGGCGCGAGGCGGTAAACGTGGCGGCCGAAAACCGCCAGGCGTCGGGCATGCTTCCGAGTTACGGGCCGGATGGCGTCGACGAAGTTCTGCGCTTGCTTAAAAAGCATTTAAACGGAACCGCTAAAGGAGCGGGGACGAATGCCGATATGTAGTTCAGGACGATACAGCGGGCATTGCGAATAATTCGCGAGAACCCGCGCCCGGCATGATGACGGGTATGTATCAGGCTAAGGACGCAAAGAATGTCGTTATCGATTCAAACCAACGTTGCCTCGCTCGTGGCGCAGAACAATATCCGGGTCAATACCAATTTCCAGAACGATACTATTACGCAATTATCGTCGGGCTATCGCATCAACTCGTCGGCCGACGATGCCGCCGGTCTGGCGGTCGCCAATCAATACCGCGGCGATACCGCCGAACTCAACCAGGGCGTGCTGAACGCCAGCAACGGCGTCGCCCAGTTGCAGATCGCCGATGGCGGCCTCAATAACATCTCGACGATTCTCGACCGTCTGCGCACACTCGCCACCGAATCCGCCTCGACCACCTTTGTCGGAAATCGCGGCACGCTGAATAACGAATACCAAGGGCTGCTGACCGAAGTCAACCGCCAGGCGGCCAATATTGGCCTGAATACCGGCGGCACCAGCAGTAACAACCAGGTCACATACGTCGGTGGCGGTAACAACCAGTCCAATGCCCAGGTGTCGGTGAACCTGAGCGGCGCGGCTGTCGATGCGGCCGGTCTTGGTATTGCCTCCACCAGCGTAGAGGGAGCGGGCACCGAACTGACGGCCGGCGCCGCGGGCGCTTTGAACGCCATTCTTTTGAATACCGGCGGGAACTTCCTTGCGGGGGGCGGAGTGCAGGCTTTCACCTTCCAGACTGCGGGCGTCCAAACCGTCGCTACCGTAACCGGCACCACCGCCGGACTCACCGCCAATCAAGCCATCAGCAGTCTCAATTCGCAACTGCAGGCGGTCGGCGTCACGGCTCAGGTCGGGAATGACGGACTGCTGCAGTTCAGCTCGGCCAACGCTTTCTCGGTATCGGCCGGAGCCATATCCGCCGGAACCGGGCTCGCCACCGCCACCAGCAATGCCAACAATGCTGCTAATTACAACGTGAGCACTCTTGCCACTGCCACCTTCCCCCCGGTTGCCAACGGCGATACCATCACATTCACACAACCGGGCGGATCCGGCACTGCTCTCGCCACCGTAACCCTGAACGCGGCCAACGCCGGCGCCACTGAAACGACCGCTATCACCGCGATTAACGCCCAACTCGCCGGCAGTGGCATCACCGCGGTGGCCGATCAGACCAACGCAGGGGCCATCTCATTCCAGAGCGCTTCGGCCTTCCAGGTCAGCGACGCCGTTTCCACCGGTGCCGCCGCTACCAACCTGTTCACCGCCATCGGAGTTCAGGCCGTGACCGCGCCCTCTACCACCGCCGCTCCCACGGCCAACGCGCTCACCGCTCTCAACTCTATTACCTCCGCCGTGAGTAATCTCGGCTCCGTCCAGGGAATCGTCGGCGCGGGCATCAACAAACTAAATTACGCCGTCAGCCTGGCGCAGTCGCAGATCACCAATTTTTCGGTGGCGCAATCCAACATCCGGGACGCCAACATCGCCGCCGAAGCGGCCAATCTTACGAAAGCGCAGGTTCTCCAGCAGGCGTCGCTGGCGGCTCTGGCGCAAGCCAATTCGGCTCCGCAGTCGCTGCTGGCTCTTTTGAAGTAACTTATTAAGGTTTTTCCGGGCCGGGGCGCAGCATAACCCCGGCCCCATTCATTCGGCCTTATGTCAACATCGGCAACGTCGGCAGCAACATCCACACCCGCGACATCGGCGGCCTCGCTCACCGCTCCGTCCACTTTCACGGGCGTAAGCAATTACGCCACCAGCTTGCAGCAGGTTCTGACCCGGGCGGTAGGCATTGCATCGTTGCCGCTCGACTCGCTCCAGTCCGGTCTTACCGCGCTTACCGCCAAACAGACCGCCGTCCAGAGCCTCGATTCCAATTTTCTGGCTCTTCAGAACGACGTCAATTCCATCCAGTACGCCGTAACCAACAGCCTGCTCACCGCCACCGTCGCCGATCCCACCATCGCCAGCGCCGATGTCCAGCCCGGCGCCACGGCTGGCACCTATTCGATCGAGGTGGATAACCTCGGCTCGTATTCGACCGCCATCAGCACCGCGGGATCCACCGCCGTTACCAATCCAGCCACCCAGGGCATTACCGCCTCGTCCACGCTCACCCTCAGCGTCGGCAGCACCGATATCACCATCACACCCGCCTCATCCGATCTGCAGGATCTCGCCACCGCCATTAACGCCCAGGCAGGTAGCCAGGTGCAGGCCAGCGTCGTCAACATCGGATCCACCGGTTCGCCCGACTATCGTCTCTCCCTGACCGCCGCCAATCTGGGCACAGGGGCCATCGGGCTCACCGACTCCTCCGGCGCCACGCTGATCTCGAATTCCACTCCCGGTTCGCTTGCGAAGTATATTGTCGACGGCTCGAGCGGCACCCTCACAAGCACCAGCCGGAGTATCACCCTGTCGCCCGGCGTGACGGTAAATCTATTGGGCCAGAGCACCCTCGGCCAAGCCACCGCCATTACCGTTGCGGACGACCCTTCGAGTCTCGCGTCGGCGTTCAGCCAGTTCGTCACCGACTACAACACCGCAGCCACCGCCCTCACCGCGCAGCATGGTTCGAGCGCCGGCCCCCTGCAGGGAGACAGCCTCCTGCAGTCGCTCGGGACTGTTCTCGGCCAACTGGGAACTTACAGCAACGGGACCCCCGCCAGCGCACTCGCCAACTTCGGCATCACCGTCGATGAAACCGGCCAACTCTCCATCGATACCAACGCCTTCACGTCGGCAGCCAACGCCAATTTTCCCGCGCTGCTCGCCACCCTCGGCTCCGCCACCACCGGGGGCTTTCTGCAAACCGCCACCAACCTCCTCGGCGGCGTCGAGGACGCCAGCGGACTCGTCCCGCAGGAAGAATCCTCCATCGCCGGCGAGATAGCCGCGCAGCAGACCCAGATCGCCTCCGAGCAGGCCACTGTTTCTCAGCTCCAGACCACCCTCACCGCGCAGATTTCCCAAGCCGATTCGACCATCGCAGCACTCGAAAGCCAGGTGAGTTTCGTTACCGGCCTCTTCGCGACTTATACCGGCGCCACCAACACCCAATCCAATGGACTCAACACGCTCTGAAGCTTTCGACCTGCTCGCCCGCCTGCGCGAATCCGCCCGCTGCGGCGACTGGAGAAACGCCCAGGCCATCGCCCTCGCTCTCCCTGAAAAAGAGCTCCCACGCGATCCCCCCGGGCTAACCGAATATCTGCGGCTCCTCAAGGAAACTGTAATCGTGGCCAAAGCCTGGAGGTCGCATGCTAACGCCTCACTGGTCCGTCTCAACGCGGCGGCGAAATTTCACGACTCCGGCAGGGACGCCGCGGTGGGGCGCCATAATTTTGGCGTTTAGGTGCTTTCCTGGCAGTCCGCGCGGCCGAACTGGCGAATAGCGCCAATCGTTTAGCTTTGGCCCGAGCGGTGCACCTTGGTGGGCATGTCGCTCGCTGGCACAGGCCTCGAACTGGGACGCTTTCTCAGCTATCTCTCGCAAAGGCAGGAGGTGATCGCGTCCAATATCGCCAATGCCGATACCCCCGGCTACAAGGCCCGCGACGTGGCCGAGCCGTCCGATTTCTCGACCGCCCTGCAGGCCGCAGTGGTCGAAGCGCCCGGTCTCCCCAGCCGCAACGACGGCAATTCTGTGAACATCGATCGCGAAGCCCGCCTGCTCGCCGAAAATACCATCAGATTCAACCTCACTACCCAGATCCTCCGCAGCCAGCTCAAAGACATCCGTTCCGCCATCGACGAAGGACGCGCCTCATGAGTCTTTTCAACGCCATCTCCATCAGCGCTTCCGGCATGGACGCGCAGCGCATCCGGGCCGAACTGATCACCGAAAACCTCGCCAACGCCGACACCACGCGTACCCCCGAAGGCGGCCCCTACCAACGCAAGGACGCCATTTTCAGCAGCGCACCCCTCCAGGCTTCATTCGCGCAAACCCTGTCGGAATTCACCGCGGGCACTCCCGAAGGCGTCACTGTTTCCCAAATTGCGGTGGACAACAGCGAGCCTGAGCGCCGCTACCTTCCAGGACATCCCGATGCGGACCCCGACGGTTACGTGGCTTTCCCCAAAATCGATCCTGCCTCGGAGATGGTCGATCTCATGAGCGCCTCGCGCTCTTACCAGGCCAACGTAGCAGCCATCTCTTCGGTCAAAGACATGATCGCCCGTTCCATCGATCTCCTCCGCTAAGACTCGTGACCTCATGGGAACCCTCAAAACGTCGGTGCCAGGTGGGGCAGATTTCCGATCTGCCCAAAGCTCTTCATGATCATCCCCGCGCAATCAATCCAACCCATAGCCCTTCCCGAGCTATCCGCGGTTTCTCCTGCCGCCTCCGCCGCCGGAACTTTCGCCGAGGCCCTCGGAGCCGCCGTCAGCGAGGTCGAATCCGCCCAATCCTCGGCCGCCACCGCCATTTCGGATCTCCTCATTGGCGGCAAAGGCGATGTTCATAACGTAGCCCTCGCCGCGCAGCGTGCTTCACTCTCGCTCGAACTTTTCCAGCAGGTCAGAAATAAGTTCGTTTCGGCCTACCAGGAAATCATGAAAATGCCGATGTAACCGATGAACCAATTGACCCGCATCTGGAATTCGCTAAGCATATCCCAGCGAGCCTCGTTGATTGTGGTTCCTCTGGTCGTCTGCGCCATCGCATTCGGCCTCGTCCGCTGGATGCACGAGAACGATTTCCGCACCCTCTACACCGCACTCGCACCCGAGGACGCCTCCGCCGTGACGCAGAAGATTCGCGAAGCCGGCATCGAATACCGCCTCGACGAAACCGGTTCCAGCATCACTGTCCCCTCCGCCAGGCTGGCCGAAGCGCGTCTCGCCCTCGCCGGCGCCGGATTGCCGCGCACTGGCCGCATTGGGTTTGAATTGTTCGACAAGACCAACCTCGGCGCCAGCGATTTCACCGAGCAGGTCAACTACCGGCGCGCCCTCGAAGGCGAACTCGAACGCACCGTCGCCACCCTCACCGAAGTCGATCAGGCCCGTATCCACCTGACCTTCGCCAAAGAATCCGTCTTCCTCGATGTCCGCCAGCCCGCAAAAGCCACCGTAGTCCTGAAACTCAAGCGCGTGGCCCAGTTACAGCCGGCGAATGTAACCGCCATCGCCAACCTGGTTGCCAGCGCAGTCGACGGCCTCGCTCCCGAATCCGTGGCTATCATCGACGCGAGTGGGCGCCTGCTCAATCGCCCCCGCGCCACCGAAGATGCCGACGCCAAAGTCGCCGAAGTGAATCTCGATTACCGGCGTCAGGTCGAAGCCGAATTTCTCTCTAAAATCAACGCCTCGCTTGAGCCCCTCCTGGGCGCCGGACGGTTCCGCGCTGGCGTCAACGTCGACTGCGATTTCTCCTCGAGCGAGGAGAACGACGAAACCTTCGACCCCGCCAAATCGGTTATCCTCACCTCCCAAACCACCGAAGAATCGACATCCTCCGCCAGCGCCGCGGGAGGAACTCCAGGAACCGCAGCCAATCTTCCGCAGCCGCCTCCGCGCGCCTCCGTGTCCCCCTCCGGCATGGTCCGCCGCACCGAAAATGTCGCGTACCAACCCAGCCGCGCCGTTCGTCGCACCCTTTCCCCCAAAGGCACGCTGCGCCGCGTCTCGACCGCCGTCCTGCTGGATCAGACGCTGCGCTGGGATGGCCTCGGCCTTAAAGCGAAGAAAACCCTCATCCCGCCCTCCGCTGACGTGATCAAAGGGGTGCACGACATCATCGCCAGTATCACCGGCTTCAGTGAGCAGCGGGGCGATCAGATCACCGTCGAAACTCTGCCCTTTGAAAGCACGCTCGACGCCGAACCTCCCGCCGCACCGCCACCTGTCGTCAAAACGAAGCCATTCGATTTTAAACAGCCCATCGTCATCGGCGGCGGCGCGGTGTTCCTTCTTCTCGTGGCGGCGGTAGTCTTCCTGCTGATGCGCCGCCCGTCTAAAGCCAAACGAGCGCATGATACGGCTGCCAGTCCGCTCGGGGCCGGCGACGCCGCGGCAGCCGCCCTTCCCGCGCACGACGGCGCCGAGTCCCGCATTCAGCACCAGCTTGACGAAAACCAGGCGGAGCAGAATCAACTCGAGGCCGAAACCCTGGGGCGCATCAAGCTTCCTCCCAATACCAAGAAATCGGAAGTGCTGGTTAAACACATCAGGGAATCCGTCAAGAAGGACCCCGTCTCCGCCGCTAACGTGCTTCGCACCTGGGTCGCCGAAGCGGATTCGAAGAAGAACTGATGATCTCCAACTCCGCCTCCGCCAGCGAACCACCACCGATACCCGGCATGCGCAAGGCCGCCATGCTCCTGGTTCTGCTCGGGGACAAGGTCAGCGGCGAAATGGTCAAGCAGTTTTCCGACGACGAAGTGCAGATGGTTTCCCGCGAGATCGCTCATCTCGAGGCCATCTCGTCCGAACAGGCCGAGAGCCTCCTCGAAGAGTTCTATCAGATGACCATGGCGCATGAGTACGTGGTGCGCGGCGGCCTCGATTACGCCAAAAAGATGCTCAACTCCGCCTTCGGACCGGAGGCCGCCAAGAAACTGATCGACCGCCTAGCGAAATCCGTCGGCGGCGACTACGCCAACCTCGACATCCTGCAGAAATCCGACCCCCAGCAGCTCGCCAAATTCATCCACAGCGAGCATCCGCAAACCATAGCCCTCGTCCTGTCTCACCTCGGCGCCTCCCAGGCCGCCGCTCTGCTCGTCTCGCTTCCCTCCGAAATTCGCGCCGATGTCTCCCTGCGCATGGCCAATCTCGACCAGATCTCGCCCGAGATCGTCAGCAAAATCGCCTCTGTCATCTCCCGCAAGCTCCAGGCCATCGGCGAATTCAGCCGCGAATCCTATGGCGGCATCCGCGCCGTGTCGGAAATGTTCAACCGTCTCGATTCCGGTTCAAGTAAGGAGATCCTCGAAGTCATCGAAAAACAGAATCCCAACATGGTCGAGACGATCCGCCACCTCATGTTTGTCTTCGAGGACCTTCTCGTAATCGACATGAATCAGCTCAAGGAAATTCTCGGCCGCGTGGACCGCAAGGCGCTCACCTACGCCCTCAAGGGAACATCCGACCAACTCAGGGAGCACTTCTTCTCCACCATGTCCGCGCGCGCCGTCGAAATGCTGAAGGACGATATCGAATCCATGGGTCCCGTCAAAATCAAGGAAGTCGAAGGTGCGCAGCAGCAGATCATCGCCGTGGTCCGCCAGCTTGACGCCGAGGGCGTGATCACCCTCAAGGGAACGGTGGGCGAACAGTATGTTGTCTAAGGTCCTCAGCGGCCGCGATACGGAAAAAACGGAACCCATCGTTTTTTCGCCCGTGACCGGCAGTATCGATCGGAGGCGTAATCAAGCGCCCCGCAAGGACCCCGAGCAGACCGAGGAGAACAAGGCGCTGAGCGAAAGGATCCGCCACCTCGAAGCCGAAGCCGCCGCCGCCAAAACCGAAGCCTTCGGAGCCGGCCTGAAGCAAGGTCTCGATCAGGCGCGCCTCGACATTGCACCGGTGCTCGAACGCCTCCATGCCTCCATCGCCGAAACCATCGGCATGCATCACGAAATTCGCCGCCGCGCCGAGAAAGACGTCGTCCAGCTATCTCTGCTCATCGCCAAACGCATTCTCCACCGTGAGCTGAGCGTCGACGAGAGCGCTCTCACCGCCCTCGCCCGCGTCGTATTCGAACGTCTGGCGCGCGCCGAACAATATCAAGTGGTGGTGCATCCCCGCTTCGCCGCCGCTATCGGCGCCGCCCTGCGCGGCAATCAGATCGGCCACGTCCGCATCGAACCCGATCCCCAGTGCGCCCCCGGTACCTTCACCATCCGCACCGGCGACGGCCTGATCGACGCATCAATCGACGCCCAGCTCGAGGAAATCAGCCGTGGGTTAACCGACCGTCTCGCCCTAGCCGAAAAATCATGACAGCCACCCCATTCGAAATCGATTTCTCCCGCTACACCGCGATCGTCAATCGCATGGAGCCCGTCCGCATGGAAGGCGAAGTCGTCGAACTCGTCGGACTCATCGTCGAATCCCGCGGACCCGCCGCCGCCATCGGCGATTTCTGCGAAATCCGCACCCGCAACGGCCGTGCCATCCGCACCCAGGTCATTGGCTTCCGCGACGGCCGCGTCCTCTCTATGCCCCTCGAAGAAACCGGCGGCCTCTCGCTCGGCGACCGCATCGTGGCGCGCGGAGGAGAGAGCGAGATCGATGTCTCTCCACAACTCCTCGGCCGCGTGCTCGACGGCTTCGGAAACCCTATGGACGGCGGCCCGCGCATCTTCGCGTCGGAAACCCGCCCACTCTACGCTTCGCCGCCCAATCCGCTCCACCGCGCCCACATCGAAGAGCGCCTCGCCATCGGCATCCGCGTCATCGACGGACTGCTCCCCTGCGGCAAAGGCCAGCGCATCGGCATCTTCGGCGGCAGCGGCGTCGGCAAGAGCACACTGCTCGGCTCCATGGCGCGCTCCAGTTCCGCCGGAGTCAATGTCATCGCCCTCATCGGCGAACGCAATCGCGAAGTCAGAGAATTTCTCGAGCACGATCTGGGCGAGGAAGGCATGAAGCGCTCTGTCGTCATCGTCGCCACTTCCGACCGCCCGGCCCCGCTCCGCGTGCGCGCCTGCTTCGTCGCTCTCGCCGTCTCCGAATACTTTCGCGACCGCGGCGAAGACGTTCTGCTCGTCATGGATTCCATTACGCGCCTCGCCATGGCCCAGCGCGAAATCGGCCTCGCGGCGGGCGAACCGCCCAGCCAGAAAGGTTACACGCCGTCCGTCTTCAGCCTCCTCCCGAAAGTCTGCGAGCGCGCCGGCAACTTCGGAACCGGCTCCATCACTGCTTTCTTCACTGTCCTCGTCGAGGGGGACGATTTCAACGAGCCCATTTGCGACGCCGTCCGCTCCATCCTCGACGGCCACATCACGCTCGCCCGCGAACTCGGCGCCGCCGGGCACTACCCCGCGATACAGGTGCTCGATTCCGTCAGCCGTCTGCAATCCAAACTCGCCACACCCAAAGAGTCGGAGTACGCCCGGCGCATCCGCGAAGCCCTGGCGCTCTATCGTCAATCGGAGGATCTCATCAATCTGGGAGCCTACGTAGCCGGCTCCAATCCGCGCCTCGATTCCGCTATCAAATCGCGCACCGGGATCATGCGCTTCCTCTGCCAGGGACCGCGCGACGTATCGACCGTGGAAGAGACCATCCACCAAATGGAGGCACTGGCTCAATGACCCTGTGCATGTGGAACAGGCGCTTCCGCCTGTTCATTCGCCCTGAAAATAAATGAAGGCCTTCCGCTTCCGTCTGGACCAGGCAAAGCGCTGGAAAGCCACCCAGGTAGACCTCGAAAAATCGCGCGTAGCCCTCGCCACGCAGCGTCTGGCCGCTCTGCGATCCGAAGCCGAAGCGCGCCGCAAGGAGCTCAGGGAAAGCGTTCAGTACGTTGTCAAGGGAATGACCGGATCGGAGCTTGAATCTCTCGCCGTATGGAGGGATCGAATGCGCCGCCAGATCGTCGACATCGAGAAACAAGCCGGCGAATTCCAGCAGGCCCTCGCTGTGCAGATGAAACTCCTGGTCGAAGCCAATCGCAAGCACCTCCTCCTCGAAAATCTCGAGCAAACCGAACGAGCCCGCTGGCAATCCGCTTTCAATCGCGAACTCGAAGCTTTCGCCAGTGAGGCTTTTCTCGGCAGGTTACAATCAAAAAGCGGACGGGCGCGTAGCTCAGGTGGATAGAGCATTAGCCTTCTAAGCTAAGGGTCGCAGGTTCGAGTCCTGCCGCGCCTACCAAATAACCCTCGCAGCGCCATCAATTTACAGGGATATTCGCTTCAGTAGTGGATTGCGTCGCGGTTGGACTGTGCCCGATTTTGTGCCCCCTCTGTGCCATTCGTGCCCGGTCCATCGCTTCGCGCGCGGTCGTCAGATTGGGGTGAACATACCGGCGGGTCGTCACAAACGAACTGTGCCCCGCGAGATACGCCAGCGTGTACGGGTCCAGAATCCCGGCCCACCGTGTAAGGCACGTATGCCGGAAGGTATACAGCGGAACGTGATCGATCTTCGCCAGCTTGCACGCCTTAGCGTGCTGTTTCTTCAGGCTGGAAAGCTCGATATGCCCGCTGCGCGTGGGACCGGCAAAGATCCAATCGCCGCCGGTTGCGGGACGCCTCATTTCGAGTATGGCCGCGCCACGATCCGATAGCGGGACGGTCCGCCGCGCGTTTGCCGTCTTCCCGGTTTCGATATGCAGACTGGCGTCGCGGTACTGATCCCATCGAAGCCGGTAGCATTCATCGGGACGGAGACCGCAGTCGAGCAGAACGGTCGCTACGTCTCGCAGGACGAACGGGTCCGCCGGTTTCGTCGGCTGCTGGTCACGCTGAACGGCCCGAATTCCTTGCAGTGCGCGCTCATACGCCGCGACAGCGGCTTCGCCAATCTTACCGGCGGCCTTGAGGTATTCCGATTCCTCCTGGTGCGACAGAACGCGCTCGCGGCGCTTCTCTCCCGGCAGAAGGGTTACGCGCGTGGGCATCTTATCGACGCGGCCCCATTCCACTGCCAGGTGAAGGATTCGCCGCAGCACCTGAAGTGCCCGGTTTACCGTGGCGACTTCATATTTGGCTTGCCGCCGCTTCTCGATGAAACCCGTGATCGCCTCAGCCGATACCGCGTCGAGCTTCGCATTCGCGATGGGTGCGAAGCCCACAAGGTGCCCCACCTGAATGCGGTAGTAAGCGAGTGTTCCCGGCTTGTCCGCGAACCGAGAGTCAACGTGGGGCAGGAAGTCCGTCTTCGCAAACTCTGCGAATGTCGGCACGGGTGCCCGGTCCCGGATGCCCACGTCACCCTTCGCCAAACCTGTTTTGCGCGCGGCTTCGATTTGCTCCGCGACGCGCTTGTTTGTCTGCTTCGTGCTTTCGCGGAACTGCTCGCCGTCGAACGTGAACTTGAACCACCAGACCTTACCACGCTTGTAGACCATCACTCGCCGCCTTTCTTTGCTGCCTTCTGCTTTGCCGACTGTCTTTTCCCCGTTCCCTTGGGACGCCCGCCGAGTTTACCATTTTCTCGGGCGATCTCCTGAAGACGTTCGATGCCGAAGCGCTCCAGTCTTGCCTTATAGCCTCGCTTGCCCATCAAACTCGCGGCCTTCGACACTGCTGCTTTGTCGTCCATATCACTATCCTAATCGCTTCGGATATTAGCAGCAACTGAAAACCGAACATGGCCGCTCGTTCAGCGCGATGCCAGCCTGAGACGGGTTTCCTGGTGTTGGGGCGCAGCCCCGCCAGCAGGGAGGCTGTCCATCCACTGCTCCAAGTCCTCGGGGCGATATCTCACCAGCGCGCCAACTTTGACGAATCGCGGGCCGCGCCGCACGAGACGCCACCTTCGGAGAGAAGCGAGGCTCACCCTGATCTGTTTGGCCACTTCCTTTTCGGTCAAGAAATCTTCCATACATATAACAGCCCAGCATCGTTTTTTGGACAGGTTAAATGCAAAATTGGCCCGGAAAAAGGCGGGTGGCATCAAAAGACCTCAGAAGGCCCCAATAGTCCTCAGAGTGCCCCAGCTTCAGGCCGGTTTTGACAACAGAAAACCCCAATAGTCCCCAGAAGACCTCAATAGTCCTCAATGTTCCCCACGCGGCGGGCACCGGGAGAGCCGATTCCAGGCAGCAACGAAGCAAAAACACCCGGAAAGGGAACATAAAGGGTTGTTTAGCAGCGGTGCCGGATTTGCCTTCCATGTCGGGCGTTCTCAGCATCTTGGACCGTTCAACGAAAATGCCCTCACGTTTAGCATTTGTTTAACACCGACGAGCGACGAATGACGATCACCAGAATCGGGTCTGACCGACGCGCGGCGTTCTGAACTGCGCGAAAACGCACTGTCCCGCAAGCGCTCTGCGCGGAGAAACTGTCCTCGCCCGGCGACTCCGGGCATCTTGATTCCGTGCGGCTACCAACCCGTGATTCATTCGTTCCCGGACGCCCCGGCATGTCAACGATTCCGCGTTGCTCATCGTGAACACCGTGAACGGCGTGAACAGAGGCAACACCGGTACACGGTGAACGCGTGAACGCGTGAACGGCCCGCCGTGAGACTGGCCCATGATTCGCAATGCTGAGCAACCCCGAGCAAATACCAGTTCTGAGGTAACCCCTTTCACTCGTTCGCATCGTTCACTCCGTTCACGCGTTCACGCTGTTCACGCATGTGTGGGGGAAGGTAATACTTCCCGCTCTTATCCTTCCGCACGACATCATCCGCCGCGAGCTTCTGAAGAAGCCTCCGAACGGTGACCGCGTTCTTCCTGAGAAGCCCCGCGATCCGCGCGGGTGCCAGTGGCGCTTCGTCCTTCAGCAGTTCCACAATCTCCTGCCGAGCCTCGCTCATTCCAACTTCCGCGCCTTCGCCGGTCAGGCACCAGCCGAATGGTTCGCCGGTCTCGAACCGGAGCCCGAGCGTTTGTTCTTCCATCTCGCGGCCCGTGATCTCCAGGACGGAATCTCCCGTGGGAAGCTTCCGCAGAGTCCATACCGCATCGCACGCCGCCGTTTTGCCGGACGTGCCCGCAACGGTGTCGAGGGGGTTGTCCGCGCCCATCTTCCGCGTATGATCGACCAGCACAATAGCGACCTTGTGATGTTGCGCCAGTTCGTGAAGCTGGGCAACCTCCGCGTATTCGCTGCGCATAACGTCTCGGTTGCCGCCGCCAGCTTTTGCCACCCGCAGAAAAGTGTCGATCACCACCAGCCCGTAGTTTCCCCCCTTCAGAAGCCCGTCGAGCTCCGCTGCGCCGCCGTCCGCCAACGCCTTCAAGTTGTAGCGGAAATCGATGTTCTGAAGCTGGATATCCGGCTCCTCCAGGAGCTTTCGAAGCCTGTTATGCGTCCGCTGAGGAGCCTCTTCGAGTCCAAGGTACAAGACCTTTAGGGCCATCTCGATCCCAAACCGGCCAAGGAATGATCGCTGCATGGCTGCATTGATTGCCATTTGTAGAGTGAGCCAGCTTTTGCCGGATTTCGGTCGGCCCGCGAGGATTGTGAGCCCGTTTGCCAGCAGTCCCTTGAACAAAAATACGGGTGGCGGGTAGTCAGTGCGGTAGATCGAATAGCCGTCGAGCAGGGGCGCGGGTTTGTTCACCTTCGCCCACTTGCGCTCAATCTTTCGATTGATGGGATCATCCTCCTCCGTGTGTCGCACCGTCCGGGCAGGCGGATAGAGGCCGAAAACATCTTTGATCGTTTTTTCCCGGCATCCGTTGTGGTGACATCCAAATCCGGGGACGCCGTCTACCAGCGTGAACTCCACGTCTCCATCGGTATGACTGGAGTCGAAGGGACACACCTTCATTTCATAAATCAAAGCGCCGGGATTCGAGTTCCATGGTTTACGCCTGAATATTTCGAAACCGTACTTTGCGAGATAGGCTTCCATGTCGAAGCCCCCACCATGATCACGCCCGGCGTCATGAGCGGGTTTCGCTGGCCTTGGGGTGTCACTCCCGTATTGAGCCAGCGCTTCACGGCTTATCAACAGGCACCTCAAGAATCCGACTGATTCGATGCGGGCGACCGGGAATACTGTCGCCCTTCCGCGCTACTGTGCCGTAGGCTTTCCAGATGCGCGCCGCGTTTGCGGATGTCGTGTCAACCCTCACCACGTCATCGGAATAGCGCCGGTCCAATTCTGCCAGCGCGCCAGTGATAAACGCGAGTGCCTCGCGGTCGTTCGGAAGATCGATGGAGTATGCCAGATGACCACCGTTACCGGAATCCGCAATAATGGGCCGTTCCCATTCCCGCTCCATCTCATTTGCAATCGTGTACGCTCGCTGAATCGCTGCGGAGTGCTCCTCGTCCGATGATGAGATTCCGACTGGTCTGACCGGGTCCAAATCGACCGGGAGCCAGCGCCGCCTCAGGATGTTGCTATCTGCCGTCGTCAGTTCGGCCCGTTCCTTAAGCCTGTTATAAGCGCGGCCCAGCAATGCGGGGTTGATTTCGTTGAGGACGTAATACACGCCGCTAGCGCGATACTTTGAGTCTGCCTCGTAGATTGCCGCCGCCAGCGCTACGAGATCATCGAAGTACCCGGCCACGACACCAGCCCGCGTCTTCGGGATACGAACCTCCACAACGTCACCGGGTTTGAAGAGCACCGATATGGCCCGCTCAATCTCTAGCCGATCAGCTCTGCCAGTCTGGACGTTGACGGCCTTTTTGTCTTCGGGCATCGGTTATCGCCCGCCCTTTTGGTGCCCGACGCCGCCCATCGGCTGCGCATCGATCCACGCCGCCACATCGTCGGGATGGTATCTGACCGCCGCGCCGATCTTGCGGAAAATCGGCGGTTGATTGAAAAGGCGACGACGCCGGACGGTAGCAACTGAAACGTTCAGAATCGCGGCCACTTCCTTTTCGTTCAGCAGCCGGATAGACATATTCGCATCGTGCAAGGTTGGTGTCATAAATCCAGATTGCCCGCCTTCGCGAATACGCGCCAGATGTATTGAATTGCTGCTATTTATCTACCAGGTAGGAAAATCGGACGATTAATCTACACCCCCAGGCGAGTAAGCATTTCGTCGAGTTTCATCGCCTGCCGGCGAATCCGCTCCCGGCATCTGGCGTCGTGTTTAGGCTCAGCGCATTGACAGAACTTAACGGCGAGCTTCATCCAGGACATCCGTGGGTTGACCTTTCTTTGCTCGTACGCGAGCAGAACTGGAAGGCGGTTCGATACTGGAGCGCCTTTACCTTTCTTTGTGCTTCTTTGGAGAATACTAGCGACTTGGTCCATTGGTACGTCGGCTCTAACCAACGTCCCGAAAAGTTCGGCAAGCTGCTCGTCTACTCTGGGGGCGCTGGTGTTATTGAGCCACGTGGACACTTCTGCCATCTTCTTCACGGATTCCCGCGCCGCGAGCGCGTCATGGCGCTCGATCATGCACTCAATTGCGTCATCGGCGAAGGTAAATAAAGCTAAGAACAAGCGCGCCTGGAGCGGGTATTTTTCCCGCAACTGAATGAACTCGGCAGCATGTTCGATTTTGCTGCTAGACCGTTCCCACTGCTGCGGCCCGGCCTCGACGTGAGTACCCAATGTGAACCACCTCCCGAGTGGCTTTCCCATGTGAGACCGTCACCGGGCAGGCGGTGGGAATCCGCTGTTTCGGGAGCTACCCTAGCCCGGCGTCTCTTCTCATTTTGACCTTCGAATGGGTGAAGTGTAAAGGCTCTGCTTCAGAGGCCGCGTCGCCGGAGAAATCGCCCCGTGCGGCGCTCCGCTTCCAGTTCCTTAATCCGCGCCCGAGCTGCGCGTTGATTTTCGCGCTTTGACAGATCCCCACATGCTGCTTGGGTGATACCATCGCCAAAAGGAATGCGCCTCATCCGACCAGTTGTTCTAGCCGTGTTACTGATCGCCATCTCGTGCCGCCACCAGGGCGAAACGTCTGGGCCTTACACGAATGACGCAATGCTCTTCCCGGTCTCTCGCAACTCGAAGTGGGGCTTCATCGACAGGCGGGGAAAACTCGTCATCCCTCCGCAGTTCGATGCGGTTCAGATACCTGAGGAACCCGGTAAATCTTCGTTTTCAGAAGGTCTTGCGGCGGCGTGTGTAGGCAAGTGCGATTACGTGTACCCGGACGCGTTAGCACCGAAGCCGGGAGAGGATCTTCCGAAGTTTATGCACAAACGGTATGAAGGCAGATGGGGCTATATTGACGGTACGGGTGGGATGGTAATTAGTCCCCGATTCACATCCGCAAGTAGGTTTGTGAATGGACACGCCTCCGTACTTGCTGGGGAACGGTGGCTGGACTCCAGCGTCGATGAGCGCTGGGGCTACATCGATAGAACCGGGCACTTTTTGATCGAACCGCAGTTCGATGAGGCTCGGGACTTCGACAGGGGGTCCGGGCTTGCCGTGGTTTGCCTCGGCAAGATGGGCGCTACACGCTGTGGCTATATCGACTTAACCGGAAAGTTCATCATTAACCCCCAATTCTTCGGGGCGTGGGAGTTCACCGATGCCGTTGCAAGGGTCTGGCTCACGAAGGATTCGGTGTCCGACAAGCCGTCGTACATAAACCGAGCGGGCCAGGTAATTTGGAATGGGGACGACGCGACGGGCGGCGACGAGCACGGCCACTGAATTTTTCTTTCAGCCCATTCAAGGAGCCTCCCAGATCTTGCGGCCACGGTTGTCCGCGAGCCGCATAGGTCGCCGTGGATGGTTTTGCATGTCAGGAAGCCAGGAGATCATGCTCTGGTGGGATTCGTCGCTCCGCACGAGTCTGTGGGAACCGAAATCCGGGACGTATTGTGTGCCCAGGTCATCAGCGAACAAAACGAGGCTCGGGGCTTTCTCGGGGCGCAGTTCGAGGCTCACTCTCATCTTGCCAGCCTTGTCCCAGACTGCGAGATCCCACCAAGCGGAAGGGAAATCCCCTCTCTCAAACAAGGTCGCCCGGACAGTGCCGCGAGAGTCAGCAAGAGCGATGCCCGGATCACCGCTTGAGGCCAGCCCAAGGCTCGCGAAAACCCATCCTTGCCGATTCCGCAGAGTTAGGTCTTCGGTCGGCACCGCCGCTTCATGATCGAATCGTATCCCTCTTGAGGGGAGATAGAGGTTGCGGAGGCGGTCCCACTTGGTGAGGTCCGTCCATCCGCCATAAACATCACCTTTCTTCATATCGGAAATGTCCGTGCGATTCCATGAGACGATGACTCCGGTTTCGTCTTCATTCCCCTGACACGCAACATAAACGCGGCTGGAGTCGCTGTAGACTCTCACCAAGACCGAAGATTCGCGTCCGGTGTACAGGTACAAGGTAACGTCCCCGTCGCTCACGTTAACGCGTCCCACCGGTGCACCGGCCCCATCCGTGAGCGAGAGATCTTGAGCGGGCACGAACTCCTCACGAACGTGTTCGCCTGTACGGCCCCGAAGATTAGCAAGGCTTGCGCGCGACGACTGCCACCAAAGCGTGATCCCCGCACCGGCGATTGCGGAGACGATTGCAATGGCGGTGATTCCCGCCCTGTGCAGGGTCATCGCGGGTTCTCAGCAAGTAGTGATGACAGCAGGGACAGCAGGGATAGGATACCGACCGCGCGTTTGAGCGCTGACCCGGCTAAGCCGACAGCGTTGTTTCTCATCTGGTTTCAATTCCGGCGGATGCGAACCATTGTAGTCGATTTTCGGACTATTCGATTTTAGCCTGTAGCCTGATCCTGTTGCGTTCGCAGACGCAATGGAAAAATCCATCCACTCGGAACGCTACGCCGTCTTCCTGAAAATGCTGAGGAAGGCTCGCGAGGATGCCGGTCTCACCCAGACGCAGCTTGCGAGGAAGATCCGCGAAACGCAGACGTTCGTGAGCAAGTGCGAACGTGGGGAGCGCCGGGTTGACGTGGTGGAGCTAGCGACGTTCTGCCGGGCATTCGGTGTGAGCTTCGTGAAGTTCGTGGCGGCGCTGGAGCGGGCGATCAGTCGGGGGAAGTGAGCGCCAGTCTTGCGCAGAAACTCACCGCGCGCCGCGATCCGCATCTCATTGCTCGAATCGGCTCACTCTCTCCGGCAACGGAGGCGGGATCGCAGATCGGCTGAGGGATTTCGAGGATTTGATTGCGGCATAGAATGGAAAGTAGCACAGAAAAGAAAAAGCCCGATTCGCAGTCGGGCTTTTCCGAACTCGGTTTGGGCGCACTCAGATCATAGCGTAGGAGTGTGCCCAAGTGCAAACGGAGGAAGTTCCATTGACATTTCAGATCGGCATGGTTGGGAGCGACGGTGTTTTACTCGCCAGCGACTTGAAGCGAGTTCATGAAGGTTTGATTGGTGCCATTACTCGCTTCAGTTCAGAGCAACCCAAGATCCATATTTTTCACAGCGGCTTGGCCTACTGCTGTGCTGGCGATGAATTCGCTGAAGTGGCCGCACGGAAGTTTTGCGAACAAGCCGATAACCTGAAAGATCACCCGCAGATTCACAGCAGATTGATTGAATCCGGAGAATATGCAATAAGAGAACGAGCATCATCCCGTGATCATGGCATGCGACAGTTCGCTTCCATACTATTTGCCATCCGCTCTGCGATAGGACGATTTGAACTATGGTGCCTGGATCTGAACTGGGATGATGCACGCGGAGCGATGGCTGAGCCCGTCTGTGGTAAACGGATCAATGGAGATCAGGCCAATGCTGCCGGATTCTTTGTTGAGCGTTATTTCAGACGTGGTAGACCGGTTCAGGAACTAACACCTCTCGCAGCTCACACAATTCTGGTTGCGCACGTGTTAAATACCGCTGGCATAGACGGACTTGAAATAATCCGCTGTACGGCAGAAGGATGCAAAAAAGTGAGCCAGGACGAAATTGAAACATTGACTGAGCGCTCCAGAAAGCTTGATGCCCACATCGGCGCGTGCATGGAATTACAAGAGCCATGACCGCCGATTATCGAAAAACTCCAAACTATAGCTTAGTGCATACCGTTTGCGCGCTCGTCAGATTTCGAGCGATCCGAAGTTCGCCGCTCCCTGGACACCGTAGCTCTTATAGCAGGATTTAAAGTCGCTATCGTAGTGAGCGCGGATGAAGTGATACCATCGCCGGGAAGGGGGGAGAGCCAGACGCCCGTCCATAGAGCCCTTGCGCTTCTAACGCTGTTTCTCGTGTGCATTGCCGCCGCATCCGTCGCCTACTATTTCGGCTGGCACCTCCCCCGCGCTCACGACGTAGAGGCGGTGGAAGAGCGCCGCAAGACCGATCTTGAGAGTTCCCAACGATGCAGCGCGGACGGCCTGAGGTTCAGCGCCGACTACTTGCACAAGTTCGCGGCTGAGGTGCCTGATCCTTTGCGGTATTCAGCCGATCCGCAGATGCATTTCAATAGCCGATTAAATACTTGCCTAGTGGAGTTGACGTGGGACCGGACATGGAGCGGTGAATTCCTGCGGTCGTCAGTGGTGATTGACATCTATAGCAACAGGGAGGTCATAAGCACTGAATACACCTTCGACCACCGCGAACCAGTACCGTCCCAGCAACGGGGTGCTGGTGGAAAAGACCCAAAAGTATATCTTGCCCAGAAAGAGAAACTATTCAGCGAGTGACTGCCCCCGGCATTCACCTAATTAAACCACTCGCCAAAAAACAGATCCTCCAGGGTGTCCTTTCTGAACTGCCACCTTTCACGTTCCAGGTTCCCGACTTTCAGGCGGCACTTTCCTTGATCGTTTAATGTAAGAGAGGCCTCGGTTCTTTTGTGCGAACGCGAGTCCTCCGCAAAAATCACAACTCCAGAGATTCCGAAAACCACAGCGCGCGGTGGAGAAGAATTCTCCTCGAATACCGTTACGAGTCCATCATTTCGGTTCGCGCCGAATTGCTGCTTGCGCCTTTCGTTAATCAGTTCTACGTCGCGTTTTATCTCTGCGTACAGCGACTCAAAAACAGAATTCACCGTGCAGGCAGCGCGTTCCGTGACCCAGTCAAAACCATCCAAGCGGTAACAGGCCTCCATTGAGTATTTTACCGCACAGTGATGCTCGTCCGTTACGTCGTCTTCAGCGAAATCGTCGGGGCGCGATTTTTCAAACGAACGCCGCGCGGCGGGTCAACGTCAAGAGCCGATACAATCTCTCCAGAGGAGAATCCCTATGCGAGTACTTTCGGTTCTGCTGGGCCTGGCCCTTTTTGTGGCAGTGGGAAACGCGCAGGACGCGCCGCTGAAAACCCTTCGAGACGTGAGGAGCGGGATGGACAGAGAGACTGTTTTGACCGCCCTCAGTAACAGTTATAGCGTCACTGCACCGGGGTCCGGGAAATTGGCATTTTCGGATCTCCAGCCAAGGGCGGATGCTCAACGGCAGGGAGAATCGCTCGACCAATTCCTCGAACGTGTTCCCAGTGGACAGATTACGTTTTGGGAGGGTAAGGTCGGTGTCGTTGTGGTTCACCTTCAACCGATTCTCAAATCCGCCGATGACATTCGATTCGCCAAGCAACTCTTCTTTGGGTTGTTCAACGAAGCAGAGCCAGTGAACGTCAGCAGCGATCCAGACGTTCAACGAAAAGTGGAACAATCCGCCGGGCAAATCAGGCAAATCGTCGCTCCCATTAAACTGCTTCAGATCCACAACCCCACGGTGGATCTATACCAGCTTGACATTGAAGTGAACGGCCACCATTTTGCTCTGGCAATTTCCTCAGCCCCAGGGAGGGAAGCTTCCGTTGCTCTATCCGAGCAAGTGTTTGATACCCTACCCGCACAACTGAAATGAACGAGCCACTGGGTTGATAGGGACCACCAGAATTGAGAGTAACCGTTCCACGCGTTGTTTGACTTTCGAGTGTGATTGGCGCGCTACAAGGCGAAACGCCGGAGACGGCTTACCGACGCTTCGCGGCTTTCTTCGCCGGTTTGGCCAGAAGTTCGCGCTCCATCCGTTCCGCCGTCCGCTTCTTCGCCGCCGCCAGGGACGCTTTCTTCGCGCGCTCGGAGCGTTCCTCGGGAGTCATGGTCTCCAGGCTTTTCTTGCCGCCGAGCTTCCCGTACTTCTGCCCCATCTTCGTGAGGTATTCCGCTACTTCCTTCGGCATCCGTTTGGCCATAGCCTGATGATATCACCTAATGGGAGTAAGGTGTCACCGTCACTCGGAGTTTAACCTGGCGTTTTTTGGTTTTTTATTGAAGACGCGTGCGTTCAGCAGAGCGCCTCCGTGATGCCGGGGTACACCTCCGAAACAATCCAGACGGCACGCGCAACGGTCAAGATAAATCTGCAAAGATTTCTCTTGTATCTCAGGGGTCTTAGGTGTAGGATCGAATCAGTTCTGATGTTCGATTAGTAAAGCGAATCGCACATTGGAACAATCGGGACCGCGTCGGACGGCAATCCGGCACGATCCCTAAACACCAAAAGCTTTAAGGGAGCTTCGATGTCTACAAACGAGAATACCTCTACAGAGAAACCGGACGTGTACGCGCGCGTTACGTCCCAAATCATCAATGCAATTGAACAGGGCGTAGGGAACTGGAGAATGCCCTGGCATACATCCGGGCGTTTCGCCTCATCCCCCATCAACGCCACCAGCAGAAAGCCATATCGCGGCATTAATACCGTATGCCTATGGGCCGCTGCCGAATCGAAGGGATACAACTCCGGCGAATGGGCCACGTATCAGCAATGGCAGGAACGCGGCGCACAGGTTCGCAAGGGTGAGAAGGCCACAACCGTGGTTTTCTGGAAATTCGCAAACGGCACGGCTGAGAATCAGGACGGCGACGAGAATCAGCCGTCAACCGGTTCGCGGTTGCTGTTCACCCGTGGCTATGCCGTGTTCAATGCCGCCCAAGTGGACGGCTACACGCCGAAAGCTGAACCCGCAGTATCGATGCCGGAACGCATCGAACGCGCGGAAACGTGGTTCCAGTCTATCGGCGCTGATCTCCGGCACGGTGGGAACCGCGCGTACTACACCACGGCGGATGACCATATCCAGATGCCGCCGTTTGCCGCGTTCCTTGAAAACGTCTCGTACTATTCCACGCTGGCACACGAGCACACCCACTGGACGGCGAAGTCTGAACGGTGCGACAGGCAGTTAGGGAAACGGTTCGGGGATTCGGCGTACGCGGCTGAGGAACTGATAGCGGAACTGGGGGCGGCATTCGTTTGCGCCCATCTCGGATTGAGCACGGAACCGCGCGAAGATCATGCCCAGTACATCCAATCGTGGCTGAAGGTTCTCCGGGCCGATAAACGCGCGATCTTTACAGCCGCGTCTAAAGCTCAGCAGGCGGCGGACTATCTCATCAAGCGGGCCGGAGTATCGGCCCGCATCACGGAGGTGGCGGCATGACCGGACGCTACCGAATCAACATGCTGCCGTTGCTCGATAACGGCACGCCGCGCGCGTGGGAACCTGAGAAGCGCACGGCGCAACGCTGGCACCTGTTCGCCGAAACCTGCCGCTCGCTTGCGGCGGACGGACTGGACTACGCGGTAACGTTCGCGCTAACCTGCGACGCTCCGCATATTCTGATAACCGCGTCCGGTAAAGCCACGGTGAAGCGCAAGCCCACCAGTGTACGGCGCATGGCGTTTCCCGCGCGCGTGAAGCCCGAAAAATGCGCCGTCCACGCGCAAGAGGCGGCATGGTTCCTGCCGGAGAACCGCGAACGCCGCAACGCGAATACAACCCACTGGCGCGCGCGGGCGGGCCGTTATGCCGAACTGAACGCAATGGCCGAAGAGCACCTCCGGGCGGAACTGGAGTTCTGGCACGAACTCGAATTGCTCAGCGGGCAACGGGAGCACTTCAAACCGGGCCGGACGGATGAGACGGCGTATCTCGATGACGAGGTGGCGGCATGACTCCGGGCATGGAAGTCATCACCACGGCAACGGGCACGGGGGCGGACGCGGTTCCGTCCCCCTCGCTCGATCAGGTCCGAGAATACATCAGGGCATCGAAAGCGGAGAACACGCTGCGGGGCTATCAAACCGATTGGCGAACATTCTGTGTATGGTGCGAAGTGCAACAGGTGTGCCCGATGCCCGCGACGGCTGAAACCGTGGCGGCATTCATCGCGGAGTGCGCCGGACGGCTGAAAGTCGGGAGTGTTCAGCGGCGATTGAACGCGATTGCCGAAGCCCATAAAGCCGTGGGGCTAGAGTCTCCCACGCACACCGCGATTGTCGCGAACACAATGAAGGGAATCCGGCGCACAATGTGTCGTCGATCATCTGAAATCGTCGTTTTCTGAACTTTTGCCGGTGTAGGGAAGCCCAGCGACATCATCCGCGCCGCAGGCGCAAGTCATCTGTCAATCG
>Ga0302320_10000807_pt1 | contig 74123 bp, 51 predicted proteins | sample Bog_T0_3_FD_202130 | JGI IMG/M metagenome (GOLD analysis project Ga0302320, IMG submission 202130) | Peat permafrost microbial communities from Stordalen Mire near Abisko, Sweden - Bog_T0_3 | ecosystem: Environmental > Terrestrial > Soil > Wetlands > Peat | place: Sweden: Abisko, Stordalen Mire... | reverse complement strand
GGCGACCCGGGCCCAATCCAGAGCCTGCTCCCAAACCCGACTTCGGCCCAGCCCATGATCACGCCTCGCTTCACTGGAACAGCGCACCGCCACCGGATCCTGAAGCTCCTCTGGCTGTGCCCCCTGACGCCGGCAACGCTGCTTCTTGGCGAGCCGCGGACGGTCACCTTCGGAAAGGTGGCCGGCGACGTCGACGCCTACGACTACGCCGAGGTGGCGGCAAACGTGGAGGCCCCCGACGCGCGCAATCCGTTCATGGACGCAGCCCTCAGCGGGTCCTTTGCAAGATCGGATGGAAGTGAAGGCCGCGAGGTCGAGGGGTTCTGTGATTCGGTCGACGGAAGCACGCTGCGAATCCGGTTCATGCCCTCCAGGCCCGGCGACTACACCTACACGGTCAGGTACCGCCAGGGCTCCTTTGAGGCGAAGGGGTCGGGCACGTTCCGGGCCCTGGACGGGCACAGGCGCGGGCCCATCCGTGTGGATCCCAAGTATCCCTGGCACTTCATCTGGGAAGGAACCGGGGAGCACTATTTCTTCAACGGGACGACCGCCTACTTCCTCCTCGGCTGGAAGGACGACCGGACAATCCAGTATTCCATCGACCGGCTGCACCGCCTGAAGGTCAACCGACTGCGGGTGACGATCGCCGGCCGGGAGAACATGTTCTTCGGGGAGCCGGTCATGAACGGCGACAATTTCACGACCTTCCCCACCCCGTGGCCGGCCCAAAGGGCTGACGACGAGTACCATCCGGGATTCGACTACACGCGGTTTGACCTGGACTACTGGCGCAAGTGGGATCGGGCGCTGCGCTTCGCGAGGGACCGGGACATGACGGTCTCGCTCGTCCTCGACATGAACGACAACCAGGTCCATCCCGCGGCGGGAGGCGAGGATGAGCGCCGGTATATCCGCTACGCCGTCGACCGGCTTGGCGCCTTCTCAAACATCACGTGGGACCTTGGCGACGATATGGAGCGGTACCGCTCGGACGCATGGGTCCACGAGACCGGCACCCTGCTCGAGAAATGGGATCCCTACCGCCACCTGGCCACCAGCCACCCGGTCGAGGACACCCACCAGGACAGGACGTCAGATTGGTTCGGATTCACCTCGTTCCAGGACTGGAGCCGCACCCAGCACGCCTACATCCTCAAGCAGAGGGCGCTTCAGCAGAAGACCGGGCGGATCATCCCCCAGGCCAACGAGGAATACGGCTACGAGGACCACTATCCCTTGTGGGCCCCCGGCCCCGGCTCGGAGTCCGCCGATGTCCTGCGCCGCACGGCATGGGACATCTACATGGCCGGCGGCTACCAGACCGCGGGCGAGAGCTGCCGGCGGGGCACGAACATCTGGCCCGACACCGGCGGCGGATGGCTCAACGGTCGCGGCGACGACACGATGACCATGTTCGTCGGCTTCGGGCACATCGTCGACTTCTTCGCGAGCTTCGACTGGTGGAAGACGGACCCGCACGACGAACTGGTGACCAACGGCGCCTACTGCCTGGCGAGGCCCGGCGAGATCTACGCGGTGTACCTGCCGAAGGAAGGCCCCGTGACCGTCCGCCTCGAGCCGGGCACCTACTCGGCACATTGGTTCGGTGCAAACACGGGCGAAACAATCCCGCTTGCGCCCGCCAGCGGGCCCGCGTGGACCTCGCCGAACTCGCCGGACCGTCAGGACTGGGCGCTGCTGCTGCTCAGGCAGCGTTAAAGCCGCCGCGCGGCGGACCCGGGGCGCCCCCCCCGTTCGTACCGGAAATATCCCGTTGCGGCACGGGGCGGCTGAAACACTATGGGGGCGATGAGCAATGGGCCACATGCTCCACGCCGGAGATTCTGGGGGGTCCTCGCGTTTGCGCTCCTTGGGGCCGCCCCCGTCCACGCGCTCACGCTCGCGGACCTGCTGGCCGATTCGAAGATGACGCCCAAGCGGTTCGCGGGCTATTTCGAGGACTTCGACTTCGAGCTCCACCCCTTCGACGTTCAGGACCCCGAGGTCTTCCTGGCGACGCGGCGCGGCGACTGCATCGACTACGCGGTCATGGCCGACTATGTCCTCAGGCGGGACCAGTATGGGACCCGCCTGGTTCGAGTCGAAATGGTGGGCAAGAACATGGGCCATGCCGTCTGCTACGTGACCGAGAGCGCAGCCTACCTGGACTACAACAACCGGAGGTACTTCCTCAAACTCGCGCACTCGGGCTCGAGGCTCAGGGAGATCGCGAGCATGGTTGCGGATTCTTTCGAGGCCAATTGGACCTTTGCTTCCGAGTTCACCTACACATACAAGGAGGGGGTGAAGCACGCCGTGATGACCGTGGTGAAGACTGACCCCCCGGAGATCGACCCCGACTCGGGAAGCGCCGCCGCGCGGCACTCCGGCGCCGGCTCATGAGCCCACTTAAGCCGTGAACGACAAGACGACGAGGCGGGTCCTGATTCTGTTCCTCTTGATCATCGCCGTGTTTGTCGCGGTCGCCGTCCTGTCGGTGAGGAATATCAACCGGTCGGTCGCCGCAAGCGACTGGGTCAACCACACCCACGCGGTGATCCTTGAGACCGAGGGGCTCCGGTCCGCCCTCTACGTCGGCGACGGCGCGTCGCACGCCTACGTGGTGACGGGCGACGCAAGGGACAAGCGCTCCTGCGTCGAGGCGCTCTCCGACGTCGACGAGCACCTGCAGATCCTGGCCGCGCTGACGCGCACCGAGCCCTCCCAGAAGGAGCAGGTCGCCAGGATCGCCGTCCTGGTCAACCGGCGGTCGGATTTCATCCGGGGCGTCGTTGCAGCCCGCCAGGCTGCCGGCCCGGAGGCGGTCCGGAGCATGCTCGCCGAGGATGCGGGCCAGCCCGCCCTAAAAGGGATCCAGGGGGCCGTCGACAAGCTGAAGGACGACGAACTCGGGCTCCTCACGGAGCGCGACACGGCCTCCTTCCTGCAGGCGCAGACGGTCAGGTGGACCGTCTGGACGGGCGTCACGCTAGATTTCCTGCTTCTTGCGGGAACCGGCTGGCTCGTCAGCGACGACATCGCGGCGCGCCGGCGCGCCGCCGCGGTGCTCACGGAGGCCAATGAACGCCTGGAGGCCAAGGTGCTCGAGCGCACCGCGGAGCTCGCGTCGGCCAACGGGCTGCTGACGACCGAGAACCTCGAGCGGCGGTGGGCCAACCAGGGATTGGAGCATCAGCTGCGTTACAACCAGTTGATCATCAATTCTATCAATGACCTTGTATTCGTCATTACGAAGGCGACAAACATCTCGCGCGTGAATCCCGCAGTCGTCAGGCTTACGGGCCACGAGACGCACGAGCTCATCCACGTTCCCTTTTCGAGCATCGCCCGGATTACCGGCGAAGGTGCACCGGCGATGATCGACCCGATTCCCCAGGCCATGAACGCCGGCCATGACCTCAGGGAGCAGCGCGCCGTGATCGTGGACAAGCTCGGCCGCGAGATCCCCGTGCGCATGGCATTGTTTCCGCTGCGCGACCGTGACAAGGTGGTCGGCGGAGTGGTGATTCTCCAGGTTGTGCCGTCCGCAGAAACCGGTAAGACATGAGACCCACCTGAGGGATCCGACCCCAAGGAACACCGAACCCGCGCCCATGCAAAAGCACATCCTGATCGTCGACGACGAACCTTCCATCCGCGAGGTGCTGGAATCCTTTCTCACGCAGAGCGGCTACCGCGTGACGGCGGTCTCCACGGCCCACGAGGCGGAGTCCGTCGCGAGCCGGGACGTCCCGAACCTGGTGATCACCGACCTGCAATTGGAGGATTCGGACGGCCTGGAAATGATTGATCGCCTGAAGACGCTTCTGCCCGACACGCCGATGATGCTGCTCACCGGGGTCCTTTTCGACCCAAAGGTCGTCCGCAACGTCCTCAACAAAAAGGTCTCCTGCTACGTCGACAAGCTGGCCCCCCTCTCCCGCATCATGGAGGAGGTGGAGCGTTTGGCCGGCAAGTGACTCCGCCCCAGAGGGGCTGGAGCGCCTCCCGCTCTGCTTCTGCGGGACGCGGGATCTCCTCGCGGGGGAAAGGGCGCCTCCCAAGCCTTTTCGGGGCCGAGGCCGCCGGCATCTACGTGCCGTGGCGTTCCATGCGCACCACCCGGTCCAGCACCCATCTGCCGTCCCTCATCTCGTAGATCTTCGCCGACATGGCGTCTGCGCCGGACATCTTCGCCCTGATCTTCGCCTTGAGGATTGCGCCGTCCTTCCTGGCGACGGTGATGTCGGACGCGTAGACCTCGCCGTCAAAGTTCGTCACGCTCTCCTTCAAGTCCCCGTCCCTGTAGGTGCCAAGAAGCGTGAAGTTTCTCTCCAGCGGGTTCCAGACGAAGCGCTGGGAGGTGTGCGAGACCCGCTTGCCGCCCTTCACGACCCATATGTCGGATTGGATACCCTGCCTGTCGTCACACCAGGCGAAGCCCGTCTCCTGGTGGCGCGGGATTCCATCGCTCTCGGGCGGCAGTGAACTCCACCAGATGCCGATCAAAGGCTCCAGCGGGGCGTAGGGCGACCTGCTCTGCGCCTGCTCGGCGCCGGAGACAAGGCAAGGCAAACAGATGAGCAAGGATGCCGCCGTCACCAGTCGTAGTGCGTTCATGGGGTTTCTCGAATCGTGGCCAATTTCTCGTCGTTGTTTCGCCGCCCCCGGTGCCGGCCGACACCCGCCGTCATCGCGGCCACAGGGCGGCATTCGTGGCGCGCACCGGGAACAGGGTGTCGGTTACCCGCAGACTGAGCCTCTGGAAAAAGAGCCATAGTGAACCAAGCCTCTCCGACCAAGAAGCTTCTATCCGCATTTCAGGCGCTTCGCAACGCAAAGACACCCCGGCCACCCATCCTCGACCCATTCGGGTTGTCAGGCCGGCGGATCCAGCCGTGCAAACCCCCTTTTGCCGGTGACTATCGCCGGGGTTGCCTGCCGGTGCGGCCTTGCTCTCGTCGTCCAACAACTCGACCGGCCCAGCCCATTCCAGGAATGGCGTTTCGGGATCGTGTTTTCCCGATCCCTTGGGTTGCCGCGCGAGCCCGCCTTTGCTGCAATGCCCCTATGGACTCCCCCGAAGAAGACCGCCTCAGGACGGGTTGTCCGCGGCGTTGCCCCATGGCTACGGGAGGGCGTGCTGCGCGCAAGGCCGCCCCGACGCCAAACCCATGAGGGCTTCGCACGGAGCGGGCGAGGAGGCCGGTGGCCCGAGCAGCGGCCACACGGCTTCGATGGCAGCGGCGGCCTGCATCCTCCTCATCGTTTGGATGGGTCTTGGCTGGGACCGGGCGACCTCGCGGGAGACCTACACGGGGTCGAAGCCGGACTACTACAGCCTGCTGGTCCACGGATTCACCAAGGGGCACCTCTACATGGACGTCGCCGCCGACCCCCGACGGGAAAGCAAGGATCCGGCGGTGAGGGCCAAGGCCGACTATCTGCTCGACGCGAGCTACTTCAAGGGCCGGTACTACCTCTACTTCGGCGTCACCCCCGCCGCCCTGTTCCTGCTCCCCTACTCCCGGGTGACCGGCGGCGACCTCGACCCGCGGGTCCTTGTCGTCCTTTTCGCCGTCGCTGGATTTCTGTTTGCCCTGGGCGTAGTGCGAATGGCCACGCGGGACCTGCGCTGGAGAATGGGCGGACTCTTCCAGGTGGCCGCCGCCGCGAGTCTCGCCTTCGCGACGGCCGTGCCGTCGCTCCTTGCGCGCTCGATGTTCTACGAGGTCGCGATTGCCGGCGGCTACGCCTTCACGTGCGCCGGCATGTTTTGGACCTACCGGGCGCTCTTTGGCAGGGGAAAAGCCCTCGTGCAGCTCACCCTTGCCAGCCTGGCATTTGCCCTGGCGGTCGGCTGCAGGCCGGACCTCCTCCTCAATGTCCCCGTGGTCGCGGTCGCCGCCTGGCTTGTCGCCTGGAGGGGGAGGGACAAGGTGCCCCTCCCCGGGGCGCTCTTGCACTGCGCCGCGGCCGCCACCGCGCCTGCCGTGATCGTGGGTGCCCTCCTCGCAGCCTACAATTACGAGCGTTTCGGCAGGTTGTCCGAATTCGGGGTCAGCTACAGCGTGAACTATTTTATCGGGGGCGATAAGCCGATGTTCAGCGCCTCGTACCTCTGGCCGAACCTGCACTGGTACTACCTCACGCCCCCATCGCTGAGCCCCTTCTTCCCGTACGTCTTCCCCGAGCAGGCCTACTTCGGGCCCGCGGCCTACCGCGGCGGCGAAACCATCAGCGGGCAATTCATCGTCATGGCCATGGGAGCGTTCGTGGTGGCCGCGGCGCTCTGCTCGCGCAGGCGCTTAAGCCTTGGCCCGCTTCGGGCCTATGTCGGCGTCCTCGCCTGGATGTTCGCGGCCGTCCTTCTGGCCGTCAGCTGGATCGGCTTTCGGGGCAACCGCTACCTGGTGGATTGCCAGCCGGCACTCGTCCTGGCGATCGTGCTCGTCGCGGGATCCGTGGAGAGCGCGGCCGATTCCGGCATCGCGTCGCGGTTCTGGACGAAGGGGTTCTCGGCCTTCGCTGCGGCCTCGGTGGTGTTCAACATATTCGCCGGCCTGCAGGAATTCGAGGCCTTTAAGAACATGAGAACCTCGTCCTTCCGCGCCTTGGAGGCGGTGGGCGACTATCCTGCCTACTGGCTTGAGGAGCTCGGCGTTCTCAAGGGCGGCCCCGTCGAGCTAAAAGTGGTTTTCCCGAGGGCCCCTCCTGTCGCCGGCATCGAGCCCCTCCTTTCTGCCGGGACGCCGGAGTACACCGATTCTCTCTATGTGATCGAATGGTCAGGCGGCAGGCAGATCGAGCTTGTGGGCGACCACAGCGGTCACAGCGGCCCGGCATCCGAGGTAATCTCGATAAACCCCGGCCAGGTCTACACGCTGAAGATTGACATGGGGGCCCTCTACCCCCCGCTCTGCCCTCCTTTCACCGCCCGGTACCGGGGACGGCAGTTGAGCCTCCTCAAGAGTGGCATCCGGGTGGAGATGGACGGCAAGGTGGTCCTCGACAAGAAAATGGACTCCTACGATGCGCCGCCGTGGAGTCTCCAGGTGGGAAAGAACCATCTGACCATGAACCCATGCAGGATGGACTTTTCGGGAAAGATCCTTTCGCACGCCAGGCTGCCCCCAACCGGCCTGCCCGACCGGCTGCAGACCGGGCTCTACCGGATACGCTGCGAGCTGCCGGTGCAGCTGCCCAACATGAGCTTCCCGATCCTGTCGTCCGGCGCCACGGGCTCGGGCACGCTGGTCTACCTGGGCGTTCTGCCCGACAACCGTGTCCGCTTCGGCGCCGACGAATGGTCGATCGGGGGCGGCCTCTCGGAGGCCCTCACTCCCTCGTCCCAGCCGCAGCACGTCATCGAGCTCCTTCTTGGCCCCATGATTTCAGTCGCGGCCGCGCAGGCGCAATGGGGCTTCTCCGCCGACGAAGTGCGGCAGCTCCGGCGGCGCCTAAACATATGGATGGATGGGCGCCTTGTCTGGACGACCGAGCTGCGGCACCCACTCGATCCTCTGGACCCCTTCTTCGACCTGGGGACCAATCACCAGGGTTTCAGCACGGCCCAGCCCGAGTTTCCCGGGTTTTTCATGATCGCGCCGTTCGGCCCCGCGGAAGCGCAGGAATTCCTCAACCGCAACCTGGGCGGGCGCATCCATGCACCCCTGCAATGAGCCGCCGGGCAATCTGCGCAGGGGTAATGATTTTTTCGTCGCGGCCTCGCGCCCGGACGGGATTTGATCAGGCCGGTACGTGAACAAAACCCCGCCCGAAGTCTCCGTCGTCATCCCCTGCCTGAACGAGGCGCTCACGGTGGGCGCCTGCGTGCGGGAGGCCAGGGAGGCCCTTGAGCGCCACGGGATCGCCGGCGAGGTCATCCTTGCGGACAATGGCAGCACGGACGGCTCGCCCGAGGAGGCGCAAAAGGCCGGGGCAAGGGTCGTCGCCGTGCCCCGCAAGGGCTACGGGCACGCGCTGGCGGGCGGCATAGCCGCGGCACGCGCGCCCTTCATCATCATGGGCGACGCCGACGGCAGTTATGACTTCAGCCAGCTGGAGCCGTTCGTCCGCGAGTTGCGCGCCGGTTACGAGCTCGTGCAGGGCTGCCGGCTGCCGACCGGAGGAGGGCGCATCGAGGCCGGGGCGATGCCGTTCACGCATCGCTGGCTCGGCAATCCCGCGCTGACCCTTCTTGCCCGGCTCATGTTCGGCACCCGAATCCACGACGTCTACTGCGGCATGCGGGGGTTCACCCGGGCGTTCTATGATCGGGCCAACCTGCGGTGCACGGGGATGGAGTTCGCAACCGAGATGATCATCAAGGCGGCCCAGATGGGCGCCCGGACGGCCGAGCTGCCCATCACGCTTCGCCGCGACGGCCGCAAGGGACGACCCTCCCACCTGCGGACCTTCCGCGACGGCTGGTTCACGCTGCGCCTGTTCCTGCTCTGCAGCCCGGACTGGCTCTTCCTCGTTCCCGGCATCGGCCTCGCAGCGGCCGGCGCCGCGGGGGGCTTCGCGAGCTTCTTTGCCGTTCATGTCGGGGCCGCGACGCTCGGCATACACACGATGCTCGTCTCATCGCTGCTCATGCTTGTCGGCACGCAGTGCTGCTTCCTCGGGATCTTCGCCCACACGTTCGCGCTGGTGAAGGGGCTTAAGCCCTTCGGGGCGTTCATCGCCGGCTTCTACCGCATCTTCAACCTTGAGAAGGCGCTGATCGGCTCGGCAATCGTCGCGCTTACCGGCCTCTGCCTCATCGCCTCCGTTTTTCTCGACTGGCGGGCGCACGGATACGGCCCGCTGGCCTACGAGCATACGCTCCGGGTGGTCATTCCCGGGGTCACCCTTGTGGCGCTCGCCGCCCAGGTTTCCTTCAGCAGCTTCATGGTCAGCATCCTGAGCCTCGAATCAAAATGAGCCGGGCGGACGGACGCCCAGGGAAGCAGCCTGGGGGTTGATCGCGGCGGCCTAAGCTTGCGGTCGCTTCGTGCCGACCCAGTAGAATTTCCCCCAGGCAACCGCCTCCCGCGACGTGTCAAAGCCCCGCGAGAGCGCGGCCCGTATCTCGCCGGGACGGGCTAGCCACTGGAAATAGGTCCGCTCTTCGCGCCTGATCATGCAGTCAAGGGCCTCGATCCTCGACGAAGCCCGGCGCGCGAGCGACTGCTTGCAAAGCTCGTGGACCGTCCGGAGGAACGGCGTCAGCCAGGGCTCGACGACCACGAATCGTCCGTTCGGCCTCAGGACGCGCCGGACCTCGCCGACCACGGCATCCAGGTCGTCCGGCAGCAAGGAAAGGTGGTGCAGGCCCCCCTGCACGCAGATCACGTCCCGCGACTCGTCGGCGAACGCCATCCTCCGGCAGTCGCCGACATAGAGCTGGGCGGGCCCCCGGTACCGGCTTAGGAGGCTCTCCGACAGGTCCACGCCTTCCAGGCGAGTGAAGCCAAGCGATTCCCACGCCATGAGTCCGCCGCCGCGGCCGCAGAAGATGTCGACGACCTCGAGGTCCCGCGGCCATCGGTCCGCACCGAGTCTCCTGAGGCGCGCGAGGAACTTCTCGTGCTCCTGCGGGGGCGTCTCAAAACGTTCGTACGCGGCCTCCCATTCGGGATCGCAGCAGGGTTCGGGTTCATTCCAGCGACGCAGTTCCATGTCGGTTGTTGCCTGTCTGGCGGCTAACTCTGAACGAGACCACTCGCACTGGCGACCTGGAAAACCAGCAGACCCTGAAAGTGGCGCACCCGTAGGGAGCGCGCCGTTTCCCTATGACGATGGCCGCCGGTTCGCGTTTGGTTCGTGTCTGCCGGGCGCAAAACTCGCCAGGAAGAATCTTGCGATTCCCTAATATGTGCGACATTTTTGTAGCACAATGAAAACAACGACCATCCGTGAATTCAGGAACAACTACTCACGAGTGCTCCGCTGGGTTTCGGCCGGTGAGGAAGTCCAGGTTACCAAGCGGGGCAAGGTCGTCGCAAAGGTCGTCCCACCGCAACCGGCACCATCGGGCCGACTGGATTGGGCGGAAAGCGCAGCATTCAGAAGTTCCGATTGGTCGCGTACCCTAACTGCCGCCGAAAGTGCCGCCGTGCTCGCGGACAGCCAAGGAGTCTGACATGGCCGTTAGTTTCGCCGATACGAGTTTCTTGTTTTCCCTTTACGGAAATGATGCCCACACGGCATCGGCCAAGGCGTGGATGCGCCAGAGAACTCAGCCGATCACGATCACCACTCTGAATCGATATGAATTTGGAAACGCGATGCGATTTGCCGTGTTCCGCAGGTTCATTCTCCAAACTGATGCCGAGTCTGCTCAGATCGCATTCGAAGCGGATATTCAATCCGGTTATCTTCAACTCACACCCTGCGATTACTCAGCCGTAATTGAGGATGCGAATCGCCTCTCGACGCGATACACGTCCGTCGGCGGGCATCGTTCGTTTGATGTACTTCGCGTGGCCACCGCACGAATCGTCAAATCGAGCGCCTTTCTCAGTTTTGATGCCAACCAGCGTAAACTGGCCAGCGCCGTCGGACTGGCTGTCGCACCTTGAGGCCCGCTTTCTCGTGCGCCGTCCGATACGATCCAGCTCTTGGTTCGTGTTCGGTTCGCGTTTCGCGATTTCGCTATGTATTACTTATTAGTCTTTTAGAAAAGTGGCGCACCCGAAGGGAGTCGAACCCCTAACCTTCTGATCCGTAGTCAGATGCTCTATCCAATTGAGCTACGGGTGCGTGACGGAACTGAAGAAAAAGCCCTCTAGAAGGCCGCAGCGCAAGCGCGAAGTGCGTTTCTGAGAAACACTCCTCCAGCCGACAAGCTCGATCTCAAGGATTGCCAGTCACCGAACAAGCTTTGGCTAGCTCCAATGCCCAGTCGAAGGCCATGCCGATCTCCGGAAGCCGGCAGGCTAAAAGCAAACGCCGGCCGCTGAGGCGACAGTTGCGGGAGTTCTCGCGGCAAGATTCGATCGAGGCCCGCGCGCCAAGAGGCTTGGCAAATCCGGAGCGGCCGACAACGCTTTACGGAGATGTCCGCTAGTTTCGAACTCCCCCTTTTCCACGTCGTCGGATTCTCCGGACACCGGCAGCTGGACAATGCCGGTGTCATTGCCCCGGCAGTGACCAAGGCGCTGGAGTCGCTTCGACAGGAGACTAAGGGTGAATGGGTTGCGCTATCCTCGGTCGCGACGGGAGGCGACCAGCTGTTCATCGGGCAGGCCCGCGCGCTCGGGCTCTCCTGGTACGCCATCCTGCCCCTGCCGCGCGCGGAATTCGCCCGCGATTTCTCCCCATCGGAATGGCAGGTCGTCGAGGCGACCCTGGAGCAGGCCGAGAACGTGCGCGTCATCACCGAGAACGGCTCGCGCGAGGACGCCTACCTCGACTGCGGGATGGAGACGGTCAACGGTTCCGACGTGCTCCTCGCCGTATGGGACGGCGACCCGGCCCGCGGCAAAGGGGGCACCGCGGACGTGATCGATTACGCGAAGTCGATCGGCAAGCCGATCCTGATCGTCGACGCGGCGACCGGCAAGATGCGCAGGGAAAACTGGTCCCGCCTCGAGCGCGGCGACGAAGGCCTCGCCAACCTGAACCACCTGCCCGACGCGGCGGCCTCGGGCACCGGCAACCCCTTCATGGCGCCGGACACGATCTTCAACTTCCAGAAGAAGTGCGACCACGCCGCGAGCCGGGGCGCCCCGCAGTTTAGGAGGCTGATCGCGTCCACCGTGCTGCTGCACGTGGCGGCGACGATCATCGCGGCCGCGGCGCTGGCCTACGGGCTGCACTTCATGGCCATACCCTGGGCCAAGCTCGCCTGCCTCGCCGGGGCGCTCGGGGTCGCGATTGTCCTGCGCCGCCACGCCCATTCCCACGACAGCTGGGTGCGCTGCCGCCTCGCCGCGGAATTCTGCCGCTCGGCGCTCGCCACGTGGGGCCTGCCGCGCGCCGCGCCCCTTTTTGAGGAGCTGGACCTGCCCGGGGTCCGCTCGCTCACGCGCTCGCTGCACATCCTCCACAGCCGCTCGTCGGCGACCCGCCAGGTGCCGATGGACGAATTCAAGCGGGTCTACCTCGAGAAGCGGATCGACGACCAGCTTTCCTACTACCGCAGGCAGGAGGGCCGCGCGCTCCCCCAGTTCCGCCGCCTGAAGGTCGGCTTCTGGATCGCGACCATCGCCGCGCTCACCTGCACCGCGGCCTACGCCGTGGCGCACACGCTCCACGCCGAGGTGCCTGAATGGACCCGCCAAACCTTCTTCTATTTCATCCCGATCGCGCTGCCGGTCGTGGCGGCGTCCTTCATCTCGATGATTTCGATCAACGACCTGCAGCGGCGCGTCGCCCGCTACCGCGAGATGTGCGCCATGCTGGAGGACAGCCGCCGCCAGATCAGCTTCTGCCAGACATGGAACAGCCTCGAGCGCCTGGTGCTAAGGACCGAGCGGGCGCTCCTCCAGGAGGTGCTCGAGTGGCACTCGATTACGAGCTTCTCCGAGTCACACTAGGGCGGCCGTCGCCCGCCTCCGGCTAAAAGATCGGCTCGTTATTCTTCGGGTCGTCCAGGAGCGCCCCAAAGCCGGGCCCGGCGCAAGGCCCGAGGCACCGCCTACGACGCCTTGCGCCAGTCGACGAGCTCGATCTGCAGGAGCTTCCGATCGTTGAAGTAGTTCCAGTTGAGCTCGACGGCGAGGTCGAGCGGCACGCCCTGCGGCGGAACCCGGTCCGCCATCTTCCACGCGACGCCGCTTAGGACCCGGCAGCGCGAATCCTCGAGCCAGAACCGGAAATGCCGCTGCTTGAAGACCTCCGGGCGCCTGCGGAAGGCCACGCTCCGCAGCCCGAAGACCGGCTCGGGGTTGCCCTGGCCGTAGGGGTGGAGCGTGTCCAGCTCGTCCATCAGGTGCTCCGTGATCTGGTCCGGCGTAAGCCATGCCGAGATCGTGAGCCTCGACTCCGCGATCTCGGCCCCGACGTGGTCCCTGACCGCGGCCGCAAACCGGCCCCGGAACCCCTCGAGCCCGCTCTTGGGGAGCGAGATGCCGACCGCCATGGGGTGGCCGCCCCAGCTCGTGAGCCCCTCCGGGCACGTGGCGAGGATCTCGACCAGGTTCACCCCGTCGACGCTTCTCCCGGAGCCCTTCGCCATGTCCCCCTCGTTCCCGAGGACGATGCATGGGCGGTTGTAGTGCCGGCTGACGCGCCCGGCCACGATCCCCACGACCCCCGGGTGCCACGCCTCGCTGAAGAGGACGATCCCCGCGTCGGCCCTGTAGCGCTCCTCGATCATCCGCTCCGCCTCCGAGGTGATCTTTCGCTCGATGTCCTGGCGCTCCCGGTTGAAGGCGTCCAGCTGCTGGGCGGTCTCCCGCGAAAACTTGACGTCCTCGGAGAGGAGGAGCTCCACCGAGAGCGCGGCGTCGGCGAGGCGGCCGGACGCGTTGATGCGCGGACCGAGCCGGAAGGAGATGTCGACCGGCTGGAGCATCTGCGCGCCCGAGATCCCCGAGACGTCCATGAGCGCCCGAAGCCCCGGCCGCGCCGTCTCCTGGAGGATCCTCAGGCCGTTCTTCGCCAGGATCCGGTTTTCGCCTACGAGCGGCACCAGGTCGGCGATCGTGCCCATGGCCACCAGGTCCAGGTGGTCCCGCAGCCTGATGCGCGCGGCGACCGGGTGGTTCTCGCTGCGCAGCTGCTTCAGGAGCCCGTGCATCAGCTTGAAGACGAGCCCCACCGTGCAGAGGTGCTGCCACGCCGGCTGCGCGGGCTCGCCCGCGATGCCCTGAACGTGCGGGTTGATGAGGAGGCCCCGCTCGAGCGTCCGGTCCTTGGACCGGTGGTGGTCGACCACGAGGACGTCGATCCCCTGCCCCATCAGGTAGTCCACCTCGTCGTGCGAGTTGGTCCCGCAGTCGAGCGCGATGAAGAGCCCGGGCTTGCCGGCCTCAAGCGCGCGGTCGATCGCGCTGCGGGACAGCCCGTAGCCGTCCTCGGAGCGGCGGGGGACGACGAACGCCGGGTCGAGGCCGAAGCGCCGAAGGACGAGGACAAGGAGCGCCGTGCTGCTCACCCCGTCGACGTCGTAGTCGCCAAGGACCGTGACCTTCTCCCGGGCTGCGATCGCGGCCTTGAGCCTTGCGACCGCCTGGACGACGTTGCCGACCAGAAACGGGTCCTCGAGCCCCGAGAGGTCCGCCCGCAGGAACTCCGCGGCGAGCGCCGGGTCCCGGTGGCCCACGCGCAGGAGCAGCTCCGCCAGCACGGGGCCGACGCCCGCGCGCTTGCTTAAGTCCTCGACCTCAGCGGCCGGGATCGGCGTGTGGATCCAGAGCATCTGCCCGGATGCACATTACCGCGACGCCTTGCTCGATCCCGTCCACTCGTACTTCGGCGCCACATCGGAGTGCGCCTCCACGTGCTTGCGGTCGCCCTTGTGCCACCAGTAGAAGACCTGGGAGGCGACGAAGATGGCCGAGAACGTGCTCGTGACGATGCCGACCAAGAACGTGAACGAAATGTCGTGGAGCACGCCGCTTCCGAACAGGAAGAGGGACAGCGCGGCGAGGAAGGTCGTCGACGAGGTCATGATCGTGCGGGCGAAGACCTTGTTGATCGCGGTGTTGACGATGTCGCGCAGCGACCCCGTCGGGTTGATCTTCAACTCCTCCCGGATGCGGTCGAACACGACCACGGTCTCGTTGATCGAGTAGCCGGCGATGCACAGGATCGCCGCCACCATGGGCGCCGAGAACTTGTGGCCCGTCAGGACGAAGATGCCGATCGTCATCAGGATGTCGTGGAAGATGGACACCATCGCGCCGACGCCGAACCCGAACTCGAAGCGGAAGGCGATGTAGAGCAGGATGGTGAGCATCGACACCCCGATCGCGAGCGCGGCGTTGAGCATGATCTCGCGGCCGATCGAGGCGCCGACGTGCTCCTCGCCGACCTTCACGTAGCCGGCGCCGGGATAGGTCTTCTGCAGGGCCTCGAGGAGGACTTGGGATTTGCCCTCGGGCGTCTCGACCTTGAGCTGCTCGCCGCCGCCGCCGAGCCCGCTCTCGTAGGCAATGTTCACCTCGCCGATCCGGGTCGTGTCGGCGACCTGGCGGATCTTGGCCACGTCGAGGCGCTCCTTGTACTGCATCGTGACCACATCGCCGCCCGAGAAGTCGATGCCGAAGATGCGGTTCCCCTGGTAGAAGACGACGCCCAAGCCAAGGAGGACGATCGTCCACGAGCCGGCGAAGGCCGGGACGCCGAACTTAACGAAGTCCACGTGGATCGCCTTGATCAGGTGGCGCATCGTGATCTTCTTCACCCAGCCCGAGTCGATCAAAAGCTCCATGATCAGGTGCGCCGTGATGAGCACCGAGAACATGGTCGAGAGGACGCCGATCGCCAGCGTCACGCCGAAGCCGCGGATGGGGCCGGTCCCCAGCCAGATCATGATCGCGCAGATGATCAGCTGCACGATGTGCGCGTCGATGATCGTCATCAGCGCCTTCATGTAGCCGGCCTGGTTCGAGTTGGAGAGGGACTTGCCGACGGCGATCTCCTCGCGCATGCGCTCGAAGATCAGGATGTTCGCGTCGACCGCCATGCCCACCGTGAGCACGATGCCGGCCAGGCCCGGCAGCGTCATCGTGGCCCCGATGTTGGCCATGACCCCGAGGATGATGACCAGGTTGACGGCCAGCGTCACGACGGCGACCACGCCGCCCGTCGTGTAGAAGGTGATCATGAACGCCGCGACGCAGATGAGCGCGATCACCGAGGCCTGGATGCCCGAGGAGATGGCGTCCTCGGCGAGCGACGGGCCGACCTCGAACTGGGTCTTCACGATGAGCGGAAGGTCGAGCGGGTTGTTGAGCACGTTCGCCAGGTTGAAGGCCTCGCGCTCGGTGAAGTAGCCGGTGATTTCGGCGCTGTCGCTGTCGATCTCCTCCTTGACGGTCGCGACCGAGTAGACGGTCCCGTCGAGGACGACAGCGAGTTCGCCCAGGTGGCCGGACTTCTCGCCGCCGGCCGCGATGTCCCGGGTCACATCGGCGAAGCGCTTCCTGCCGGGGCCGGTGAAGCGCATGGCGATCAAGGGCTTACCGTAGGAGTCGTGCTGCACGGTCGAGTACGAGATCATCTCGCCGGTCATCTCGGGGATGCGCTTGATGAAGTACTCCTCGGCCGTCTCGCTGCCGTCGGGATGCTCGTGGTCGTAGGTCTTGATCTCGTAGCCCGGGGGGATCTCGCCCTGGCGCGCCGTCTCGGGAGTCCCGTACGGGTAGACCATCCGGATGTCGAGGCGCGCCGGCTTCTTCACCTCGTCCAGGACGTCGGGGTTGTCCTTCGTGTTGATCCCCGGCAGCTGGACCTCGATCCGGTTGTTGCCGATCGCGCGGATCAAGGGCTCGGTGACGCCCATCGAGTTGATGCGGGCGCTGATGATCTCGATCGCCTTCGTCAGCTTCTCGCGGCGGGCCGTGTCCTCGTCATAGCCGGCGGTCTTCGTCCCCAGGTCGGCCTCGAGCGTGAAGCCGACGCCGCCCCGCAGGTCCAAGCCCATCTGGAGCCGGGCCTTCGAGCTGTCGAGGAGATACTTGAGCAGGATGTCGTTTCGCTTGGTGATGTTTTTCAGCGACTCCTCGAGGCGCACGTCCGGGAAGAACTGGCTCAGGTCGATCTTCTCGTCGCGCCCGATCCTTTTCAGGGCCACGAACTCGCTCGGGGCCGCGCCCGCCTTCCACGCCTTCTCGGCGCGGTCGAGAAGCTTGCCAAGCTCCTCGGTCTTGGCCGTGGCGTGGCTCTTGGCGTATTCGGGAAACGGGATGTCCTTGAGCGGCAGGAGCGCGAAAACGGCCCAGGCGAGGATCACTAGGCTTAGGCCTATTTTCCAGAGGTTGCGTTTAAACATGTCGGATGTGGGTTAAAGGGGTTTGCGGCCGCGCCCCGCCGCGGTCGCCTTCCGTCGGGCCGTTCCAAGGGGGCCCCAGGTGCTAGGACTTCTTCTCCTCGGCGCCCGTCTTCTTGGTGACCGCCTGGATGAAGCCTTTGCCGATCTCGATCTTCGTGTTGTCGGCGATGCGCACGACGAAGCGGTCGTCCTTTACGTTCGTGATCACGCCGTAGATCCCGGCCGAGGTGATCACCTCGTCGCCTGATTGCAAAGTGCTGAGCAGCTTCTCATGCTCCTTTTGCTTCTTCCGTTGCGGAGCGATCAGCAGAAAGTACAATCCACCGAACATCAGTCCCATCACCAGGAGTTGCGTCGGGAATCCACCGCCGGAGGCCGGCGCCGCTGTTTGGGCAATCATTGTAGTCATTTCGTATTGCGTTCTTGTGAAGAGAAAACACGCATCTAACTAAATCCCCTCTTCTGAAGGCAAGCCCTCAGTGGCCGGCCCTCCCCAAATACTTGAAAAGCAAATCCGCATCCGCATGGTCGGCAGCCAAATCCGAGGAGCTCTACGGGTTCAAACGCTGGGGCTCCGGCCACCTCTCGGTCGACCCCGAGGGGTTCGTTAACGTCCAGCCGCTGACCGACGGGCGCAGCATCCGGGTGCTCGACGTCGTGAACGAGGCCCTGGGGATGGGGCTTAAGGCGCCCATGGTGATCCGCTTCCAGGACCTCCTGCGCCACCGGGTGATCCAGCTGAACGAGGTGTTCATCAAGGCCATCAAGGACGAGGGCTACAAGGGCGAGTACCGCGGGGTCTTCCCCATCAAGGTGAACCAGCTGCGCGAGGTGGTCGATGAGATCGTGGCGGCCGGCCGCGACTACCACTACGGCCTCGAGGCGGGGTCCAAGCCCGAGCTCATGATCGCGCTGGCGATGAACGAGGGCCCGAACCGGCTGATCGTCTGCAACGGCTACAAGGACCACGACTACATCCGGCTCGCCCTCCTCGGCCGCAAGCTCGGCAAGCGGGTCATCATCGTCATCGAGCAGCTCTCGGAGATCGACGACATCATCCGGATCTCGGCCGAGATGGGGGTCAAGCCGATGATCGGCTTCCGGGCGAAGCTCCAGACCCGCGGCGAGGGCCGGTGGGCGCTCTCGACCGGCGACAACGCGAAGTTCGGCCTCAACACGGCGGAGATCCTCTTCGCATGCGAGAAACTGAAGGCCGCGAAGCTCAAGGCCTCGCTGCGGCTCTTCCACTTCCACATCGGCTCGCAGGTGCCCAACATCATCACGATCAAGAACGCGGTGATCGAGGCCACCCGGTTCTACTGCCAGCTGGCCAAGATGGGCTTCCCCATGGGCTACATCGACGTCGGGGGCGGCCTGGCGATCGACTACGACGGCTCGCGGTCGAACTTCGAGAGCTCGATGAACTACTCGATGGAGGAGTACGCGCGCGACGTCGTCTTCAATGTCCGGGAGATCTGCCGGGACGCCGGGGTGCGGGAGCCCGACATCGTGAGCGAGTCGGGCCGCGCCGTCGTGGCGCCCCACTCCATGCTCGTGGTCGAGGTCTTCGAGCGCATCAACAAGCGCGAATCCCTCGGCAAGCAGCACCAGCCCAAGGAGAAGCAGAAGATCGTGGGCGACCTGGAGGTGCTCCTGAAGAACAAGGCGAAGCTCGGCCGCCTGGAGCGCTTCCACGACGCCCTGCAGAAGAAGGACGAGGCGTTCTCGCTCTTCAACCTGGGCTACTTGGACCTCGAGAACCGGGCGGCCGCCGAGCAGATCTTCTGGCAGATCTGCGAGCAGATCGCCAAGGAGGGGGAGAAGGCCGGCTACCAGCCCGAGGAGCTCCACGACCTCTCGACGCTCCTGGCCGACCAGTACGTGTGCAATTTCTCGGTGTTCCAGTCGCTCCTCGACCACTGGGCGCTGAAGCAGCTCTTCCCCATCGCGCCGCTCCACCGCTTGAACGAGCGGCCGACCGTGAACGCCATCCTGGTCGACATCACGTGCGACTCGGACGGGAAGATCGGCAGCTTCATCGACCTGCAGGACGTGAAGGACTACGTGGCGCTCCATCCCCTCAACAAGAAGCCCTACTACCTCGGGATCTTCCTGACCGGGGCCTACCAGGACATCATGGGCGACCTCCACAACCTCTTCGGGCGGGTGAACGAGGTCCACGTCTTCCTCGAGAACGACGAGCCGAACGGGTTCTACATCGAGGAGGCCCTAAGCGGCAGCCGGATCGCCGATGTCATCGAGGGGGTCCAGTACCAGCAGGAGGACCTCTGCCGCAGGATGAAGGCCCAGGTCGACGCCGCGACCCGCAAGGACATGGTGAAGCCCCGCGAGGGCGTGCGCCTCTTGGAGGCGTACGAAAGCCAGATGCTGACGAAGACCTACCTGAACATCGAGCGCTCCAAGCACCCCCAGAAGAACACCTCATGAGCCCCACCCCGCTGCGAGCCCTCCTTTCGGTGCTCGGCATGGCCGCCGCGCCCCTCGCGGCCCACGCCGACCCGCCCGCCGTCTACCGGGACAAGGCGGCGCCGGTCGAGGCCCGCGTGGGCGACCTCATGGGGCGGCTGACCCAGGACGAGAAGCTCTCGCTCCTCGGGGGCGACAGGGACTTCTACATCAGGCCCGTCCCGCGGCTCGGGATCCCCGAGATCAAGATGGCGGACGGGCCCCTCGGCGTGCGCAACTACGGGCCCTCGACCGCCTACCCGGCGACGATCGGGCTCGCCGCCTCCTGGGACCCCGGCCTGGCGCGGGAGTTCGGGGCGGCCGTCGGCAGCGACGCCCGCGCCCGCGGCGTCCACATCATGCTCGGGCCCGCGGTCAACATCAACCGCGTGCCCCAGAACGGGCGCAACTTCGAGTACCTCTCGGAGGACCCCTACCTGGCGGGCTCGGTCGCCGCGCAGATCGTGACCGGCATCCAGAGCCAGGGCGTCGTGGCGACGGTGAAGCATTTTGCGGCCAACAACCAGGAGACCGAGCGCGGCACGATCGACGCCCGGGTCAGCGAGCGGGCGCTCCGGGAGATCTACCTGCCGGCGTTCCGCTCGGCCGTGGAGCAGGGCCACGCCTGGGCGGTCATGTGCGCGTACAACCGCCTGAACGGGACCTACTGCAGCGCGAACGACTGGCTCAACGACCGGGTGCTGAAGGGCGACTGGGCCTTCAAGGGGGTCCTCATGTCGGACTGGGGCGCGGCCCACGACACGCTCGGCGTCGCCAACGGCGGCCTCGACCTCGAGATGCCCTCGGGCCGCTACATGAACCCCGAGGCGCTCCGGCCGCTGATCGCGTCGGGACGTGTCAGCCAGGCGACGATCGACGACAAGGTCCGCCGCATCCTCACGCTCGAGGTCGCCAACGGCTTCCTTGACCGCCCGCAGCTCCTCGCCTCCACGCCGAAGGACGACCCCAGGACCGCCGCCGTCGCGCTCAAGGTGGCACGGGAGGCGATCGTGCTCCTCAAGAACGACCACGGGGCGCTCCCGATAACCGGCAAAAAACTGAAGCGGATCGTGGTCCTCGGCCCCAATGCGGCCGGCTTCCCCGCGGGCGGCGGCAGCGCCCACGTCGAGCCCTTCCACTACGTGAGCGTTGTCGAGGGCCTGCAGCAGGTCGTCGGCCGCAAGGTGAAAATCGACGTCATCCCGGGCCCCGGGCCCGAGCTCCTGAGGAGCCTATTGCCCTTAACCACCTTCGAGGGCCCCCTCAAGCTGGAGTTCATGACCTTCAACTGGGTCAACCGGAAGGAGATCGCCACCCTGTCAGACACCAGGATCGACCACGACTGGGGCGCCGAGGCCCCGGCCCCCGGGGTGAACGCCGCAGACTACACGGCCAAGTGGACCGGGGCCATCCGGGCGCCCGCCTCCGGGAAGTTCATCTTCATGGTGCAGAACCACGGATTCGTGACCGTGAAGCTGGACGGCAAGGACTTGCTCTCGAGCTGGTCCAACCCGAACGACGCCCTGTTTGCGGAGACCCCGCTCGAGGCCGGCAGGACCTACGCGATCGAGGTCATGGCCCACCACGACAACCAGGGGCCGGCGGGCGTCCATTTCGCCTGGGGCGCCGCGCCCGCGGTCCTCACCGACGAGGAGGCCGCGCGCGTCCGGACGGCGGACGCGGTGGTCGTCTGCGTCGGGTACAACGTCATGCTCGAGGGCGAGGGCGCCGACCGGTCGTACGAGCTCCCGAACGACCAGCCCGAGCTCATCCGGAGGGCCGCCGCGCTCAACCCGCGCACGATCGTCGTCGTGAACTCCGGCGGCGTTGTCGCCACGGCCGACTGGATCGGGAAGGTCCCGGCGCTCCTGCAAGCCTGGTATCCGGGCCAAGAGGGCGGACGCGCGGTCGCCGACGTCCTCGTGGGGGCCGTCAACCCGAGCGGGAAACTCCCGATAAGCTACGAGAAGCGCCGGGAGGACTCCCCGTCCTACGGCCACTACCCGGGGTTCGGGGGGACGGTGGACTACGCCGAGGGCATCCTGGTCGGCTACCGCTGGTTCGACACCAAGGGCGTCGCGCCCCTCTACCCGTTCGGCTATGGGCTGAGCTACACGACCTTCCACTACGACAAGCTCCATATTGAGCCGATGCAGGACGGCCGCTGGACCGTGACCTTCGACGTGAGCAACAACGGCTCGCAGAACGGCGACGAGGTGTCGGAGGTGTACGTGAGCCCGCCGGTGACCTCGAAGGCGGGGCGCCCGGTGCGCGAGCTGCGCGGCTTCAGTCGTGAGCACTTGGCGACCGACCAGACGATGACGGTGACGGTCGTCCTGGACCGCCACGCATTCTCCTACTACGACGAGGCGAAGGGCGACTGGGCGGTCGAGCCCGGCTCGTACACGGTCGAGGTGGGGTCGTCGTCGCGCAACATCCTTCTCACCGGGGCCGTGGACGTCGACTAAAGCCCGCCCCCCGGGGTCAGCGCCACTCGTGCCGCGGGTAGCGGCGCGAGAGCTCGGGCTTGAGCTTCGGGTAGATCTCCCGCCAGAAGCTCGACAGGTCGTCGGTGACCTGGATCGGCCGATGGTTGGGCGCCAGCACCTCGATCTTGACCGGCACCCGGCCGCGCCCGAGCGAGAACCGGCCCTCGACCCCATAGAGCTCCTGGATCCGGGCGCTTAGGACCGGGGGCCCCTCCTTCGGGTAGGTGAGGCGCGAGCGCCGGCCGTTCGCCATGGTCAGGCGCTCCGGAAGCACGTCCTCCAAGGCCGCCAGCTGCTCGGCGGTGAGCCAGTCCCTAAGGACGGGCATCACCTCCCGGCCCTTGACGCCTCGCGCCGAGGTTTCGCCGTAGCACACCTGCTCCACGAGCGTCATCCGGTCCGCCGGGGTCACGGGGTTCACCTCGTACTCGGGGAACCACTCGCAGAGGCGGTTGACCCTCGTGATCCACTGCTCGACCGACTCGTCCCAGGCGTCGATCGTCAGGCGCCCGGCGACCACCTCGCGCGCAAGGAGCGCCGCCGCCTGATCGGGCGGCACGTCGTCCGAGCCCGACTTTGACTCAAGGACAAGGTCTCTGAAGCGCCTCTCGCGCCGCGCCACGACGCGCTTGGCCTGCGGGTCGTAGGTGACCTCGCGCGTGTCCGTGAGCTCCCTGGGGAAGAGCTCCCTGAGCCAGGACTCCTCGACCGCGGTCGCGAGGTTAAGGATCACGCTCACCTCGCCCGCGCGTCCGCCGACCTCGGTGATCTCGGCGGCGACCAGGAGCGGCGCCTTGCTGATGGCGCTCTCCCGGGCCAGGAGCCCCCGCCTCCCGTGGATGAGGTCGCACCGCAGCGTGCTCGAGTCGAGGCGGCGGGCGAGGTGGTCGGGGAAGCCGGCGAGGACGCACTTGCGCAGCTCGGCCCCGTCCGCGCGGCGCTCCGCGGTGTCGAGCCCCTCGGACGCGGCGATCTCGACAAACTGCCCGAAGAGCGGGCCGACCTGGCGGGCCGCCTGGGCGTGGATCCCGAGCCTGCGGCAGGCGTCGAGGGAGTAGCCGCTGCGGTCGGCGTACCTCCACGCGCGCATGAGCAAGAGAAAGTCGCTTTCGTGCTCCTCCCCGAGCACCTCCTCGCGCGCGTCCGCGACCTCGCGGGACACGCCCCGAAGCAGGAAGTTTCGGCCCTGCGTGAGGGCGGCCATCATCGCGACCGGGCGCACGCAGCCGCGGCCCTGGGCCTCCAGGAACATGCGGGCGTAGCGCGGGTGGACGGGAAAGCGCAGCATGCGCCGGCCCACGTCGGTGATCGCGCCCCCGGGCCCCGCCAGGGCCCCCAGGTCCGCCAGGAGCGCCTCCGCCCGCTCGATCCCGCGGGGCTCCGGCTTCTCGAACCAGTCGAAGCCCAGCGTGTCGACGATCCCCGCGACCTTGAGCGTCAGGACGACCTCGGAGAGGTCGAGGCGCTTCACCTCGGGCGTCTCGTGGGCCGGCCGCTGCCCGTGCTCGCGCTCGGTCCAGAGTCTCACGCAGACCCCGGGCGCCGTGCGCCCCGCCCGGCCGGCCCGCTGTTCGGCGCTCGCCGCGGAGATCTTCTCCACCAAGAGCGTGTTAATCCCCCGCTGCGGGTCGAAGCGCGCGGCCCTCGCGAGCCCGCTGTCCACCACCGCCGTCACCCCGTCGATCGTGAGCGAGGTCTCGGCGACGTTCGTCGACACGATGATCTTGCGGCCCGCGGAGCGCGCCACCGCGCGGTCCTGGGCCTCCGCCGGGAGCTCGCCGTGGAGCGGCAGCGCCGCGAAGCCCCGCAGGGCGCGCGAGCCCTGGATCGCCTGGATCGTGCGCCCGATCTCGTAGGCCCCCGGCATGAAGACCAGCATGTCCCCAGCGGTCTCTCCGGCCACCCGCTCGCATTCGCGGGCCGCGACGTCCCACACGGGATCCGTCTCGAAATTCACGGGCTTGGCGAGGTACTCGACCCGCACCGGGTGGGTCCGCCCCTGCGACACGAGGACCTCGCAGGGCGCGAGGTACCGGCTCAAGGCGCCCGAGTCCAGCGTGGCCGACATGACGGCGAGCTTCAGGTCCGGGCGCCGGTGGCGCTGGATCTCGAGCGCCCGCGCCAGCGAGATGTCCCCGTAGAGGTGGCGCTCGTGGAACTCGTCGAAAAGGATCGCGCTGACCGAGGCGAGCCCGGGGTCGAACGTCATCTGCCTAAGCAGGATCCCCTCGGTCACGAAGCGGATCTTGGTGCGCTCGCTGACGCGCGACTCGAGCCGGATCTGGTAGCCGACCTGGTCGCCGAGCTCGGTGCCCACCTCCTCGGCCACCCGGCGGGCAAGCATCCTGGCGGCGAGCCGGCGCGGCTGCATCACGACCACCTGGCCCCGGTCAAGGAACCCGTGGCTCAGGAGCATCTGCGGGAGCTGCGTGGACTTGCCGGAGCCGGTCGGCGCCTGGACGATCACCCGACCGCTGGCGCGCAGCGACGCGACAATGGCAGACTCGAGTTCGTAGACGGGGAGGTCGCGGTTGGGCATGCCGGGGATTGTGAATAACCGGTGAGTTACGTTGCTCCCACGTTATTCACCGAAGCGCGCTGTGAGGGGAATGTGCATAAGAAAAGCTTCACCCATTCGTAACCCGGCCGCAACCTCACCGCGTTCCTTGATAGAACAGTCGCAGCGCGGAGGCCTGAAAAACCCTTCGAAAGCACGGCTGGGATAATCCCGGGCGACCGGGGAAAGGAAGGTGGCAGCTGGTGCCGCCCTCCCCTCAGCGCAGCAATGTGCTTGTAGGCACTATCACCAGCTCCTCTGAACGGTGTCATGACCGGTCAGTGACATGAACTCAGGAGCTGAGCGGCAAGGCGCGATTAGAAACCGCGTCCGAGCCGAGTCAGGCGCGCGGGAGGTTTCGAACCGCGCGCTGACGCAGTTACCCAGAGGGTATGGCTGCTACTGCGCAGACCAGAACGCAGTCGCGTTTCCCGGCGGGACGACCCCGCCAAAAGGCCTGATCCGGTAAAAACGGGTGAGGCGCGCAAGGGAGACGGGGCCGCGGGGAGCGAGCGGGCCAGGCAAATCCCGCGAAAACTCCTCGATTGGGCGGTGTGTTAAATCCACGTCACCCAACTGCAAAGCGAACGCAGCCTGAGAGTTAAGAGGTCAGACCCGTAACGCGGGGCAAACGATCGGCCAAAAGCCGATGCCGTCCCCGTGGCAACGGTGCCGACGCGAAAGATCCGCTACTTGTAGGCGTGTCTGCACCACGTCCGGCGTGCCGCCCCTGGCAGGGGGTGGCCGAACTGGGCGAAGAGGCCTCACTCGATAGACTCCAATCGGCAACGGTAGGAGCGATCCCGCCATGAGATCGAAAACTTCGCATGCCGCGAAGAGTGGCGTCGGGGAGCATACGGCCCGCGAAAGCGAGTGCGCCTAACGTATGTGATGGGAAAGAGCGCGTGGCGAGCGCCCACCCCCAAATTTGGCCCCGGAACCGAAAGGTTCCGGGGCCTTATTTTTTTGCGGCGTACGCACTCGTCTCGAGATCGCAGATTTTGTGACACTGTTACACTTGACATTCACAATGGCAGGTGACACCGTGACACCATGCCTTCAAGTATAACTATTAAGGAACTTCACGCCACGACCGGCGATCATGTCCGGCGCGCGGGCTCGTCAAGGGCGCCAGTCGTGATCACCGACAGGGGCCAACCGGTGGCTGTCTTGGCCAATCCATCGCTGCTTACCCCCCGCGAGCGCAAGCGCACGCTCCTGCCGGAATATGAGGCGATGATGGCCGGCCCGGCGGGAAATGACATACAGGCCGCTCTCGACGAAATCCGCGGGGATCGCTGACCTATGATCTTTTGCGACACATCGGCGATCGCCAAGCTCTACGTCGTCGAGAAGGAATCACCCGCGATGCGGGCGCGCCTGGAAGCGGAAGATCAGGTGTTCGCGTCAGAACTGGTCCGCACCGAACTCATGGGGGTCTTCCACCGGCAGTTGCGTGAGGGGATCTGGGGGCGGGACAAGTTCATGACCGCGATCCGGCAATTCACCCACGACGACATCGCCGGGTTTTGGACGTGGCTCCCCTTGGGCAGCGCGGTGATCGAGGCCGCTGCGCAGGTTTATACGACGCTGCCGGAGTCGGTGTTCCTGCGCTCCGCTGACTGCCTGCACTTGGTGACGGCGCTGCGCCACAGTTTTGCTGAAATCTACACCTATGACATCCGCCAGTCTGACGCTGCGGGCGTCCTAGGGCTCAAACCCGTGGCCGTCGGCCGCTGACACGGCCATAGGAAGCGATTGTCTGCGATACTGGAGGCAGGTGCATGCCCCGTTGTTTTCCTTCGGATTTCCCTGAGGCCCAGACTCGGCGCTCCGGCCGTCCCCGATAGCCCTTGCCATCGGCACGGCCAGATGGCAGGTTTACGCTCTTTTTCAAAATTGCACGCACGCAGAGAAATGAACCAGCACATACGTAACATCGCCATCATCGCGCACGTCGACCACGGCAAAACCACCCTCGTCGACAAGCTGCTGAAGGAGGGCGGGGTCTACCGTGCGAACCAGCTGGTCGAGGAGCGGGCCATGGACTCCATGGACCTGGAGAAGGAGAAGGGCATCACGATCAAGGCGAAGAACACCTCCGTCCACTGGAAGAACAAGACCATCAACATCGTGGACACGCCCGGCCACGCGGACTTCGGAGGCGAGGTCGAGCGCGCGCTCCGGATGGTCGACGGGGTGCTGCTCCTCGTGGACGCCTACGACGGACCCCAGGCCCAGACGCGCTTCGTCCTGCGCAAGGCGCTGGCGCACGGCCTGAAGGTGGTGATCGTGATCAACAAGATCGACCGCGAGAACTCCGAGCCGAAGAAGATGTACGACAAGGTCCAGGAGCTCCTCCTCGAGCTCAACGCCACCGAGGAGCAGTTCGACGCCCCGGTCGTCTTCGGGTCAGGCCGCGACGGCTACATGATGTACCACCTGGGCGACGAGCGGAAGGACATGTCCCCCCTCTTCCAGACGATCCTCGACCACGTCCCTCCCCCCTTCGCGAAGCCGAAGGAGCCGTTCCACATGCTCGTCTCCAACATCGACTGGAGCGACTACGTCGGAAGGATCGCCGTCGGCAAGATCCTCGGCGGGACGGCCCGCCTCGGCGACACGGTCTATGTCATCCGCCACTCCGACGGCTCGAAGACCCGGGCCAAGATCACCAAGGTGATCGAGTTCACGGGCCTCGGCACGGCCGAGGCGCAGTCAGGCACCGCCGGCAACATCGTCGGCCTCTCGGGCTTCGAGGACATCGACATCGGCGACACGATCGCCGCGAGCGAGGACCAGCACGCCCTGCCCTTCACCCAGATCGACCCGCCGACCCTCGAGATGCAGTTCTGCGTCAACGACGGGCCGCTCGTGGGCCGCGAGGGCAAGCTCGTCACCTCGCGCCAGCTGAGGGACCGCCTTTACCGGGAATTGAAGACCAACGTCTCCATCAAGGTCGAGGACACCGACTCGGCCGGCGTCTACAACGTGAAGGCCCGCGGGGCCATGCAGATCGCCGTCCTCGTTGAGACGATGAGGCGCGAGGGCTTCGAGCTCCTCGTCTCCCGGCCGACTGTGATCGAGAGGGTCGAGAACGGCCAGCGCCTGGAGCCCTACGAGACCGTCTGGATCGAGGTGCCCGACGAATGCGTCGGGGCGATCGTCCAGAACCTGGCCAACCGCAAGGGCCTGATGACCAACATGGAGAAGCTCTCCCACTCGACGATGATCGAGGCGACGATCACGACCCGGGGCCTCATCGGCTTCGAGATCGACGTCGTGAACGCGACCAGCGGCCGCGGGGTCCTAAGCCACCTCTTCAAGGAGTACGCGCCCTACGCGGGCGAGGTGCTGACGCGGCTCACGGGCACAATCCTGGCCACGGAGGCCGGCGTCACCACCGCCTACGCCCTCGAGAGCGCGCAGGAGCGCGGCATGCTCTTCGTCAGCCCGGGCGAGGAGGTCTACGAGGGGATGATCGTCGGCGAGAACCCCCGCAACGAGGACGTGCCGGTCAACGCCGTGCGCGCCAAGCAGCTCACGAACTTCCGCTCGCAGGGCGAGGGCAAGGGCATCCAGCTGACGCCCGCCACCAAGCTCTCGCTCGAGCGCGCGATCGAGTACATCGCCGCGGACGAGTTCGTCGAGGTGACGCCGAAGAACCTGCGCTTAAGGAAGCGGATCCTGAGCGCCGTCGAGCGGCGCAAGCAGGACCGCAGGAGCGCGGGCTAGGCCCCCTTCCGGGCGCCGCTACGCCGTCAGCGCCGTGTAGGCGGCGGCGTCCATGAGCGCCCCGGCCTCGGCGGGGTCCGAGGGCTTGAGCCGCAGGATCCAGCCCTCGCCGTACGGGTCCCGGTTGAGCGCCTCCGGCGCGCCGTCGAGGGCCGTGTTGACGGCCACCACCGTGCCGCCCACCGGGGCGTACACGTCGGACGCTGCCTTCACGGACTCGACGACGCCGAAGGGCGCCCCCTGGCGCAGGACCGCCCCGACCTTGGGGAGCTGGACGTAGGTGATGTCGCCGAGCGAGGCCTGCGCGTAGTCCGTAATGCCCACGGTCGCGGTGGCGTCGGCCTCGGGCCTGAGCCATTCATGGGATTTCGCGTAGCGAAGCGCGTCGGGGACGGTGCTCATGGGAGTTTCTTTAACTCGACGAACGGGGGTTTGACGAGGTGCAAGTGAACGGGGCTTCCGCGCACGTCGGCGCGGAGCTCGCCCGAGGCGGCCGGCGCGTCGACCAGGGCGGAGCCGATCGCGACCGAGAGCATCGGGGAGAGCGTCCCGGATAGCACGCGGCCGACGGGCCCGCCGCCCGCCCCAAAGACCGGCGTCTCCGGGCGGATGATCCGGCGGTCCCCGGTCTTGAAGAACACGACCCTCCGGGGCGAGCCGCCCGCCTTCTCGGCCGCGAGCGCCGCCCGCCCCGAGAAGTCCCCCGGCTTGTCCAGCCTCACCGTCCAGCCGAGGCCGGCGGTGAGCGGGGAGATCTCGCGCGTGATCTCGTGCCCGTAGAGGGGGTACCCGGCCTCGAGCCTCAGGCTGTCGCGCGCCCCGAGCCCGCAGAGCTCAAGGCCGTGGGGCGCGCCCGCCGCGAGGAGCGCCTCCGCGAGCCGCACCGCGTCCCCCGCGCCGTGGTAGAGCTCGAAGCCGTCCTCCCCGGTGTACCCGGTGCGGCTGATGGTGCAGGGGACGCCGGCGACCTCGCCCTGCGTGAAATGGTAGTACTTCAGGGCCTCGAGTCGGGTCCCGGCGAGCGGCTGGACGATCGCGAGCGCCCGCGGGCCCTGGATGGCCAGGAGCGCGGTCGCCTCGGAGCGGTCGGTGACCCGGACGTCCTGGCCCGCGGCCCGGGCGCGGATCCACTCGAGGTCTGGCGGGATGTTGCCCGCATTGATGCACAGGAAGTAGTCGCCCGGGCCCCGCATGTAGACCAGGAGGTCGTCGATCACCCCCGCGTCGGCGGCGCACATCGGCGAATACAGGACCCGGCCCGGGTACATCCTGCCGACGGCGTTGGTGACGAGGCTGTCGAGGAACGCACCGGCCCCGGGGCCCGCCACGTCGACCTCGCCCATGTGGCTGACGTCGAAGAGGCCCGCGGCGCGCCGCACCGCCTTGTGCTCCTCGAGGATGCTGCGGTATTGCACCGGCATCTCCCAGCCGGCGAAGTCGACCAGGCGCGCCCCGTGCGCCGCGTGAAAGTCCCTGAGGGGGGTCCGCTTCAAGTCGCTCATGGCCCTATACGTAGCCGCGCAAACGGCCCTTGCTGCAAGGCTCTTTTGCGGTCATGGCTGGATGCCCCTAAATGGCGCGGAATGACCGGCACGGCTCTTGCGCGCCACACTGAGCCTGAGCGGATGGAGCGAATGGCCCGAAGCGTGCCGATCTGGAAGGTTGCGTGCCGTTCCTCCGCGTTGTGAAGTTGTCCAACCGCCAACGAACAGGAGCTCATGAAAATGCATCGAATAGCCGGCGTGTTGATTCTCAGCAGCTGCCTCTTGGCGCGGTCCCAGGTAACCGGTGAGATTCAACTGCTGATCTCGGCAGAGAGCACGACGAACATGCGGGACGGCACCCGGGGCCTGCAGGCCTATCTCACTCCCGTGGGTCTGCTAGAATCGCGGGTCAGGGCCGGCCGGGTGACCATTTCTCACGCGCTAGATGACACGGGCGCCTTGTTGACCCAGGCCACCACAAACAAGTTTTATTCCGTCTCGGTTGGGCGCATCGATGACTCCAAGGACCTCACCTCCAGGGAACCCACGCCCTTCTCGCTTTGGGGCCTGGCGAAGGGATCAAAGGCCATCGAGTCGGTCTCGGGTGTCCTGGAACTCGTCATCCCCGACCTCGATCCCGGCTCGACCGTCGTCATCGAGAATATCCCCGCGAAGTACGGCTCCTCGATTGGGTCCGAGGCGCTGGCCAAGGCCGGCGTTACCCTGACCGTCTTCGACAAGAAGTCGGCCTACGCGGCAGCCGGGGCAAAGACACGAGGTGGACCGCAAGACTACGATTCGGGGACGATGTTCGGGACTTTCTTTCCGCTGCCCCCGGGGTTTCCAAGGCCAGGGATGGAAGGGGGCGACATAGCCGTAGCCATCGACGACCCGGATGAGCACCTTGTTGGCCTCGAAGTCCAAGCGGTGGACGGGAGCCCGCTGCGCTACAACCATAACGGCCAGTATCACTCGAGCAGCCTAGCGGGTAGCCCTGGGAGGCGTTTCGACACCTATCACCTGGCGACAGATCTTCCCAGTGATGCGCGACTGGTCTGCTGGCTCATCACCTCAAAGTCACTCCTCAGGATTCCCTTCCACTTTGACAGGCTCCCCGTACCGGGAATGAGCGACGGCCGCTGCGACCTGGGAACGATGACAGTCCAGCTAGCGCCGGCGGCACTCAACACAAGAGAGACGCTCGATTATGAAAAGGGCCGATCCGATGCCAGGCTCACGCCAATCGCGCCGCAAGGCATGGAGAAGATCGTCCAGCTCTGGTCCGACGTTCCCGACTACGTCGCGATCCTCAAGCGGGACATGCATTACAAGACGCTTCCCCAGCTGGTATTCGCTGTGCCCCCGGAATTCCCGGTCATCCCCCCTCCCCCGCTTCCCCCGAATACGACAATCAAGGTTCTGGTGTCATTCGCCGTCGACAACAGGGGCAACGTGGAGGCCGCGCGGATTCTGCAGTCGGACGACGCAAGGTTCGACACGTCTGCGGCCGGGGCTGTCCTCAGGTGGAGGTTCCGGCCCGCCGAGACCGAAGATGGACCCGCCATGGCTTTCGTCACGGTTCCCGTCGTGTTCAAGGTGCCGATCCCGGAGCCGACAAGACCCGTTCCTGCGCCCTCCGGTTGATTGCAAGCGCCGCTTGCGATCAACTCTTTGGGCACTCGTTTTTGTGTTCGGAAACGGCGCCCGGCCCCCCTAGCCTGCCTGGATGCTCAGGTACGTCCTTCCGATCGCGGTCATCCTGACCATCGGCACGTCCTTCCTGTGCTCGCTCTTCGAGTCGATCGTGCTCTCGACAAGCATCGCCGAGATCGAATCCCTGAAGAAGACGCGCCCGAGGAGGGGCGCCCTCCTCGAGTTCCTGAAGCGCGAGATCGACGCCACGATCTCGGCCATCCTTACCCTCAACACGGTCGCCAACAGCCTCGGCTCGGTGGTCGTGGGCGCCCTGGCGGTCCACTTCTACAGCGGTGAGACCGTGGTCGCTATCTCGATCGCCTTCGGCGCCGTCCTGCTCGTCTTCTCCGAGGTGCTCCCGAAGAACATCGGCATCGCCCACCGGCGCGAGCTGCAGCCCTACGTCGTCTACCCCATCTTCTGGCTGCGGCGGGCCCTCTTCCCCGTCACCTGGCTGTGCGCGCTGGTGGTGCGGCCGTTCGTCGGGCCCCCGGCGCGGCTGCACGGCTCCGGCGAGGAGATCATCCTGCTGGCCGAGCGGGGGGCGCAGGAGGGCACCCTCTCGACCTCCGAGTCGAGCATCATCGCCAACGCGCTCACGCTCGGCAACGTGCGGGTGAGCGAGATCATGACCCCGAGGACCGTCGTCGCGGCGCTTTCCCGCTCGGCCTCGGTCGCCGAGGTTTTCGCGGAGAACCCCACCCTGGCCTTCGGGCGCCTGCCGGTCTACGGCAAGAACATGGACGACATCGTGGGCGTCGTGCGCCGGCTCGACCTGCTCAAGGCCAAGGCCCACGACCAGGACGCCGGCTTGGTCGAGCAGTTCATGCAGGAGGCCAACTTCATCCCGGAGACGGCGACCGTCGGCAACGCCCTGCAGCTCTCGCTCAAGACGCACAGCAAGCTGCTCGTGGTGGTCGACGAGTTCGGGGCGAACGCGGGCGTCGTCACGATGGAGGACGTGATCGAGCACCTGCTCGGTCGCGAGATCTTCGACAAGGACGATGTCGCCGTGGACATGCGCGAACTGGCGCGCGCGAAGATCCAGAAGCAGGCCCGCGGTCGGCGCCTATGACGGCCCCCCTCGCCTACTGGGTCGACCGGCTCGACCCCTTCCTCGTCCATTTCACCGGCCGGTTCGGGGTCCGGTACTACGGCCTCGCCTACGCGGCCGGGTTCGTGGCGGCGGCCTGGCTGCTCGGCGCCTACGCCCGTGCGGGCCGCTCGCTCCTGCCCAGGGGAAAGATCGCCGACTTCATGGTGGCCGCCATGGTGGGCGTCGTTCTCGGCGGGAGGATCGGCTCCTACCTCCTCTACGACGGTTGGCGCGGCTTCGGGTTGGATCCCCTCGCGATCGTGCGGGTGTGGGACGGCGGCATGTCCTTCCACGGCGGCCTGGCCGGGGTCATCCTGGCCGTCTCGTGGTTCGCCCGCCGGGAGGGGATCCCGCTCCTGCACCTCTGGGACCTGGTGGCCTCGGCCACCCCCTGCGGGCTCCTCTTCGGCCGCGTGGCCAACTTCATCAATGGGGAGCTCTGGGGGAAGCCGACCGACGTCCCCTGGGCGGTCATCTTTCCGCGCAGCATGCCCGAGGGGACGCCGCTGCACCTGATCCTGCCCCGCCACCCGTCCCAGCTCTACGAGGCCGCGATGGAGGGGCTTCTCCTGCTCGGCTTCATGCAGTGGCGCCTGTGGAGGAGCGACGTGCTGCGGGCGCGCCCGGGGGCGCTCGCCGGGGAGTTCCTGATCGGCTACGCCTGCCTGAGGATCGCGGGCGAGGCCTTCCGCGAGCCCGACGCCTCCCTGGTCCTTGGCCTCAGCCGGGGCACATTCTACTCATTGTTCATGATAGCCTTCGGTGTTTTCCTGAGGCTGCGCCGGGGCCGTCCGCTGGCGTTCCCCGAGGCCTAGGCACCGGGACCCTGCCATGCACCGACTGCTGAAGGAAACGGCGCACCGGCCCTGGCCGCTGCCAGCCCGACCCTGGCGGTGGCGGCAGTCCTGGCTCGACCTGGCGTTCATCCACTACAGGGCCGACTCGGCGCGGCTGCGCAGTCTGCTGCCCGACGGACTGCGCCTGCAGGAGTTCGACGGATCGGCCTGGGTGGCCCTGGTCCCCTTTCGCATGTCGGGCGTGATGCGCCGGCCGCTTCCCGACCTTCCCTTCCTCTCCGGCTTCCCGGAATTGAACCTGCGCACCTACGTGGAGGCGGACGGCAAGCCCGGCGTGTGGTTCCTCAGCCTAGACGCCGACTCGTGGCCGGCGGTCTTGGGGGGCCGCCTCCTCTACGGCGTGCCCTACTTCCACGCGCGGATCAACCTGGGGCTGTCGGGCGGCTGGTACGAGTTCGCGTGCGCCCGCAGCAACGGGGCGGCCACGTTCCGCGGCCGGTACCGCCCGATCTCCGAACCGTTCTACCCCAGGCCCGGCTCCTTCGAGCATTGGGCGGCGGAGCGCTACTGCCTCTATTCGAACCCGGGCCGGCGCGGGATCGTCCGGATCGAGGTGCACCACGCCCCGTGGCCGCTGCACCAGGCCAAGGTCGAGATCCTCGAGTCGACTGTCATGGATGCGGCCGGCATCGCCCCCAGCGAGCCCGAGCCCCGATGCCATTTCTCGCCGGGGGTGGACGTCCTCGCCTATGCCAAGGAGGAGCTGGCAGACCCGCTCGCCGACGAGGAGATGGCGCCCTTCGCGCCCGCCTCGTGAAGGAGGCCGCTAGACCACCGTCCCCGGCGGGATGAGGGCGCCCTTCGGCACGACCAGGACGCCGTCGCGCACCACGACCGCGCCGCCCACGTAGGGCCCGTCCGCCTTGCCGGCCGCAATCAGCCGCACACCGTCGCCGATCCGCGTGTTCTTGTCGATGATCGCGCCCCGGATGTAGCAGCCCTTGCCCACCCCGAGGTTCGGCTTCCTGCGGGCGGCGTTCGCGCTGATCTGCTCGGGCGTCTCGTAGTAGTCGGCGCCCATCATGATCACGTCCTCGAAGTCCGAGCCCTCGCCCACGAAGGAGCGTATGCCGAACACGCTGTGTTTTAGCCTCGAGTCGGTCAGGATGCAGCCGTCCGCCACGATCACGTTGTCGATCGCGCATTTGTTCAGCTTCGAGGCGGGGAGGAAGTCGTACATCGAGTAGACGGGCGTCGTCGCGTCGAAGAAGTTGAACGGCGGCAGCGGCTGGGCCAGGGCGAGGTTGGCCTCGAAGAAGGCCTTCACGGTGCCGATGTCCTCCCAGTACCCCTCGAAGATGTGGGCGAACATCCTCTTGCGCCCGAGCAGGCTCGGGATCACCTCGCGGCCGAAGTCCGTCATCGAGTTCTCGAGCGCCTCCGCCAGGACGCTCCGGTTGAAGACGTAGATGCCCATCGAGGCGAGGCAGTGCTTCTCGGAGGAGCGCTCGTGGAGGGTCGCCTCGAGGGCGGCGCTCAGGGCCAGGCTGTTGATCACCGCCGGGTCCTTCGGCTTCTCGACGAACTGCTTGATGGAGAGGTCGTCGGCCACCTTCATGAGGCCGAGGCCCTCCACTTGCGACACCGGGTACGCCTTCGCGCAGATGGTAACGTCGGCCTTGGTGGCGAGGTGCTGGTCGATGATCGTCCTGAAGTCCATCCGGTAGAGCGCGTCCCCGGAGAGGATGAGGATCAGATCGTGGGGGTACTTGCGGAAATGGACGATGTTCCTGCGGACGGCGTCGGCCGTCCCCTGGTACCAGTCCAGGCTCTTCTCGGTCTGCTCCGCCGAGAGGATGTCGACAAAGCCCCCGCCAAACGGGTCGAACTGGTACGCGCCCTGGACGTGGCGGTGCAGCGACGCCGTGTTGAACTGCGTCAGGAGGAAGATCCGGTTGATTTCGGAGTTGATGCAGTTGCTGATGGGGATGTCCACAAGCCGGTATTTCCCGGCGAGGGGTACCGCGGGCTTGCAACGCTCGTTCGTCAAGGGCGCAAGCCGCGTCCCGCGGCCGCCGCCCATAATGACCGCGAGCACGCGTTTTTGGGTGGTCATGGCAATATCGTTTTCTATCGTGAACCGTTACTTCGCGAGCCAAAATCGTCGAGGTCACTAAATCCTAACCCAACCATCCCATGTGCGGCATCGTCGGCTACGTCGGAACCCGCAAGGCAACGGCCATTATCCTTGAGGGCCTGAAGCGCCTGGAGTACCGCGGCTACGACTCCGCGGGGCTCGCCATCCTCCAGGACGGGGGTCTCGAGGTGACCCGCAGGGTCGGGCGCGTCGAGGAACTCTCCAAGGCAGCCTCCAAGCTGCCGCTCCACGGCACCGTGGGCCTCGGGCACACCCGCTGGGCGACTCACGGCGGCGTGACCGAGGCCAATGCCCACCCCCATGTGAGCAGCGACGGCAAATTCGCCCTCATCCATAACGGCGTCATCGAGAACTACAGCCAGATCAAGACCTTCCTCCTCGGCAAAGGCTACTCCTTCAAGTCCGAGACGGACACGGAGGTCCTCTGCAACCTGATCGCCTACCACTACGCGAAGCAGCCGCGCGGCGCGAACGGCGGGAGCCCGTTCCTTTCGAGCGTGCGCAAGGCGCTGCGCCACGTCGAGGGCACCTACGGGATCGCGGCCCTCTGCGTCGACTTCCCGACCGAGATCGTGGCGGCGCGCAAGGCCTCCCCGCTCATCCTCGGCGTGGGGGAGAACGAGTACCTGCTGGCGAGCGACGCGTCGGCCCTGGTCAGCCGGACCCAGAATGTCGTCTACCTGAAGGACGGCGAGCTCGTCCACATCACGAACCGGGATTTCGCGATCAGCACGCTCGACCAGGCGGACGTCTCCCCGGTCGTGGACCGCATCGACTGGACCGTCGAGGAGGCGGGCATGGATGGCCACGCCCACTTCATGGAGAAGGAGATCTTCGAGCAGCCCGTGGCCCTCGAGAATACCATGCGCGGGCGTTTCTCCGAGGACGGGAGCACGGCCCTCTTCGGTGGGCTGAACCTCACCCCAGCCGAGATGCGCCAGGTCGACCGATTCATGTTCTGCGCGTGCGGCACGGCGTGGCACGCCTGCCTCGTCGCCGAGCACCTGATCGAGCGCTTCGCCCGGGTGCCGGTCGAGGTCGACTACTCAAGCGAGTTCCGCTACCGCAACGCCCCGCTCGACCCGCAGACCCTCTTCTTCGTCATCAGCCAGTCCGGCGAGACGATCGACACGCTGGCCGCGCTGCGCGAGGCCAAGCGCAAGGGATACCGGGTGCTCGCGATCAACAACGTGGTCGGCTCCTCGATCGCCCGCGAGGCCGACGGCGGCATCTTCCAGCACGTCGGCCCCGAGATCGGCGTCGCCTCGACGAAGACCTTCACCTCGCAGCTGCTCCTGGGGGCGATGGTCGCCCTCTACGTGTCGCGGATGCGCGACATGAGCTTCAACGACGGCGTGGACTATGTGAAGGCCCTGCGGGGCGCGCCCGAGCTCGTCCGCAGGGCGCTGGCCCAGGCCCCCCACATCAAGGAGGTCGCCAAGCGCTACGCGCACTATACGGACTTCCTCTTCCTCGGGCGGCTGTCGCTCTTCCCAATTGCGCTCGAGGGGGCCCTCAAGCTCAAGGAGATCTCGTACATCCACTCCGAGGGCTACCCCGCCGCGGAGATGAAGCACGGGCCGATCGCGCTCATCAGCGAGAAGTGCCCGAGCGTGTTCCTCGCCCCGAGGGGCGAGATCTTCAACAAGATCGTCTCCAGCATGCAGGAGATCAAGGCGCGCAAGGGCCCGGTGATCGCGATCACGACCGAGAGCAGCGAGCTCCCGCCGGGCCTCGCCGACGAGGTAATCCTGATCCCGGACTGCCACGAGGCGGTGCTCCCGATCGTCGCCACGATCCCCGTGCAGCTGCTCAGCTACTACATCGCCGTCGAGCGGGGCTGCGATGTGGACAAGCCGCGCAACCTGGCGAAATCCGTGACGGTGGAGTAAGTTTCCTATAACACATTCCGCTCGGGATGTGGTCTGCCGGTTCACGGTCACGATTGAGACCGAAACCTTGGGATTGAGCTTCGTTCCTGAGAGCCATCAGGAACGACACAAGATTATGCTATCCCTTGCATGGCATAGGCATACAGCCAAGGAGATTGCTGCGTACCTGACCAAGCTGGGGTACAAGACTCCACGCGGCAGGGACTACTACGCGCAGTTGGTCGGTGCCACGCTATCCAAGCTACGGAGACGCAAGGCGCGAACTAGGAACACCCGGGTTTCGGTCTCGGAAGCCACATACGAACTAAAACCTCTTAAGCCGGCAGCAATCGGGTTCGTCTAAACCCAAGCGGGGCAATGAATGACCTCCAGTCGCCTGGACCAACTCTGGGATCGTTGAAATGAGCCGTACGAAGGAAGGCGAGGCTCGAGCCCCTCAGGATGCGTGTAAGACTAGGGCGTCTTATCTAGTGATAGGTTCGGCACGATGAAAACTAACTGACTCGTGACCACATCAGCGTGCGGATTACCGCTTCACCCGCCGCGGAAGTTGTCTCTAACTTGACGGTCAGCGTGTCGCCCTCAACCAGCATCCTTCGAGTGACCACCAAACCTACGTTCTCCTTTGAAAGAGCGCCCACAAACCGCTGGGTCACCGTTTTCTCCGTCTCGTCGATCGTGTAGGTGCCGAAATATGCGTCATAGCCACCATGCGAACGACTGTTGTTTGAGGCACTAGCGGCAACATCTCAAGGGACACCCCAAAGGATACCAGCTGGGGACGGGGTCAAAGGATACCACCCGTAGCAGCGAGTTGATGGAAGGAGGGTCAGTTCGGCCTGAGCAAGGTAATTTCAAAGTATACCACCCTGTCCCCCGGCATTTTTATGGGGGGCTGGGGGCGTAGCCCCCAGATAGGCCGCAGGCCGTGGTTCGGGGATCGGCGTTTCTCTTTTCAGCATTCAGTCATTGGGACTTTGCCTTGGCCGGCGCGTCATCGGCCTCGGAGACGCCACCTGACCAGCGTTTGCTGCGCCCGACGAAGGTGACGACGTGACAGTGATGCAGCAGGCGATCGAGGATCGCCGTGGCGACGGGGACATCCTGGAAGAGCTTTCCCCAGTCTTCGAGAGGCCGGTTGGACGTGATCAGGATCGAGCGCTTCTCATAGCGGCGCATCACGATCTCCAGGAGGTATTCTCCGGAGCGCTGCGGCAGATGCTTGCCCGCAAAGTCCTCGATGATCAGGAGGTCGGGTTTCAAGTACTGGCGCAGCGCGAGCTCCTTTTCCTGCATCGCCTCCTCGGCGATCAAGTCCCGCACCAGGTCGAAGATCGATCGGCGCAGGACCCGGAAGCCCTGCTTAATGGCCTCGTGGCCGATGGCCTGGCTTAGGTGGGACTTTCCGAGCCCGGGTTGCCCTAGGAAGAGGGCGCAGCGGGCCTCGCGGATAAACTGGCAGGTGGCCAGTTCGTAGATCTCCTTTCGGGGGATCTTCGGATTGAAGCTCCAATCGAAGTTTTCCAGGGTCTTCGACTCGTGGAAGCCCGCGGCCCGGCTGCGGGTCGCCAGTTTGTTCTGCCTTCGGATGTTGAGTTCGTCCTGAAGGGCTAGCGTGAGGAACTCCTCGTGGGAGAGCCTGCTGGCTAAGGCCTCGCTTAGCCGGACATCGAGTGTCCGCGCCATGCCGAGGAGCCGCAGTTCATTGAGGGTGGATTCGAGTTGGGTGTTGTTCATGGTGGTAAAGGGATCCGATAGGAGGCCATTTCGCGGATCAGCGGATGGGTTTCCAGGAAGTCGATCTGGACGACGTTCTCGGGCTCGGCCAGCGCGGCCCTGACGTCCGAGAGCCTCCAGCCCGCCCGCTCGAGCGCCTTGCCCGCGGCCACCTCCAGCCGGTCATGGGGATTGGCCCTGGCGAGCGACAGGAGTCCCTGAAGGACGCGCACGCCCTCGATGCCGCGGTGCTTGTGCATCGCGAGCGCCCAGGCTCCCGCGCACGGGCCGATCTCCTCGCAGCGACTGAGCATGTAGCTGACGCCGCGGTCGGCGATCCGGCGCTTCAGGGGATGGATGTGCGCGGCGTCGGTCGCGCTGCGCCCGGACTCGGCCCGGGCATGCACCGTCACCGGCTCCATCTTGAGCGTGTAGATGCGCACCAGACGCGATTCGCCACGCACCCACAGCTCGCGGCCCAGGTACTCCGGTGGCACCGAGTAATACGACCGGTCAAATTCGACGTGGCCGTCCAGATGCACCTTGCGTTTGCCCTCGGTGAAGCTCGGAAAGAGGCTCGCCGGCAGAGGCCGCAGAGCGGCCCTCTCAACCTCCAGGAAGTGCTTTCCCACCTGCTGGCGGGTCGTCCCGTGGATTCGGGTGTCCGCCACGTTCCTCTCCCAGTCCAAGAGGAACATGTTCTCGGCCGCCAGGCTTTCGAAGGAGCGGCCCTTGAGCGCATTTTCCTGCACGAAGTCGACGCCGCGCTCCACCCGTCCCTTGTGGCGGGGAGTCGCCGGCTTTGTCGGCAGGATCACCGTCCCGTAGTGCTCCGCAAACGCGGCCAGCTTCGGGTTGAGTTCCGGATCAAACCAGTCCGGGTGAAGCACCGCTGCCTTAAGGTTGTCCGGGCATACCGTGGCCGGGACCCCGCCCATGTAACGGAACGCATTCTCCAGGCACCGAAGGAACGTTTCCGTCTTCTGGTTCCAGACGACCTCGCTGTATCCCTTCCCCGAGAAGCACATCACTGCACGGAACACGTGCGGCCGGCGCCGGCGTTCGCCCTCCTGCTTGATCCAGGCCCCGAGCCCAAAATCCACCTGCATCTGCTCTCCCGGAGCAAATTCCATCCGCCGGTATGGCACCGGCGCCGCTCGCTCCAACTTGCGCACATAGCGCTTCACCGACTGGTACGCCCCGACGAAGCCGTGATCGCGCACAAGGTCCTGGTGGATCCGCTTCGCCGAGAGCTGCTGCTCCAACGCCGCCACGATCACGTCTTTCCATGGCTCGCACAGGCTGATACTCGCCTTCGCCGCAGCCACCGCCGCGTTCACGATCGTTTCCGGCTCCGATGCCAGCGCACCAGCCGACCCGGGGGACAGGGTGGTATACTTTGACGGCTCAGGCGGCGTATTCTCGGGGCAATCGCTATGCGATTCCACGCCTTCGACGGCCTCAGAGCCGGGGGACGGGGTGGTATACTTTGCGTACCGCCGAACCGTCTTTCGACTCAGCTTTAATTCACGCGCAATGCGTCGTTCTGACCAGCCCCGCGCGGCCAGCATTTGGATCGTACTAATCATAGGCGCTTTAAGAAGGTTCATTGCGCCCTTCTCTGCGGACTCCGCCGCAGAGGCGCAATGGCTCCTAAAGGTGGCCTACTTTGACCCCGTCCCTAACTGGTACCCTTTGGCCGTCCCCCGACAGCAACATCAGTGATCGGACCAGAGCGATCCCGCTTCATAAACTGTGCGGCGAAATTCCCTGACCGGTCATAAAAGAGCAATGCCACGGGATCTTCGCCTAGCGACGGCTCAAGGCGACGCTCGCCACTGCGGGTGCAATCGATGCGACTGATCAGCTTCCATGTTCCCGGTAGAACCACGCTCAAAGGGTCCATCAGGAGTTCGCATCCGCCGAACAGAGGGTGAAGGCGCAGTCGCTCATGCAGCCTCAAGCTTCCAATCGACCGTATGGGCGCGAACCGGACGATCGAATCCCTTCAATACCACTTCCCCAATTTCCTGAAATTGGAATCCTTTGCCGAGACACAGTTCGGCCACAGCATTGGAGACCAGAATCTGCGCCGGTGAAGCATAAGTGCAAAGTCGCGCGGCAAGTTGGACTGTAGATCCGAAAAGGTCCTGATGCTGCTGTACGGGTTCTCCCGCTGCCGCACCGATACGAATCTTAATGGGCTGAGCCTGCTGGTTCTGAGCATGATTCGCCAAATCGTGTTGGATCTTCCTTGCACATTTCACCGCCGAGACAGCTGAAATGAAAGAAGCCATAATTCCGTCGCCGGTATGCTTCACCTCGCGACCGCCAAGACTAGCCAAGGCGCTGCGGACCACGTCATTGTGCAGGTTCAGAAAAGCCATTGCCGCTTCATCTCCCAGCGTTTGAGTCAGCGAGGTCGAATCGACTATGTCCGTGAAAAGAATGGTCCGGATTCCCGAATCCCTATCATTGGGGCTGCCATTGGGAATAATGACCGCACCGGCGCTATTGACCTCTGTACCGCCGAGAAATGCATCCGCGAGTTCGGGCTGAATCTCGATGATGCTATCGGCGACCATTCCATGGGCTTCGCGATGGACACGGCATGCCGTCTCGGCATCGGGTGCAGAAACGAGGCAACAGACGTTTTTCTTAACCTCGTCCACCCAATATTTGTGATACTCAACGCAATATTTCTTTTGAACCGCTACATCCTTTTGGTGAGCCCCCAAAAGGGCCTCAATCGTCAAGCCCAGGACGCAACGATGGATATCCATGTAAAGGGGCATGCGTTGTCGTGCTCTATTTATTATTCTTGTCCATCGACCTTGTTAAACTGGGTTGGTTAGGCCTCTGCTGTCGTTGGATCGATCATGCGCCTTACTTCGGATACCCGATTTGCCGGAAACCCACCTTGTTTCGCATGTTCTCTTACCAACGCCTCGTTAGGAGCGATGTAGACGCAATAGATTTTTTCGTCGGTAACGTAGCTCTCGACCCACTGAATTTGTGGGCCCAGATTCTTTAACACGCTGCATGACTTCTGAGAGATGCCTCGCAGCTGCTCGGGCGTGAGTTTCCCTGCGCCTGGTATTTCGCGTTCGATTACGAATTTTGGCATGTTGCTTTTGGGTTTAACTTTGATTGGTGCGGTTTACATGTCTGACATTAATCGTGCTGATGGCCGCTATTCGATACACTAATCCGGCTCCGGTCAATATTGGTGCTGTTCGGTGGCATTGGTGCGGACGCTCCTTTTCCCGCCAGCGTTCTTGTCCAAACGCCTACAATAAAGCCACGGCCAGCGGATCGGCTCATAGCCTTGACCAATGTGGGTATATTCGGGTCTCGTGCAAAAACTTCTAGGTGGCGTAGTAAGTGAGACTCGTGTCAGAACTCTTGGCGTCCGTTCCCATCGTCTAACCATCAATTTTCGAATTCCCTACCACCGTGAGCACTTCCGCTGGACCGATCGAATCAAGAAATCCAAGGGACATTCGATCTCGGACAAAAGGGACCCACTCAACGGCAATGTCAGCGAAGCTGGGAAAACGAGCTGAGCCTGCCGCTCACAGAGGAGAACACATGTTACACGAGGTCCAGTCCGCTACAGTGGAGTGACCATGGAGATCCATCCCACCCGAGAGGAGTTCCTTGCGCTCGCCCGGACGGGCAACCTGATCCCCGTGTATGCGGACCTGATGGCGGACTTCGAGACCCCGGTCTCGGCCTACTCCAAGCTGCGCGGCCACGGCCCGGCGTACCTCCTCGAGTCAGTGGAGGGCGGCGAGAACCTCTCGCGCTACAGCTTCATCGGATGCCGGCCGAGGAAGACCTTCGCCTGCGGCCCGCAGATCACCGAGATCCGCGAGCCGGGCAAGCCCGCGCGCACGGTGCCCACCCCGGGGGACCCGCTCACGCTGATCGAAGCCGAGCTCCGGCAGTTCCGGCCGGTCAAGCTGCCGGGCCTGCCCCGGTTCACCGGCGGCGCCGTCGGCTTCCTGAGCTACGAGTACGTGACGCGGATCGAGCCCACGGTGCCGGCGGCGGCCGCCGACGAGCTCAAGATGCCGCTCATCTACTTCATGCTGTCGGACAGCCTCCTCATCTTCGACCGCGCGAAGCAGACCCTGCGGCTTTGCGTCAACGCGCATGTCTCGGCGGAGGGCCCCGACGCGGCGTACTCCGCGGCCGAGGCCGAGCTCTGCCAGCTCTTCGAGGTGCTGAAGCAGCACGGCGCCCTCGCCCCGGCGCCGCTCGTCGGCGCCCCCAGGGTCGAGGTGCCCCCGGGCAATTTCACCCGGCCCGCGTACGAGAAGCTGGTCGAGAGCGTGAAGGAGTACATCCGCGCAGGCGACGTGATCCAGGTCGTCCCCTCCCAGCGGTTCTCGCGCCCGTTCACCAAGACCCCCCTGGACCTCTACCGCGCGCTCCGAACCGTAAATCCGTCGCCGTACACGTTCATCCTCGATGCGGGGGACTTCGCGCTGGTCGGCGCCTCCCCGGAGGTGCACGTGCGCCTGACCGACGGGCTCGTCGAGATCCGCCCCATCGCGGGCACGCGGGCGCGCGGCGCCACGCACGAGGAGGACTTGGCCCTCGAGAAGGAGCTCCTCGCCGACGAGAAGGAGCGCGCCGAGCACCTGATGCTGGTCGACCTCGCGCGCAACGACATCGGGCGCGTCTGCACGTTCGGCTCGATCCACGTCCCGGAGTACATGTTCGTCGAGCGGTACTCGCACGTGATGCACATCGTCTCGCAGGTCGAGGGCGTCATCGACCCCGGGAAAAGCGCGTTTGACCTCATGCGCGCCACGTTCCCCGCCGGCACCGTCAGCGGCGCCCCCAAGGTGCGCGCCATGCAGATCATCGCGGAGAAGGAACCGGTCCAGAGGGGGTTCTACGCGGGCGCGCTCGGGTACTTTGGCTACGACGGCAACCTGGACTCGTGCATCACGCTCCGGACGGCGCTCCTGCGCGACGGCACGGTCCACATCCAGGCCGGCGGCGGCGTCGTCGCGGACTCCGACCCGGCCGCGGAGTACCAGGAGACGGTCAACAAGGCGGGCGCCCTGTTCAAGGCCGTCGAGATCGCGTCGCGGTTCTGAGCCTTCGGGGGCGCGCCCTTGTAACGGAACCGTTACGATTTCGCCTTCACCCTAGGGCGCGCTCGCGCCGACGATGTGCGCACGCCCAGGTCCCGGGGATTGCCGTCCGTCCGCGCGCATCCATTCAAAAGAACTTCGGCTAATGGGCGGGACTGCGTCAGATTCAAGACTCTAATGCTGCACTCTCGGAGCCGAGCGCCAAAGTGCGCCCCGGGCCCCCGGGAATGGGACATAATTGCGCTCAATCCGCGTGACGGTCGCGCAACTTCAGAGGGGACCCCTCGTCTGGCCGAAAGGAACGGTTTACGCTTTGGGTTCGGGAACAATCGAGCGTTTCAATCCTCAAATAGACAGAAGAAACCGCAATGAACCTGAAATACAGGGCCGACGGCCCAACCGCCGACGTGGACACCGAAGCGACAGGCAGGATGGCCGCCGCCCCGGAGCGGGCCGGCCCCTTCGACAGCCCGCCGTCGTTCCTGGAGAAGCCCGAGCCGGCCGAGGCCCCCGCGCTCCCGACGGACCGCAGCAACCTCCAGATCTACCTCCAGGAGATCGGCAAGACCCCGCTCCTGACGATCGACGAGGAGATCTCGCTCGCGAAGCGGATCCGCCGCGGGGACAAGTCCGCGCGCGACCACATGATCAAGGCGAACCTGCGCCTGGTCGTCAAAATCGCGATGGACTACAAGGATTTCGGCCTGCCGCTGCTCGACCTCATCAGCGAGGGCAACATCGGTCTCGTGAAGGCCGTCGAGCGCTTCGACCCGCGCAAGGGCGGCAAGCTCTCGACCTACGCCGCCTGGTGGATCAAGCAGTCGATCAAGCGGGCCCTCGCCAACCAGTCGAAGACCATCCGCCTGCCCGTCCACCTGGTCGACAAGATCTCAAAGATGCGCAAGACGGCGATGGTGCTCTCCGAGCGCATGGGCCGCGAGCCCACGGACGAGGAGCTCGCGATGGAGCTGCAGATCCCCACCTCGAAGGTCGCGCACCTGAAGAGCGTGAGCGTGAGGCCGGCGTCGCTCGACGCGCCGGTCGGCGACGACGGCGACTCGGCCACGTTCGGCGAGATCGTCGGCGACGACAGCGCGACCAGCCCCTACGACAACCTCCGCGACAAGAACCTGAACTCCGACCTGCATTCGATGGTCGACTCGCTCGACAAGCGCGAGGCCGAGATCATCCGCATGCGCTTCGGATTGGACGGCCGCGGCGAGCTGACGCTCGAGGAGGTGGGCCGCCGCTTCAACGTGACGCGCGAGCGCATCCGCCAGCTCGAGTACGCCGCGCTCGGCAAGATGCGCCGGGCCATGGCCAAGCACGAGGCCGTCCGCACGGCCGACGAGGTCGAGCAGGAGGACCGCCAGCGCCAGCGCATGACGGTCATCCGCGAGTTTATCGAGTCGAAGGCGAGGCGGGGCGGGCGTGCGTTGGAGAGCTGAGGCGACCCTTGGGGGCTATTCGCCCTTCTTGGAGGCCTCGTCGAGGATGTCGCCCAGGTTCATCATGTCGTTGCTCGCGCTGCGGTTCAGGGCCTCGTAGGAGGCCGTCTCCGCCGCCAGCTGGTCCGCGCTGTAGTTCGCGGCCTTGATCGACAGCCCGAGCCTGCGCTCCTCGCGGTCGATCTTGATGACGCGGGCGGTCACCTTCTGCTCGGGCTTGAGGACGTCCTTCACCTTGTCGATCCGCTCCTCGCTGATCTGCGAGATGTGCACGAGCCCGTCGATGCCGTCCTTCAACTCCACGAACGCGCCGAATGAGGTCACCTTCGTGACCGTTCCCTCGACCACGTCGCCAATCTTGAAGAAGCTGTCGATGTCCGACCACGGGTCGGTGGCGAGCTGCTTCATGCCGAGGCTGATGCGCTGCTGCTGGGGATCGATGTCGAGCACGATGGCGTCGACCTCGTCGCCCTTCTTGAGGACCTCGGAGGGATGGTTGACCTTGCGCGTCCAGCTCATGTCCGAGACGTGGACCATGCCGTCGATGCCCTCCTCGAGCTCGATGAAGGCCCCGTAGGTGGTCATGTTGCGGACCTTGCCGCGGACGCGGGCGCCGATCGGGTAATTGTGGCGGACCATGTCCCACGGGTTGGGCTCGAGCTGGCGCAGGCCGAGCGAGATCTTCTGCTCCTCCTTCTGGATGCCGAGGACGACGGCGTCGAGCTCCTGGCCGACCTTGAGCAGCTCGGAGGGCTTCGTGATGCGCTTGGTCCAGGACATCTCCGTGATGTGGACCAGGCCCTCGACCCCCGGCTCGATCTCGACGAACGCGCCGTACGGGACGAGGTTCACGACCTTACCGCGAACCTTGGCTCCGACCGGGAACTTGCGGTCGATCTCGTCCCAGGGGTTCTTGGTCGTCTGCTTCAAGCCGAGCGACACGCGCTCCTTCTCCCGGTTGACCTCGATGATCATGACCTCGATCTCCTCGCCCTGCTTGAGCATCTCGCTCGGGTGGGAGATCCGGCCCCAGCTCATGTCGGTGATGTGGAGGAGCCCGTCCATGCCGTCCAGGTCGATGAACGCGCCGAAATCCGTGATGTTCTTGACGACGCCCTTGCGGAACTGGCCGGGCTGGATGGAGTCGAGGAGGGCGCGGCGTTTCTCCGTGCGCTGCTGCTCGATCAGCTCGCGCCTTGAGAGGACGATGTTTTTCCTCTCGAGGTTGATCTTGAGGACCTTGAAGTCGTAGGTCTGCCCGACGTACTGGTCCAGGTTCTTCGGGGGCTGCACGTCGATGTGCGACGCCGGCATGAACGCGTCCACGCCGATCGAGATGATGAGCCCGCCCTTCACCTTGGCCTTCACGCGGCCGGTGGCCACGGAGCCCTCGGGGAACCGCGTGAGGATGTTGTCCCAGTTCTTCTTCTGCTCGGCCTTGTCGAAGGACAGGATCGGGCTTCCGTCCCGGTCCTCGAGCTTCTCGACCAGGACCTCGATCGTCGAGCCGATCTGCAGGTCCCCGATGTCGATGAACTCGTTGGCGGGTATGACGCCCTCGGACTTGCCGCCGATGTCGACAACGACCTCGTTCTGGCGGACTTCCGTGATTGTGCCGGGGACGATAGCGCCCTCCTTGAGCTTATCGAAGGAGGATTGAGCGAGCAGCTCTTGCATTAATGAACTCATGGGCTGGGAACGGATGGTCGGCGCGCCTGCTCCGGAGCACCCCGGCCACCACGGCAGGCCTTTTGGGCCTCGGGTTGATGGTTGAACTTTTTTCAGGCCCTGCGGGAGCATCGCGGCGGCGCAGGTCTGACCGATAGTGAATGCCGCGAAGGTTCAGAAAACCATCCGCCACGCCGGCCGGGCAAGCACAAACTCGGCTTCGGGGCCGCGCGCTTCGGGCCCCCGGGGGGCCGGCCCGCCCTGAGGGGAGGCCGCACAAGGACGCAACCTAGAGCATGATAACGACTAATAAAATCCTAATGCTTCTCGGGCGCGTTGAGGGCGTTCTGCACGTCCCTGAAGAAAACACTGTAGAGGGGGGTGTCGCGCAGGGGCGTCTCTGTCGCCATGCCCGGCTGCTTGGACGAATCGGCCTCGATCGTCTCGATCAGCGAAACCTGCACCTCCGTGCCCGCCTCGCCCGCAGGCGTCAGGTGCACCTTCATGAGGATCTGGCGGGAGCTGTTGGGCTCGTCGCCGCTCGCCACGCCGCTCATCGCCTCGAGTACCCCGGTGGCCGGACCGCCCCTTACAAACGTGAAACTCATCTGGCCCACGGCGGCCTTGACCGCGTCGTACGCCGCCCTCTGGTCGGCCTGGAAGACCTGCGAGCGCGGCGCCTCCCGCGGCCCGAGCGCGGAGCGCACCTCGTCCTGGAGGTCGGAGTTGCACCCCCCAAGGAGCACGGCCGCCAGACACACTGCCAATAGCTTTGGGTTCTTCATGGGTTGGACGCCGGCTGCTGCTGCGAGATGCAATGGAGAGTGCCAAGGCCCCAGACTAGTTCCAAGCAATCTATGGGAATCACCTCGCGGCCGGGAAAGCACGAGGAAAGAACCTCGGCCGCCTCGCGGTCGCGCTTGGGCTGGCGGAAGGCGGCCATGAGCACGGCCCCATTGATGATGAGGAAGTTCGCATAGCTGGCCGGCAGGACCTGCCCGTTGCGCCGGCAGAGCGCCGGCGTCGGCAGCTTGACGAGGTCGAGCCTTCGGCCCGAGGCCGTCCGCGTGGAGCGCAGACGCTCGAGGTTCTCCCCGAGCGCGCGGTAGTTCGGGCTGCGCCGGTCGCGCTCGACTGAGGTGAGGACCCCCGATTCGCCGAAGAACCGCGTCAGGTCGTCGACGTGGCCGTCCGTGTCGTCCCCCGCGATGCCTTCCCCGAGCCAGATGACCTCGTAGACGCCGAGGAAGCGCATCAGGCGGCGCTCGATCTGCGCCCGGGTGAGCCTCGGGTTGCGGTTCGGGTTCAGCAGGCACGCCTCGGTCGTCAGGAGGAGCCCGCTGCCATTCACGTCGATCGATCCCCCCTCAAGGACCATCCCGGTTTTGAAGCGGCGCAGCGAAAGGGCGCGGGCGACCCGCCCGGGTATCCGGTTGTCCCGGTCGAAGGGGGGGTGCTTGCCCCCCCACGAGTTGAACTCCCAGTCCGTCACCGCCACCTCGCCGGTCCGGTCGTTGCGCACGAAGATGGGGCCGTTGTCCCTGCACCAGGCGTCGTTGGTCGGATGGTCGAAGAACTCGACGTTTCCCATGTCGGCGCCCGCCGCCTCGATCATCGAGCGGGCGCGCGCCTCGAGGGCGCCAGAGACGTTCAGGCGAACCTTCTCCCGCTCGCTGACGCGCGCCGCCACCTCGGCGAACACGCCCGGGATCGGCCTGAAGTTCCCGGGCCACGTCCTGCGCCTGTGGGGCCAGGACAGCCACACGGCCTCCTGCCTCTCCCACTCCGCCGGCATCCTGAAGCCAAGCGCGGCCGGCGTCTTTGGGGCAACGGGCATGGCGGGCGTCAGTCGCGGAATCGCTTCGCAAGGTCGCCGTACGCGTCAATCCTGCGGTCGCGCAGGAAGGGCCAGTGGGTGCGGGTCGCGTCCACCTCCGCAAGGTCCACCGGGACAATGAGGACCTCCTCCTGCGACGCCGAGGCCCTCCCGAGCACCTGGCCGCCCGTGCCCGAGACAAAGCTCTGGCCCCAGAACTCGATTCCCGCGCCGCCGGCCACTTTCTCGTGCCCGACCCGGTTGCACGCCGCGACGAAGCACCCGTTCGCGATGCTGTGCGCGCGCTGCGCGGTCTCCCACGCGCCGTGCTGGCGCGCCCCGAGCCGCCTCTTCTCGCCGGGATGCCAGCCGATCGCGGTCGGATAGAGGAGGATCTCGGCGCCCTGGAGCGCGGTCAGCCGGGCCGCCTCCGGGTACCACTGGTCCCAGCAGATGAGCACCCCGATCGTTCCAAACCGGGTCTTCCACGCCCGGAAGCCCGTGTCGCCCGGGGTGAAGTAGAACTTCTCGTAGTAGAGCGGATCGTCCGGGATGTGCATCTTCCTGTAGATGCCGAGGATCGAGCCGTCGGCGTCGATGACGACCGCGGTGTTGTGGTAGAGGCCGCTCGCGCGCCGCTCGAAGAGGGAGGCGATCACCACCACGCCCCGCTTCTTGGCCAGCCGCTGGAAGGCCTCCGTGCCGGGGCCGGGGATCCTCTGCGCCAGCCGGAAGTTCCCGTAGTCCTCGCTCTGGCAGAAATACCGCGAGCGGAAGAGCTCCTGGGTGCAGATGATGTTCGCGCCCTGGCGGGCGGCCTTCTCCGCCATCGCCAGCGCCTTCCTCTGGTTGGCCGCCGGATCGGCCGAACACGCGTGCTGGAGCAGTCCGATCGCGACCTTCGCCATCCTAATAGACGACTTTGTTGAGCGGGTACTCCACGATGCCCTCGGCGCCGAGCCTCTTGAGCTGCGGCAGGATCTCGCGCACGACGCTCTCGTCGATGATCGTCTCCAGGGCCACCCAGTCCGGGTCGTTGAGCGGGGAGATCGTCGGGTCCCTGAGGGACGGCACGGCCTTGATGATGGTGGCGAGCGCCTTGCGGGGGGCGTTCATCTTGAGGCCCACCTTCGACTCGGCCTCGAGGGCGCCGCGCACAAGAAGCGCGATCGTCTCGATCTTCCTGCGCTTCACGGGATCGGCCCACGCCTTCTTGTTGGCGATGAGCTTGGTGTTGGTCTCCAGGAGCGTGTCCACGATGCGCAGCTTGTTCGCGCGCAGCGACGACCCGGTCTCCGTGATGTCGACGATCGCGTCCACGAGGTCGGGGACCTTCATCTCGGTCGCCCCCCACGAGAACTCGACTTCCACCTTGATCTTGCGCGACGCGAAGTAGCGCTTGACGGTCTGGACGAGCTCGGTGGCGACCCGCTTGCCGGCCAGGTCGGCCGGCGCCTTCACCGGCGAGTCCTCGGCCACGCAGAGCACCCAGCGCGACTTGGCGGCCGACGCCTTGCTGTAGATCAGGTCGCAGACCTCCACGACGTCGGACTCGTTCTCCTTGATCCAGTCAAGGCCCGTGAGCCCGCAGTCGAAGAACCCGTGCTCCACGTAGCGGCTCACCTCCTGGGCGCGCACGAAGCGGGCGTCGAGCTCCGGGTCGTCGATCGCGGGCCGGTAGGACCGCGAGTTGCTAGTGATCTTCCATCCCGCCTTTGCGAACAGGTTTCGGGTGGACTCCTCCAGGCTGCCCTTGGGCAGCCCGAGCATCAGGATTGGCTTATTGTCCGGCACAAGGACCCAGAGTCGCCTGTCGACGTTGCCGTTCAAGCAAAATGCTCCGGGGGCTTGCTCGGGTTGACATCGCTCCGAGTGGCTGTAAAAGCCTTCAGAGACCGCCCATGCCAGACCCACAGCCGACGCGGCAGAACCCCAAGCCCCTCATCGTGGTCGTCGAGGACGAGCCCGAGCTGGCGCAGCTCATCGCCCGGCACCTTGAGAAGGGGGGCATGCGGGTCCAGGTGTGCAACCGCGCCGCCCATGCGTTCAAGTTCCTGCAGCACAACTTCGCCAATCTCGTCCTCCTGGACCTCGTCCTGCCCGACCAGGGGGGGTTCGAGCTGTACGAGGACCTGAAGGCGGCCGACATCAACGTGCCCGTCATCTTCCTGACGGCCAACCTCGAGGAGAACAGCAAGGTCCACGGCCTCGAGCAGGGCGGAGACGACTACATCACCAAGCCGTTCAGCTACCCCGAGCTGACGGCGCGCATCAAGGCGGTGCTGCGCCGCGCCGACTACAAGGAGGACCTGAACCTGACGAAGAACGTCAGGGTGAACACCGAGCCGTTCGACTTCTGCGGCGCGCACGTCACCCCGGTGCGCCTGGAGGTCACGTTCCCCGGTGGCGAGACGATCTCCGTCGGCCGCAAGGAGCTCGGGATCCTCTCCTACTTGAACGACCACCAGGGCGAGGTGATCACGCGCAAGGCGCTGATCCACGCGGTGTGGGGCCAGCACGCCGACGTCAAGAGCCGCTCCCTCGACCAGTACGTCGTGAAGGTGCGCGAAATCTTCAAGTCGAAGGGCCTGGACCTCGCGGACTTCCGGACGGTCCACGGCATCGGCTACATCTTCGACCCGAAGAAGGTCTCGGACAGGGGCGTCAGGACGGCGCCCTAGAAGAGCTCCGGCTGCCCGTAGCGCTGCCTCGCCTCCGCGAGCGCGGAGCGCATCTCCATCCGCTCGAGGATCCCGTAGAGCTCGGCCGGCCTCGGCTGCGGATGCGCCTCCGGCAGGGGCGGCAGCGACAGGTTGAGCGTCGTCACCTTGAGGTTCCGGCGCAGGAGTTCGGCGGAGGAGGCCACCACCGCGCGGAACCGCTCGGGGGCGACCCGCTCCGCCGCCGCGATGACGCCCTCCAGGCTGCCGAATTCGGCGAGCCACTTCGCGGCCGTCTTCGGCCCCACCCCTGCGAGGCCCGGGATATTGTCGGAGCTGTCGCCCACGAGCGCCAGGTAGTCGGCGATCTTCGAGGGGGGCACCCCGAACTTCTCCATGACGCCCGCCTCGTCCATCAGCCGCCAGCCCAGCTTGGGGTTGGCCGACGGCGGCGGCAGCAGGATGCGGATCCGCTCGCCGACGATCTGGGCGAAGTCCTTGTCCGAGCTGACGACAAGCACCTGGTCGCCCTTGCCCGCGAGCGCCCACGCGTGCGACGCGAGCAGGTCGTCGCTCTCGACGCCGTCCTGCTCGATGCCGCCGAGGCCCATCGCCCGGGTCAGCTCCTTGATGACGGGGATCTGCTTGGAGAGGGCCTCGGGCATCTCCTCGCGCTGCGCCTTGTATTCGGGAAGCAGCGCCAAGCGGTCCATCGCGCCCCCGAGGTCAAAGAAGACGAGCGCGCCGTCGGGCTTCTCCTGGTCGGTGAGCCTCCAGAGCGACTTCACCCAGCCGTGGAGGGCGTTCGTCGGGAAGCCGTCGGCCCGGGCGAGCTCGGGGATGGCGAAGAAGCAGCGGTATGCCAGGTTGAACCCGTCGACCAGGAGCCTTTTTGCCATGGCGGTGTCCCCCAAGGGTCAGGCGCCCGAGGGGACCTTGTCGGGCCAGAGGGGCAGCGTGTTGCGCACCGCCTCGTCCACCGTGGCGGGCTGGCGGGCCTCGGCCTCGCCGCGTTCGTGGTTGAACCGCATGGAGACCGTCTTCGAGACGCCCCGCTCCTCCATCGTCACCCCGTAGATCGCGTTCGCCGCCGCGACGGTGCGCTTGTTGTGCGTGATGATGATGAACTGGGAGTCCTTGACGAACTTGCGCAGGAGCTCGGTGAAGCGGCCGATGTTCGACTCGTCAAGCGGCGCGTCGAGCTCGTCGAGGAGGCAGAACGGCGACGGCTTCACCAGGTAGAGCGCGAACAGAAGCGCGACCGCCGTGAGCGTGCGCTGCCCGCCCGACAGGAGCGAGATCCCCTTGAGTCTCGTGCCCGGGGGCTGCGCGACGATCTCGATCCCGCTCTCGAGGACGTCCTCGGTCTGGATGAGCTCGATGTTGGCCCGCCCGCCTCCGAAGAGGGTCTGGAAGGTGTACTCGAAGTTCTTCTTGATCTGCTCGAAGGTCACCGAGAACTGCCGCTGCGAGGTCTGGTTGATCTCGTCGATCGCCGCGATGAGCTCGACCCGGGCGCGGGTCAGGTCGTCGCACTGGTTCTTCAGGAAGTCGTGGCGCTGCTTGAGCTCCGAGTACTCCTCGATCGCGACCAGGTTGACGGCGCCCATCCCGCCCATCCGCTGGCGCAGCGCGTCGGCCTCGGCCTTGACTAGCTCCCAGTCCGTCGCATCGAGCGCGGCGAGCTCCGCCTCCCCCGGGTGCTCCGGGCGCTTCTTCCTCGGCCGGCGCACGACCGGCTCCGCGTCCTCCTCCTCGTCGAGGTCGAGCGGCCTGTGGCCCGCCGGCTCGTCGTCGGCGTGCCAGAGCATCTCCTTCCAGCCGACCGCCGCAATGTCCACCTGGAACTCGCGCGCCACCTCCTCGCTCATGAAGACCGACCTCTGCCGGGCCTCGGCGTGGCGCACCTCCTGGGCGCTCAGCTCCTCGTGCGCCGCGTCGGACTCCTGGCGGAGCGCAGCCTGCGCAGCCTCGAGGGACTCGATGTCGCGCTCCACGGCGAGGAGCTCCACGCGGATCCTCTCCACCTGCTCCTGCGCCACGAGAAAGGTGTCGCCGATCCGCGTCGCGCTCGAGCGCTGGTCCGACTCCTCCTTCTCGAGCTCGGCCATCTGACTTGTCCAGGCCTCGATCTCCTGCTGGCGCTCGACGAGGAGCTCGCCGATCTGCTCGCGGCGCCGCTCCATCTCCCCGAGCCCGCGGTCCAGCACCTCCACCTTCTGGCGGCGCTCGGCGAGCTCGAGGCGCGCCTGGGCCAGGGCCTCGCGCTTCGCATCGCGCTCGGAGCGCACCGCCGCGAGCCGGGCCTCGATGTCGTCGATCCTCCGGCGCTGGGCGGTCGCGGCGGACTCGGACTCGGCGAGCCCCGCCTTCGCCTTCTCCCAGCGCGCCTGCGCCTCGAGCCTGGCGGCGTCAACCGCGGCGAGCTCCTGCTCCATCCTCCGCAGGCGGGCCGACGCCTCGTCGGCGACCCAGCGGGCGTTGCGCTCCTCGGCCTGGGCCGAGGCGAGCGCCTGCGTCACGGTCATGACGGCCGCCCGCCGCTCCTCAAGGAGCTGCTCCGCGGCGGCGATCCTCGCGTTCAGGGCCTCGCCCTGGGCGCGGAGCTCGTCGTGCGCGCGCTGGTCCTCGGCAAGGGCCCTGCCCGTCTCGCGCAGGTCGATCTCGCGCTGGACGATGCTGTTCGCATGCTTCTTCGGGTTGGCGTGGCCCCCGGAGACGATTCCGCGGCGGTCCACGACCTCGCCCTTGCGCGTCGCCACCGAAAGGAACGGAAAGTCCGGGTGGGCGCGCCAGAAATCGAGGAACGCCCCGAGGTCGTCGGCGATGTAGCACGAGGCCAGGATGGCTCCCGCCGGATGGCCGTCGTCGATCCGCGCCAGGGCCGAGGCCGCGGGATACAGCCCGGGCGGCAGCTCGGCCGCGGACGCGCCCCCCGCGCCGAGCTCGGCGATCCGCAGCACCACCGATCCGATCTGCTCCTGCTCGAGCTGGGCGAAGATGCGCCGGGCCGTGGACAGGTCGCTCACCTCGATGGCCTCGGCCGCCGAGCCGAGGAGCGCCTCCACGGCGCGCCCGAACTCGGGCTTGATCTCGATCCCCTGCGAGACGGGGGTCGCCTTCGCGCCGGCCAGGGCCTGCGCGAGCCGGCCCTGGAGCACGGCCTTGGCGCCCTCGCCGAACCCCTCCCAGCGCTCCTGAAGCTGCTGCAGGAGGCGCAGCCGTGCGCCGCGCTGCGCCATCTGCCGGTCGATCTCCTGCAGCTTGCGCTGAAGCTCCCTGAAATCCCGGGTCGTGTCGGTCACGCCCTGCTGCGCCTCGGCCGCGGCCTCGTTCGCCCGCGCCCTGCCGGAGAGCGTCTCCGCGGCCTTCACCGCGGTCTCCGCGGCGGCCTTCTCGGCCGCGCCGGCCTGCTCCGCGGCGAGGCGCAGCTCCCCGGAGAGCGCCTCGTGACGGTTGAGGCTCGTCTTCTGGTCGACCTCGTAGCCGGAGGATTCGGTGCGCAGCCGGGCGACGGCGCTGTCGGCCTGCAGGAGCTCGAACTTCGCCTGCTGGAGGTCGCGGTTGAGCTTGCCGAGCTCACCCTCGGAGACGGCGAGCTCGCGGTTGTGCTGCTGGTAGACGGCGTCGCTGCTGCCGAGCAGGCCCAGCTGGAGCTGCTTGTCCTGGGAGCCGCTGTCCACCTGGGCCGCGACCTCGCGCAGCTGCATCTCGAGCTCGGCCAGCGTGTCGCGCGTCCCCGCGAGCCGGTCGGCCAGGCCCGTGCGCCTGATCTGCGCCAGGTTCGCCGAATTCTCGGCGTGGTCCTTCTGCGACCGGAGGTCATAGACGGCCTGCTGGGCGTCCTGGACCCTCTGGTTGAGCCTGCTGCGGTCGGCCTTCCTCGACTCCAGGCCGGCCTGCTGGCCCTCGAGGGCCGCCCTGCGGCGCTCGGCCTCGGCCCGGAGTCCCGCAAGGGTGACCTCCAGCGCCGCGATCGACTCCGAGAGTTTCCCATGCTGGAAGGCGCTCCAGGCCACGCTCAGGTGGCGCAGGCGGTGGCCGAGCCTCTTGTAGCGCATCGCCTTGGATGCCTGACGCTTAAGGCTCCCAATCTGCCGGGCCACCTCTCCGATGACGTCGGCCACCCGGGCCAGGTTCTGGTCCGTGAGCGCCAGCTTGGCCATGGCCTCCTTGCGCTGGCTCTTGTACTTGGTGATGCCGGCGGCCTCCTCGAAGACGGCGCGCCGCTCTTCGGGCTTGGACGAGAGGACCTGGTCGATCTGGCCCTGGGCCATGATCGAATAGCTGGTCCGGCCGACGCCGGTGTCCATGAAGAGCTTGTGGATGTCCTTGAGGCGGCAGGCCTGCCCGTTGAACAGGTACTCCCCCTGCCCGTCCCGGTAGACCCTGCGGGTGACTTCAATCTCGTGAAACTCGCTGCCCAGCTGCTTCTCGCATTCCGTCAGCAGCATCGAGACCTCGCACATCTGCGCCGAACGGCGCGTGTCGGTCCCCTCGAAGATGACGTCCTGCATCTTGCCGCCGCGCAGCGCCTTCGCGCTCTGCTCCCCAAGCACCCAGCGGATCGAGTCCGCGATGTTGGATTTGCCGCAACCGTTCGGCCCGACCACGGCGGTCACGCCGGGCTCGAAACTGAGGGTCGTTGGATCGGCGAATGACTTGAAACCTTGGAGCTTTAGGGCCTTGAGATACATGAGGCCTCTCAATTGGAGAGGGCCCGGCTTGCGCGGGCAAACGGAAAAGGGCGGCCTTAGTTGTGGTCCCAGGGTAGCCTCACCTCGAGGCGCCGGTGTTCCCACACCCGGAATTCCTCGAACATCTTGCCCGGATTGAGGATTCCCCGAGGGTCGAGGGCCCGTTTCACCGCCCGCATGGCCCGGATGGCGGCCGGCGAATGCTGGAAGCGCAGGAACGGCGTCTTGGCGAGCCCGATCCCGTGCTCCCCGGAGATCGCGCCGCCGAGGGCGACGACGGTCCTCATGAGCCGGTTGACCGCGCGCTCCGCCTCGCGGCACTCCGAGGGGACCGCGCGGTGGTACATGATGTTCACGTGGAGGTTCCCGTCGCCCAGGTGCCCGAACGTCGGGATCGCAAGCCCGGACTCCCGGCGCAGGCCCTCGAGGAATCGGGCGAACTGCACGTACCTGCGCATCGGGACGACCACATCCTCGTTGAGCTTCGAGTCGCCGAGCTTGAACATCGCGCCCGAGCACGCGCGGCGCACCTCCCAGAGGCCCTCGGCCTCGGCGCGGTCCTTCGCCTGGCGGTGCGCGAGCCCGTGCCGGCGCGCCCATGCGAGGGCGATCGCCCTCTGCTCGCGCACCTCGGCGACGCCGCCCGCAAGCTCCACGAGCACCACGGGGCGACCGCCCTGCCCCTTGAACACGGGCCGGCCGGTCGCGCGCTCGGCGCAGTCGACGGAATACCGGTCGAGGAATTCGCAGATGGCCGGCTGCACGCGCAGGGCGAAGAGCGCCAGGACCGCTCGGAAGGCGTCCGCCTCGGTCCGGAAGGAAACCAGGAGCGTCCAGCGCTCCGCGGGACGCGGCAGGAGCCTCAGGGTCGCGTCCGTGACGACGCCGAGCATGCCCTCGCTCCCGATCCAGAGGTCGCGCAGGTTGAATCCCGCGGAGAACTTCCGGGTGTCGGTGCCCCACTGGACCCGCTCGCCGGTGGGCAGGTATCCCCCGAGCGCCATGACAAAGTCGCGGGTGACGCCGTACTTTCCGCCGTGCATGCCCCCGGCGTTGCAGGCGATGTTCCCGCCGATCGTGCAGTACTTCTTGGACGCCGGGTCGGGCGGGTAGAACAGGCCCCGCCTCTCGGCGGCCGCCTGGATCCGGGCGACCACGGCGCCGGCCTGCACGTGCGCAAGGCCCGAGGGCCCGTCGACCCGGATCCGGTTGAGCCGGTGCAGGTCGAGGACCCAGCCCCCCCGCATCGGGGCCGCCGACCCGGTCAGGCTCGTTCCGCGCCCGCGCACCGTGACCGGCACGCGGCGGCGGTTCGCGAGCTTCAGGACCTCGGCCACGTCCGACGGGGAGCGCGGGAGGATGACCGCCTCGGGGCGAAACGGGATCTTGCTGCTGTCAAACGAGGCCGCGTCCCTCGAAATCGGGTCGGTCCGGACGACTCCCGGGCCCAGCCGGGCCTTCAACTGCTTCGTGGCGGCGGAAAATTCCATCGACGGCAGACCCGCTACACGCGCTTTTGCGCGGGCGCAAGACCCGCCGACAAGAGCCGCCTGATATTAGAGCCGAGGATCCGGGCGCGCTCGTCCCCGTCCAGCCCGGCGCCGGCTATCTCGCCCAGGAAGCGCCCGAAATCCGGCGCTCGGGACACCCGGGGATGAAGGAGCAGCGGGTAGTCCGAGCCGTAGAGGATCCGCCCGGTGCCGACCAGGCCCACGGCCCGCCGGAAGACGCCGCAGTCGTACAGGAGCGGTGAGGCCGCCGTGTCGAAGTAGAGGTTGGGCGGTAGCGCCTCTCCGCCGGGGGCCCCGTTGAAGGCCATCCCCCCTCCCCAGTGCGCGAGGATGAGGGTCGCCTCGGGGTGCTCCCTGGCGAGCCGCACGTAGGCGTCCAACGGCGTCCTCGGCCCGGCCGCAGGCCCCGCGGCCGGATCGGTCGCATGGAGCGTGATCGGGATCCGCCTTTCGACCGCCATCTCGATGACGCGCCTGAAGGACGGGTCGTCGAGGCCGAAACCCTGCGCCTGGGGAAGGAGCTCGCCAATGCCGCGCAGGCCCGCGTCGAGCGCCCGCTCCAGGGCCTCGAGCGAGCGCCTGCCCCCCGCCGGCTGCACGCCCGCGAAGCCGATCAGCCGCTTTGGGTGCCTCCTCGTCCACTCTAGGTACCAACCGTTCTGCAGGTCGCAGGTCTCCTGGCGCTCCCAGTACCAGCCCTGCATCACGCAGGCCTCGACGCCGGCCTGGTCCATGTCCGCGACGAGGGTGTCCGGGTCCGCCCAGCCCTGGATGGAGCGCCGCCCCTCGGGCGCGACGCACCGCGTCCATGCGGGCTCCCCGTGGGCGAGGCCCCATTCGGCGGGGGCGGCCGCGACCTCCGGAGCGTACACGTGGACGTGCGCGTCGACGATCCCGGTCTCCGGCATGGGCTCCACCTCAGACGGCGCGGCTGTCCTGGGCGAGCCGCTTGCACTGCGCGATGTCGAGCTTGCCCGTGCCAAGGACCGGGATGGCCGCCACCTTGACCACGGAACGCGGGATCCAGAGGTTCGGGAAGCCGGCCTGCGAAAGCTTCTCGCGCACGCCTCCGGTCGTGATGTCGAGCGTCGTCACGACGACCAGCGCCTCCCCCTTCGACTCGTCGGAGACCCCGGTGACGACGACGGACGGGACCTCTCCCGGGTCGACGCCGTACGCCTCCGCGATCTTGTCCTCGATCGTCCCGTGGGGCACCATCTCGCCGCCCATCTTGGAGAAGCGCGCGAGCCGGCCGTTGACGCTGACAAAGCCCTCGTCGTCGATGTGGGCGAGGTCCCCCGTGACGAACCAGCCGTCGCGCAGCGAGGCGCCCGGGAAGGGTTCGCCCAGGTAGTGCGAGAGCACGTTCTCCCCCTTGAGCAGCAGGATGCCGGTCTGCCCGGCGGCCAGGTCCGCTCCCGTGTCCATGTCGACGACCCGCGCCGCCATCCCGGGCATCAGGCGGCCGACCGTCCCGGGCTTGCTCCCGACCTGCTCGTCGGTCGTCTCCGTGTGGACCAGCGGATCGGGCTGGTTGATGTTCGACACCGGCGAGGTCTCCGTGAGGCCGTAGCCCTCGAAGATCTGGAGCTGGAACTTATCCCGGAACCCGCGCGCGAGGTCCTCCGGGAGCTTCTCGGCCCCGGTGACGACCAGGTCGAGCGATTTGAGGTCCGCCGGGGTGGCCCGCTTCAGGACGGGCCTCAGGAACGTAGGCGCCCCGAGGAGCACGGTGACGTTCTCCTCGCGTATCGCGTCGATGATGGCGCGGGTGTCGAGCGGGCTCGGGGTCGTGACCAGGTGGCAGCCCCGGATGAACGGGTACCACAGGGTGACGGTGAAGCCGAAGCTGTGGAACAGGGGAAGGCAGCCGAGGAGCACCGCCGAATCGGGCAGGATCGACAGGGAGGAGATCTGCGCGCAGTTGGCCAGGACGTTGCGGTGCGAGAGGACGACGCCCCTCGGGTTTCCCGCGCTTCCGCTCGTGAAGAGGAGGGCCGCCTCCTCGCGGTCCCCCACATGGGGCAGCCCGAGGAGGTTCGCGACCCACTGGTTGGGCAGGAGCCACGCGGCGGCCAGCCACGGGAGCATCGCCCTCTTCCCGCCGGCCGCCTTGATCTCGGCCACGAGGTCGAGCGAGCGGGCCGGCCACGGGAAGTCCGGCAGGCGGGAGCGCATCGCGTCCGCGGTGAGGATGGTGCGCACGCCGGCCTCGGCCATGCTCGACTCCGACGACTTGCGCCCCGCGGTGAAGTTCAGGTTCACGGGCACCTTTCCCGCGCACACGATCGCCAGGTTCGCGATCGCCCCGCCGGCGCCCGAGGGCAGGACCACGCCGACGCGCCTCTCGGGGACGGTCCTCTTCAGGTGCCGGGAGAGCGCCGCCGCGGCCGCGATCAGCTGGGCCGCCGTGAGCACCCGGCGCCCGGACGTGCGGTCGACAAGGGCCGGCGTGCTCGGCCTGCGGGCCAGGCCGCGCACGATCTCGCGCCCAATGTGCCGGCGCAGCGCGGGCCTCTCGGCGAACGCCTGGGTCCCGAGCTCCATGAGCGCCTGCCGCGCGGACGCGCAGTCCGCCCGCTCGGGCGGGATCGGCTCCCCGAACGCGACGCACACGGGAGTGGGCAGCAGGCGCGGGGATTTCCAGAGGTACTTGTTTCCCGCAAAGGAGAACACGGACCCCCAGAGGCCGTCGAGGGCTGCGGGAATGACCGGGACCCGGGCCCTTTTGGCGACACGCTCGAACCCGCTGTGCAGGTTCATCAGCTGGCCGGTGCGGGACACCACCCACTCGGGAAAAAAGCACACGAGTTCACCGCGCTCGAGCGCCTTGACCGCCTCGTCCTGCCACTCGGGTCCGCTTTCCGGATAGACCTCAATCGCCCCCGCGACCCTCGAGATCCACGACAGGAGCCTCGGGATGTCGGGCGCCTTGTAGGCCACGAACCGCAGCGGCCTCGGGCAAACGAGCTGCAGCACGAACGCGTCGACATACGACAGGTGGTTCGCGATCACCACGGCCCCCCCCGCCGCCGGCACATGGCCAATGCCAAGCACCTTGGCGCGGTAAAGCACCCTAGCTGTGAACACTGCAGGGATCTCGATCCAGAGGGGCAGCGTGGATCGCCTTCTCATCGAATCCCATGGAAATTTTCACCTACCAAGGAGTTTGTCAAACAAACCGCCCCCCTTTTTTAGCGACGCTTGGAGGAGGGTCTCCCTCCATTGGCTCGGGTCGATGGCGCGCAGCGAGCCCCCAAGGTGGACCGGCTGGTTGAGCGGCCGGTACCCGAGATCGTCCTGGCCGTCCTTCAGGAGCCCGACCAGGTCCAGGGCCTTGGCGACGTGCGCGCGGGCGCCCATCTCCAGGTCCACGGAAAGCGCCTGGTCCGGGACCGCGGTGCCCTCGGCGTAGGCGATCCTGCCCTTGCCCGCCAGGCGCTCCTCCGGGGCGATCAGGGTGATCTCCGTGAGGCGGATGTCCATGTCGGGGCCGCGCTCCGCCGAGACGCCCATCTGGTCGTAGCGGATCTCGGAGAGCTCCTTCGCGGACTCGACAAGCGCCGTGGCGAGGTTCTCGGACTTCTTCCCGAAGAGCGAGGTGACCGAGTCGAGCGCGCCGACCAGCTTTGACGGCGCCTGCCTGATCGACTCGACGATGTCCGTCTGCAGCGCCCGGAACCTTCCGTCCTTGCTCACGAGCTTCAGGTCGCCCTGCGCCCCGCCCAGGAGCTCGCCGAGCCCCGCGCCGCTTGCCGTGAAGTGGGCCGCGACGTCGAAGCGGCCCTCGACCGCAGGGGGCCTGTCGGGGCTGATCGCCCGGAAGAGCGGCGCGGAATCCACGTTGTCCAGGGCCACCACGGCCCGAAGCGCGTAGGGCCGGCCGGCGTCGCCCGCGAAGGCGAGCGTGGCCTCGAACCGCGAGGCGCCGCCGTCCCCGAAGCTCGCCGACCCGGCCTCCACGGAGAGCGAGGACTCGTCGAGCAGGAGCGTCCCGCGGAGGTCGCGCAGGTCGAATGCGTCAAGCGACAGCTCCTCGAGCTTGACCGAGATCCGGCCCCGGACAGCCGGCCAGAACGGGGCGGCCGGCAGCGGCCGCGCGGGGTCCGCCGCCGCGCCCACGCCCGCGTCGCCGCGGCAGAAGAGGGCACCGAGCGCGGGTAGGTCCGCCGGCACGAACCGCGTGCCCCCGAGAGTCGCCTCCAGGTACCGGCCCTTGGCATCCGTCGCCACGGTGCCGGTGAGCGCCAAGTCCGCCGCCCGCGTACCATAGTCCAGGTGGATCGGCGCGCCGAACCTCACCTTCCCGTCCGCCTCAAAGTCGGCCCGGATCTCCGACGTCACGACCGGCAGCGCCGCGTCGGATCCCGCCGCGGGCGCGAGGCCCGTGAGCTCAAGCTTGACGCGGACCTCGAGTGTCGAGCCAAGGCTCGCCTCGAAGCTGCCGCTCGCGTCGCCCCCGGTGAGCCTCGGGAGCGCGGCGGCCCCCGGCTGGGACAGGAGGGCCGGCAGCGAGGCGCTCCAGGATCCCGCGGCCTTTACCGCCCGGTCGGGCCCGGCGAGGCGCCCGAACCTTGCCTCAAGGGAGGCGATCCTCACGCCCCCGCTCCTCACCTCGAGCGGCGCCAACTGGAACTGCCAACCCTGCGGCGCATAGTCCGCCAGCACGAACGCAGAGAGGTCGAGACCTGTCGCCAGCGGGCCGCCCGGAGACGAGAGCGCCACGCCCGCGCAGCGCAGCGGCACCTTTGTCCTGAGGACGAGGCGGCCGTCCTCGGCACGCATCACGAACTCCCCCTGCGCGCCGCCGCCGCCCAGTTCGAGCCGGGGCAGCGCGCCCTTGAGCCACTCGAGGGGCACCCCCTTAAGGAGAATGCCGACAAGGTCCGCCGAGGGGTCCGCGACCTTGAGCTCGCCGGACTCCGGGTTGAACTCGAACGGCTGGAGCGCCCGCACCGACAAAACCGGCGCGGCGCCCGCCAGGCTCGTCTCAAGGCGGGCCACCCGCAGCGACTTGCCGAGTCGGGCGACGTCAAAGTCGGCGACGAGCTCGACGCGGCCGAGGGCGCCGAGCCCCCGGGCGACGACGCCCAGCCTGTCGGCGGCGGCCCTGAGCTTGCCGGACGCGCGGACGTCGCCCGTGGAGGGGTCCACCTCGTAGGCGCCCTCCCCGGCCGCGTAGAAGGCGGGCAGGCTGCGCCCGAGGGCGAACGGAGCCAGGTCAGTGTCCCTCAGGTTCAGCTGCCAGGACCCCGCCATCTTGAGCGAGCCGTCCGGGCTTGCCGCGTCGAATTGCGCGATGGTCTCGGCTCCCCGGATGAGCGACACCGAGTAGGACGCCCGGCCGGCGTCCCGTGCGACCCAGGCCGCGCAGGCGAGGCCTATCCCCCCGGGGAACTTCGGCCCGCTGGCCTTGGCCTGCGCCTTCAGGTCGGCCCGGGTGATCGTGCCCGAGGCCCCCATGTTCGCCGTCAGCGTCGCCTCCACCTCCACCGAGGAGACCGCGGCCAAGGGATCGCTCACGAGGGAGGTCGCCCTGCAGAGGAAGCGGCCCTCGCGGCCCTGCCCGAAGCCGCCCCCCGTGATGACGACGTGCGCGGTCCCCGCGGGCCGCCCCTGCTCGTCCGGGAAGATGACGGTGCCGTCGAGCTCGACCCCGTCGAGCGCCAGGTCCGCGCGCGTGTTGAAGGCCGAGAGGGCGGCGGCGGCGGCGCGGGCGAACCAGGGGTGTCCGGCCCCGGAGGGGCCCGCTCCGGGAGCCCGCGGGCCCGTGAGGTCAAGCGTCCAGCCGGTCGCCGAGAGGCCCGTGAAGCGGTAGCCCCGCCCGAGGAGCGCCGGGATGACCGCAAGGCGCGCCTGCGCCGAGGGAACGACAAGGACGCCCTCGTCGACCTCCACGCGCATCCCACGCAGCGAGGCCCGGGTCACCCCGACCTCGAGTTGGTCGATGGAGGTCACCGGCCCGTTGCCCTTGGCGATGGCCGATCGCGCCGCCCACGTCTGCACGGAGGGGCTCAGGGCCACGGCGGCCGCGAGCGCGAGCGCGCCGGCGGACACGCCGGCCAGGATGAGGAAGATGCGCTTGGCGCTCATGGCTCGCGATCGCGCGGGCTATTATCCCGCCGGTTAAGGCCCGCGACCCTCCTAGGGCATCACGAGGGCATCGGAGAGTCCGACGGCCTTTCTTACGTTGGCGACGGCAACGAGGTAGTTGTAGTTGGCCGTGAGCTGGTCTGTCTTCGCCTGTTCCAGCGAGACCTCCGAGGTGAGGACGTCGAGCTGCGTGGCCGATCCGGCGTGGAATTTCGCCTCGGCGAGGCGCAGCGCCTCCGCCGCCTGGTCGATCACCTTGGCCGAGGCCGCGACGAGCTCCCCGGCCTCCTGGAGGGAGGACAGGGACTGGCGCACCTCGACGTCGATCTCCAGCTCCTCGGAGGCCCTGGCGAGACGGGCCTGCTCCACCTGCGACTTCGCCTGGCGCACCTTGCCCTGCGTCGCCCGCCCGTCGAAGATCGCCCACGTAGACTGGAGCCCGTAGGTCCAGCCGTTGGCGGACACGCTTCCCCCGACCGGGGACACGAAGCTGAAGCCGTCCCACTGGTAGGAGCCGAACGCCTGGACGCTGGGGTAGTAGTTCGCGCGCGCGGTCTTCACGGACTCCTCGCTCGCGGCCTGCGCCTTGTCGAGCTTCCTCAACTCGGGCCGGTGCTCGTGGGCGGACGCGATCGCCGTGTCGGGGTCGTAGTTCTCCTGCGCGAAGGTCAGGCTGCCGGCGACCTCGGGAAACACCCCGGCGCTCGTGGCGCCGAGGGACTGGCGCAGCTGCTCCACCGCGACGCGGTAGGCGTTGCGCGCCGTGATCAGGTTCGGCTGGGCGTTCGCGAGGTACACCTTCGCGCGCAGGACCTCGAAGTTCGAGACCGTTCCCGACTCGAACTGGTTCTTGGTGTCCTCAAGCTGGTGCTCGTAGAGGCGCACGTTCTCCTCCTCCACCTTTATCTTGTCCCGGGCGAGGAGCACGTTGTAGAACTTCGTGCGCACGTCGAGGAGCGCCGTGTCGATGGCCGTCTGCAGGTCGAAGGCCGCCGCGTCGCGCGAGAGCTTCGCGCCCTTGATGGACGACACCACGCCGCCGCCGGCGAAGAGGGTCTGCGTCGCCTTCAGCTCGACGGCCCAGAGGCTGCTCGACGGTGGGTAGACCTGCGAGATCGCGGCCGCGTTGCGCTCGTACTGCCCCTGGGCGGAGAGGTTCGGGATCTGCTGGCTGCGGACCTGGATGATGACCCCCTCCTGGAGCCGGATCGCCTCGCGCGCCTGCAGGATCGCGAAGTTGTGGTCGAGGGCATAGCCGATGGCCCCCTTCAGGTCCAGCGGCGAGGGCAGCTCGGCGGGGGCTTGCGTCGGCGAGCCGAGGGCCGAGGCCCATGCCATGAGGAGCGAGGCGGATACTAGGATGGGATGTTTCATGCGTGCGCCGTGGTGAGAGTGCCCTCGGGTGCCCGGATGGCCGCCTCCCTCGCCCGGTCCCGAGAATGGTCCTTGGCGATGAGCATGTAGATGGCCGGCATCACGAACAGCGTGAAGAAGGTCCCGATCGACAGGCCGCCCACGAGGACGAGGCCGATCGAGTTCCTTGCCGCAGCGCCCGCCCCCGTCACGAGCGTCAGGGGGAAGTGCCCGGCCACGGTCGCCACGGTGGTCATCAGGATCGGCCTGAGGCGCGTGAGCGCCGCGTCATGGACGGCCTCGAGCTTCGGCTTGCCCGCGAGCTGGAGCTTGTTCGCAAACTCCACGATCAGGATGCCGTTCTTGGCGATCAGCCCCACCAGGGTCACCAGGCCGACCTGCGAGTAGATGTTGAACGTCGTCGTCCACCCGTCCGTGAAGAACGGCACGTTCTGGGCCGGGAACTTGAGGAACATGAACACGGCGGACCCGAAGGCCGCCAGCGGGACGGAGCCCCCGAGGATGACGAGCGGGTCGCGGAAGCTGTTGAACTGCGCGGCGAGGACGAGGAAGATGAGCGCCACGGCGAGGCTCATGGTCGTCCAGAACTTCGCGTTGCCGCCCTCCTTGCGCAGCTGGCGCGACTCGCCCGTGTAGTCGATCGCGTAGCCCTTCGGGAGGATCTTGGCCCCCTCGGTCTCGAACACCTTGAGGGCGTCGTCGAGAGGCAGCCCGGAGGCCCCGCTGATGGTGACGGAGTTGAGCTGCTGGAACTTGTTGAGCGAGCGCGGGATGGTCGTGTCGTTGATCCGGGCCACCGTGCTGAGCGGGATCAGGGTGCCATTGGGCCCGGTCACGTAGATCTTCTCAAGCTGCTCCGGGTTGAGCCGGTCCACGCGCTTCACCTGCGGGATCACCTTGTAGCTGCGACCCGAGATGTTGAACCAGTTGACGTAGTTTCCACCCATCGCCGCCGACAGGTCGTCGCCGATCTGCTGGAGATTGAGCCCCAGCGCCGCGACCTTGTCGCGGTCGAGGACCACCTCCGACTGCGGCGCGTCGTACTTCATGTCGATCTGCGTGAAGTAGAACCGCTTGGTCTCCATGGCCTTCGCCGCAAGCTGCTTGGCGAAGGACAGGATCTCCTGCGGGTCCGCGGTCGACGTGACGACGACCTCAACCGGGAACGTTCCGCCTCCGGGCAAGGCCGGCGGCTGGACGAGCTGCAGCTGCAGGCCGGGGATCGCCGAGACCTTCGGCTGCATCTGCGCGAGCATGACCTTGATCGGCCGCTTCCTCTGTCCCCACGGCTTCGCCACGAGGCCGGCAATGGACTGACCGGGAGTCGTGAACTGGAAGCTGAAGTCGGTGTCCTTGTCCGAGAAGTACGCCTCCCTGACGGCCGTCGCGTACCTCACGTTCTGGTCCAGAGTCGAGTTCGACGCCGTGGTGCCGATCCCGAAGATGATGCCCTGGTCCTCGGCAGGCGCGAGCTCGGCCGTCGCGTGCGTGATCATGTAGACGCCCAGGACGCTGATCACGGCCCAGACCACGTACACGGTGCCCCGGTTCGCGAGCGAGAACTCGAGCATCCTCGAATATGCCCGCTTGATCCGCTCAAAGGTGTGCGTGACCAGCTTGGCGAAGCCCCGCTCGTCGTCGCCCGGCCTGAGCAGGTGGGCGCACATCATCGGGGAGAGCGTGAGGGCCACGATGCCCGAAATGACGACCGCGCCCGCGAGCGTGAACGCGAACTCCCTGAAGAGGGTGCCCGTCAGCCCGCCCTGCAGGCCGATCGGCGCATAGACCGCCGCCAGCGTGATCGTCATCGCGATGATCGGGCCCACGAGCTCGCGGGCGCCGGTCAGCGCCGCCTCGGTGGCCGTCTTGCCCATGGAGAGGTGGCGCTCGACGTTCTCCACCACCACGATCGCGTCGTCGACCACCAGTCCCACCGACAGGACGATCGCCAGCAATGTCAGCAGGTTGATCGTGAAGCCGAACAGCTGCATCAGGAAGACGGCGCCGACCAGCGAGAGCGGTATCGCGACGACCGGGATCAGCACCGACCGGACCGACCCGAGAAAGAGGAAGATCACGACGACGACGATCATGAGCGTGTCGCCGAGGGTGTGGAACACCTCGTGGATCGCGTCGTTGATGTACGCCGTCGCGTCGTAGGCCACCTTCGCCTGCATCCCGCCGGGGAGCTCCTTCTGGATCGAGTCCATCTCGACGCGGATCTGGCGGATGACATCGAGGGAGTTCGCCGTCGGCAGGACGAAAATCCCCATGCCCACGGCCGTCTCGCCGGAGAACCTCATGTCGGCGTCGTAGTCCTCGGCGCCGAGCTCGACATCCGCCAGGTCGCGAAGGCGCACGATCGCGTTGTTCTGCTGGCGGATGACCAGGTTCTTGAACTCCTCGACCGAGCGCAGGTCCGTGTTGGCCGTGAGCGCGACCTGGGTGAGGTTGCCCTTGGTGTTGCCGAGCGCGCTCAGGTGGTTGTTCGAGGCGAGGGCGGCGCTCACCTGGGAGGGGCTGATGTTGAAGGCCGCCATGTGGTCGGGCTTCAGCCAGATCCTCATGGCGAACGTGCGCCCGCCGAGGATGTCCGCCCGCTGCACCCCGGGGACCGACGAGAGCCGCGGCTGGACCACGCGCACCAGGTAGTCGGTGATCTCGTTCTGGTGCAGGGTCTCGGACGCGAAGCTCAGGTAGGCCGAGGCGAACTGCGAGTCCGCCGACTGGACGTTGATGGCCGGCACCTGCGCCTCGACGGGCAGGTTGCTGCGCACCTGGTCGACCTTGGAGCTTATCTCCGAGAGCGCCTTGATGGGGTCGTAGTTCAGCTTGAGGCGGGCCGAGATGGTCGAGATGCCCTGCACGCTCGTTGACGAGAGGTAGTCGATCCCGTCCGCGGCGGCGATCGAGCGCTCGAGCGGCGTCGTGATGAATCCCCTCACCAGGTCCGCGCTCGCGCCGACGTAGACCGTCGTGACGGTCACGGTCGCGTTGTCGTTGCGCGGGTATTGGCGCACGTTGAGCGTCCGGTACGCCTGGAATCCGGCGATCAGGATCACCAGGTTGACCACAATCCCGAGGACCGGGCGGCGGATGAATAGATCGGTGATCTTCATGGGGCTACGGTGGGCTCCGCCCGGCTCACGAATCCCTCGGCTTCGGCTCAAGCTGCGCCGCCGGCGCCACGGCGTTGTTCACCTGTACGGCGCTCCCAGGCCGCAGGCGGAAGACGCCCGAGGTGACGATCACGTCGCCCTCCTTGAGCCCCGAGGTGACCACGACAAAGTCGCCCTTCTGGGCGCCGAGCCGCACGATCTGCTGGCGGACGACCTTCTGCTTCTCGCCGGTGTCGGGGTCCGCCTTCTCGTCGACGACGTACACCGTGTTGCCGAAGGGCGCGTAGAGGACGGAGGTCGACGGGATCGTCAGGACCTTGTTGACGATCGGCAGCTCGACCGCGACGTCGACGTACATTCCGGGGTGCAGGCGGCCCTCCGCGTTCTGCACGGTCGCCTGGACGCGCACGTTTCGGGTGGCCGCGTCGACATCGGGGTTGATCGCCGTGATCTTGCCCTCCACGGGGCCGTCCGCGATCGCGTCTCCCGAAAGCCTCACCGGCAGGCCGACGGCAAGCTGGCGCAGCTGGTCCTGCGGGACGTAGAAGTCGACGAAGATGGGATTCAGCGCCTGGAGCGACACCAGGGCGTCGCCGGCCTTCAGGTTCTGGCCCAGGTTCACCAGGCGGATCCCGAGCCGCCCGGAGAAGGGCGCCTTTATCGTCTTCTTCGCGATCGTCGCGCGGATATTGTCGGCCGCCGCCGCCGCCTGCTTCGCGTTGGCCGCGTCCGCGTCGAACTGGGACTGCGAGACCGTGGCCTTGGCGAGCAGCCCGCGGGTGCGCTCCAGGTTGACGCGGGTCAGGTCGACGTTGGCCTCCGCGGAGCGCAGCTGCGCCTCCTCGGCCGACGTGTCCTGCCTGACGAGCAGGTCGCCGGCCTTGACCGGGGTGCCGGCCTCGAACGCGATCTCGACGATCTTGCCGTCGAGCTCGGCGGCGACGGTGACGCCCTGCACGGCCGAGAGCGACCCGACGGAGGTGAGCGCCTCCTGCCAGGTCTCCAGCTTGACCGGGGTCGTGGACACGGCCTCGAGGGGCACCACGGACTTCATGTGAATGAGCGTGTTGATCTGCAGGAACTTGATTCCCGCGATCAGCGCGACCAGGCCCAGCAGGCCGAGGATGATGACGAATCGTTTCATTTGCTTGTGATGGGAGCGGCGATATCGCCGGCGGCGTGCGCGGCGCCCTCCGGCGCGGCCGAATGCACCACGATGTGCGCGGCGGACGGTATTCCGGCGACCTTGTTCAGCAGCCGCACAAGCGTCGTGCGCTCGTGCTCGGAGAGCGGGGCCATCTGCGCCGCCATCTGCTTGAAGTGCCCGGGCAGGATTTCCTGGAGGGCCGAATGCCCCTTCGGCGTCAGGTGGATAAGCATCATCCTGCGGTCGCCCGAGTCGTGCTCGCGCGTGACGAGCCCGTCACGCTCGAGCGTGTCGACCAGGCCGGTGACGGTCGCCCGCGTCACCCCCGCCTTCTCAGCGAGGTCCGCGGGGGTCTGCGGGACCGGCTTCCCGCCGATCTTGTCGTAGAGGAGCATCATCACCGTGAAGCGCCCCGGCGACATGTTGTGCTCGTTCAGGAAGACCTCGCTGCGCCGGTAGGCCTCGTCCCCGGCCCGGAGCAGGTTCAGGTACGCCTCGCACGCGGAAGGGTCCAGGTCCGGATGGAGCCGGACCGCCTCGAGGATGCATTCATAGCGTGGGAGGTCCTTGAGCATCAATAACGGCATCGGTGATCTCCTGGGTGCGATTCGTGGACGAAAGTTGGATAGTTAGGAACCTAATCATTCTACAATCAAGTGGTAAATTCGCCAAAAGACACCAGGATTGCGGTATCGGTCTGGGGGCACCGCCCGGGGCGTATCAGGCCCCCAACGAACCCACGGCGGCGACCACGGCCTCGACCGTGATACCCAATTCCTGGTAAACGACTGGAGCTGGGGCGCTTAGACCAAATCGGTCGATGCCGACCACCTTGCCGTCGAGACCCACGTATTTGCGCCAGAGGGCCGTGACGCCCGCCTCGATCGCCACCCGCCGGCGGCACGCGCTTGGCAGGATGCTCTCCCGGTACTCCGCGGGCTGCCGGTCAAAAACCTCAAACGAGGGCACCGACACGACGCGCACCCCGGGGCCCAAGAGCCGAGCGGCACCGAGCGCTAACTGAAGCTCGCTGCCCGAGGAAAGAAGGACGACGCTAAGCGGCGCCGTTTCCTGGAGCGCCACGTAGGCCCCCTTCAGCACCCCGGCCCTGCGCTCGTGCGCGGGGATCTCGTTGAGCACCGGCACGGCCTGGCGGGTGAGCGCAATCAGCGTCGGGCCCTCCGTGCGCTCAAGGGCGGCGGCGAAGGCGCCCGCCGTCTCCTCCGGGTCGGCGGGACGGATGACCTCCATGCCCGGGATCAGCCGCAGGGCCGAGAGCGTCTCCACCGGCTGGTGGGTCGGCCCGTCCTCGCCGACGCCGATGGAGTCGTGCGTGTAGATATAGACGACCGGAAGCCTGGAGAGCGCCGCAAGCCGCATCGAGGGCCGCGAGTAGTCGGCGAAGACAAGGAACGTTGCGATCGACGGGCGGAAGAGGCCGTCGTAGGCCACGCCGTTGGCGATCGCCGCCATCGCGTGCTCGCGGATCCCGAACCGGATGTTTCTCCCCGAGCGGTTCGTCGGGTCGAAGTCCTTGTCGGCCGCGATGTAGTTGAGCGTGGACCCGTAGAGGTCCGCGCTTCCGCCGATAAGGAGCGGGAGCTCCGCGGCGACCTGCTGGAGCACGTCGCGCCCGGCGGCTCGCGTCCCGCCGAGCTTAACGTCCGGCGCAAAGAGCGGGATCTTCGAGAGGAGGTGGGCCGCGCTCGGCTTCGAGCCCGCCGAGTCGAGGAGCGCCGCCCTCTCGGGGTTGGCGTCCCGCCAGGCCCTGTACGTCTTGACCCAGCGCCGGTGGGCCCGCACGAGCCTACGCTTGTGCTCGGCAAAGTACGCGCGCACGTCCTCGCTCACGAAGAAGCGCTCGGGAGGAAGGCCAAGCCCCGCGCGGGCGGAGTCCGCGAACTTCGCCCCGGCCTCGCCGTGGCCCTTCTGGGTGCCCTGGACCTCGGGGATACCCCTGGCGATGATCGTGTGCGCGATGATGAGCTGCGGCTTGCCGCTCTTCGCCTTCTTCGCGCGGTTGAAGGCCTTCAGGAAGGCGGCCATGTCATGGCCGTCCACCGTCTGGACGTCCCATTCGATCGCCTTGAACCTGCCCGCCGTGTTCTCGCTCTGGGTCTTCGCGGCCATCGCGTCCAGGGTGACAAGGTTCGAGTCGTAGATGAGAATCAGGTTGTCGAGCTTCTGGTGCCCCGCGAACTCGACGGCCTCCATCGCCACCCCCTCCTGCATGCAGCCATCGCCGGCGAGGCAGACCACATGGTGGTCGAAGAGCGCGTGCTCGGGCGTGTTGAACCGTGCGGCCGCCATCTGGCCCGCAACGGCCATGCCGACCGCATTGCCGACGCCCTGCCCCAGGGGCCCGGTCGTGGCCTCAACCCCGGGAGTCTCGCGGAACTCGGGGTGGCCCGGCGTCCTGCTGTGCAGGCTGCGGAACTTGGCGATCTGCTCGATCGGCAGGTCGAAGCCGCTCAGGTGCAGCCATGCGTAGAGAAACAAGCTGCCGTGGCCGGCCGAAAGGACAAAACGGTCGCGGTTGATCCACCGCGGCTCGTCCGGATTAAGGGAAAGCGCGTGCCCGAAGAGCACCGCGCCGATCTCGGCGCAGCCGAGCGGGAGTCCGAGGTGGCCCGAGGCGCAGGCGCAGACGGCGTCGATCGCGAGGCCGCGCGCCTGGTTTGCGGCCTTCCCGAGTGTGGCGGTTTGAAGGGGCATCGAAATAAAGTCCCACAACTCCTACGGACTGCAAACGCCCCGTGGAAGAAGAAACTCCCGAAATATCCGCAGGTCGGGCGTCAGCTTGAGGCGGGCGCGGCCGGGGCGGCGGCGGCCGCCTCCGAGTGTCTCGTCTTGACCGTGACCGCCACGGCGGCCTTGCCCAGGCGGTCGCGCAGGTAGTAGAGGCGCGCCTTCATGGGCTCCGACTCGAGCTCAATCTCGATCGTCTCAATGTTCGGGGAATTGACCGGGAAGACGCGCTCGACGCCCTCGCCGTAGCTGATCCTGCGCACCGTGAAGGTCTCGTGGATTCCCGACCCCTTGCGCGCGATCACGATGCCGGAGAAGATCTGGATGCGCTCCTTGTCGCCCTCGCGGACCTTGGTGTGCACGCGCACGCCGTCGCCGACTTTGAACGGCGGAATGTCCTTCTTCACCTGGTTGGCGGTGACTTCCTTGATGATCGGGTTCATGCCTTTAGCCTTGTTTGTGTTTGATTGAAAGTTACTTAAGAATATCGGGTCGGACGCTTCGGGTCTTCTCCATGGCACGTGCGGACCGCCACTTTTCTATCTCGGCATGGTTGCCGGAAAGGAGGACTTCCGGCACGGACATGCCCCGAAATTCGGCGGGACGCGTGTATTGAGGAAAGTCGAGCAACTTGCCGGTGAAAGATTCGTGCGTCAACGACTTTTCCTCGCCGAGGACGCCCGGCACAAACCGGCTGAGCGCGTCGATGACAACCGCTGCCGCAAGCGTCCCGTTGGTGAGGACGTAGTCCCCGATGCTGACCTCGAGGTCGATCACGCTGTCGCGGATCCTCTGGTCAATCCCCTCGTAATGGCCGCTCAGGAGGATCAGGTGGCGCTCCCTCGAGAGCTCCGCCGCCATCGCGGGCGTGAGCGGAACCCCGTCCGGCGTCAGGTAGATCCTCTTGCAGCCCGGCGTCTGGAGCTGCTCGATGGCCGCAAACACGGGCTCGGGCTTCATCACCATCCCCGCGCCGCCCCCGAAGGGACGGTCATCGGCCGTGCGGTGCTTGTCCGTCGTCCAGCCGCGCAGGTCGTGCACGGTGACGCGGAGGAGATCCTTCTCGAGGCCCTTTCCCAGGATGCTTTCGGCGAGGAAGCCGTCCAGCATCCTCGGGAAAAGCGTCAGTACGTCGATGCGGGGCATGGTGCCCCACCCTCCCGTGGCGGGCCGCCTCAGCTGGCGGCCGCCGGTTCGGCCGCCGGACTGGCCGGAGCGGCTTCGGGTGCCGCGGCCGCCTGGGGCGCCGCGGATGCGCCGCGGCGCGCCCGCTTGATGATGGAATGAAGCGTGTCGGTCGGCTTCGCGCCCTTGGAGATCCAGTAGTCGACGCGGTCGAGCCTCAGGTTGACCTGCCGGCCCTTCGTGCGGGGATCGTACGTCCCGACGGTCTCAACGGCGTCGCCATCGCGGCGTGAGCGGGTCTCGGCGACGACAATGCGGTAGTGCGGCTGATGCGTGGCGCCGATGCGAGAGAGGCGGATTTTGAGTGCCATGAGAGCGGGATTACGGGTGTGTTCGAGTCGAAAAAGAGGTCAAATAACACTGCGCGGTCCTCCTATGTCAAGCGCCTACGCTGCCCGCTTCAGTCAGACCTATAGAGATCCTGACCCGGGGATGAAGGCAAAACGGTTGATTGTTCTGCGAGTGATGGGAACGCGGGGGTGGAGGCAGATGCAGGAAGCCCTCCCCCGAGGGGGAGGGCTTCGCGCG
>Ga0302320_10000806_pt1 | contig 74155 bp, 67 predicted proteins | sample Bog_T0_3_FD_202130 | JGI IMG/M metagenome (GOLD analysis project Ga0302320, IMG submission 202130) | Peat permafrost microbial communities from Stordalen Mire near Abisko, Sweden - Bog_T0_3 | ecosystem: Environmental > Terrestrial > Soil > Wetlands > Peat | place: Sweden: Abisko, Stordalen Mire... | reverse complement strand
CCCTGATTCCGCGCTACAACAGCAACTACGAATACTTACTCAAACCTTCTGCTGGATAAAGGCTCTGAATCTCAATCGCTAAAACAGCGAACCCCACCAGAAAAGGTAGGGTTCGTCAGCACTCTGAAACGGCCAGTCCAAACGGACTGGCCGTTTTCTGTTTCACGCAAATCATTTTCATCCTTGGAGGTGCCAAGAAAGCAAATAGGGTTACCAGCTTATTTAACAGGCTCTCTAGCACTTATGCACCATAGGTGTGACCAAAGGTCCAAGCACTTGAGTATCAAGGTCGTTAACCACAATTCCCTTGAATTGCAGAGTTCCTGTTGCGAAGATTGAGCAACATTCCAGGTTCAGGAGTCTTTCGATGGTGCAGCGTGCATTGGTGTTGCTGTGTGTTGGATGTATGGCCGTATTCATGGCGAGTTGCGGTCAGACCTATGTATTGCAGTCGATCACCGTCGCGCCGAAAACTTTCAATCTTGAAGGGCTGGATACGGTGCAGGCTCTCACAGTAACGGCTCATTACTCGAACACGAAGACCGAAGACGTGACCGTTAAGAGCACCTTTCAAGTCGGTCAGGCCACCGCTCTCACCAACCCCAATACTCCGAATGGTGCAGTCTCCGTGAGTCTTTCAGGCACGGTCCAAACCAGTCCCACGGTTTATGCATGTACCTGGCTGACGACATCCACGGCGAATGGATACACCTACAGCGAAACATCGCCCTATGTGGTTACCGCGAGCTACGCCGGCTTCCAGGATACAGCGGCTGTCTACGTTGCTTCGCTTTCAAGTTGCTATGACGGAACCGGTCATTTGCATCCGTAACCTGTGCTGAAGAAGCGGGATCAGGAGCGGAATCAACTCATGCTCCCGTTTAAGAGTTCATGAATATTGCTTGCGCTCCGCCGCATTGAAGATATCTGGATTTGTTTGTTGTGACTGTTGTACTTGAGGCCCGAACATGAAGCTGAAGCGTATTACCATGCTGTTCACCGCCGTCATTCTCCTCACCGCGACGTCCCTTGTTGCCCAGAACGCCCCAAGCCCAGCGGCGCAGAAAAGTGCGGCCGTTGCAGCCTTTGGCCAGCTTCCCCTGAGCTTTGAGCCAACGGCTGATTCCGCGCATTTTCTGGCGCACAGCGGCAGTTACTCGGTGATGGTGGGAGCTCGCGACGCCTCTGTTGTGGTGAAAGATGCTAAGTCGGCGGCCAGCCACACGCTTCGCTTCGGCTTTGTTAACGCCACCTCCGCTGGTCCACTGGAAGCTCTAGAGCCGCAGCAAGGCTTGACCAGCTACTACATCGGAGCGGACTCCGCCAAGTGGCGCCTGGGCGTAAAGAACTACGCGAAGGTTCTCGCCCCCGGCGTCTATCCCGGCGTGGATGTGATTTACTACGGCGACCATCGACGCATGGAATTTGATTTCAAGATTGCCCCCAAGGCTGACTCACGAGCCATTGCCCTGTCGTTTTCCGGCATGGACAAGCTCTACAAGGATGTGGACGGAGATCTGGTTGCCGAAGTCGGTGGCCGGGAGGTCCGCTTCGCCAAACCAATCGCCTACCAGCGCGTACAGGGTGTCGCAAGTCCGGTAACAGTGGATTACGAGCTGGCTTCCGCCGGGACCGTTCGTCTACGCGTCGGCGAGTATGACAGCAGCGCCGAACTCATCATCGATCCCGTCGTCTCATACGCCACATACCTCGGCGGCAGTGCGCTCGACCTGGGCAACAGTATCGCTGTAGATAGCGCCGGCGAAGCCTACGTGACCGGGCAAACCTGCTCCAGCGATTTTCCCGATAGCCCAAATCTCAGTGGCTTGGTCTTCGTGACAGGCTCGGCCTGCGATGCCTTTGTTAGCAAGTACAACGCCACTGGAACCGCCTCCATTTTTACAACCATCCTCGGAGGTGTTAACCCGGCCAACGCCAGCGCCTCCGGAAATGGAATCGCACTGGATGGCGCAAACCAGGTCTACATCGTCGGCACCTCGAATATTGAAGATCTGCCCGGAACAAACGTCGACGTGGTTAGCGAATATCAAGGCGGTGACAGCGATGCCTTCATCGCAATTCTAGCCACATCGACCGGTGCCCTTGTGCGCAGTACTTATCTGGGCGGCTCAGGCGCCGATGCCGGTTATGGCATCGCGGTGGATGCTGCCACCCCGGCTAACGTGACTGTGGTCGGCCAGACCTGCTCCCAGGATTTTCCGGTCTACAATGCGTTCGAGACCAAGGTTGAGGATTGCGTTGCCTTTATCACGAAGCTTGACAATTATCTGGATATCGCATCGAAGCGGTGGGCCGCCGGCTCTGCGGGACACATCAATCCAATGGCCTCCGCGCTGACTCCGGCTCCCGCTTCAGTTTGGGTGGGCGCTCAATATGAGCAGTTTTTCTTCTCCGAAACCTTCGGCGGCCAGCCGGTTGGGCCCTATCCCACGGCTGGAGCCTGGGCGCAGTACACATTTTATCCGCAGGGTGCAATCGTTCTTGATACGCAGAACCCTCCCAACATCGAGGTCGCGCTGAACGCTGGCGAAAGTGGTCCATACGTTCAACCGACCTCGACTACCATGCTCCCCACGCCTTTGTGGAACGCCGAGGTTCAGGGCACCACCATTGACGGATCAATCACCTGGGAGAATCTGGGCGTGCCCGCGATTCCTGCGGCCGCCTTCACCGAGGCCTATGGCATAGCAATCGATCCTCCCGGTGACGTTTTCGTGGCGGGCGGTACGAATACAGGAGCGCTTGCCAGTACGCTGTGGCCGTGTAGTAATGGCTCCCACGGAGCTTGGATTCTCAAGGTTTTTGGGAACGGCGGAGGATGCGCATACGAATGGACGGTGGAAGGCACTGCGACCGACCTGACCGCCACCATTGACACGGCGCGCGCCGTTGCAGTGGATTCGGAAGGCCGAGCTTACTTAACAGGAACTGCAAGCGGCACTTTGGGGACGACAGCGAATGCCTACAAACCCGCGAACAACGGCGGCACCGACGCTTTCCTTGTAAGAGTGAACCAACTTGGTTCGGCCATCGACTATGCGACCTATCTGGGCGGCTCCGGCAATGACCAGGGCCTGGGCGTGGCGGTGGATGGAAGCTTTGCGCCATATGTCACCGGCAGCACCAAGTCGGTGGACTTTCCGATCATCAATCCGTTGACCAACCCAAACAATGGGAATCCACTTCCACTCAGCGGTACGCAAGGCGCATTTGTTTCCAAGTTCACCGCTGACGGATCGGCGCTGGCCTTCTCCGCTTATCTTGGTGGTTCAGGAGCAGATCAGGGCAACGCCATCGCGGTGGTTGCCGATGTCTCCAGCCCGAATTACTACGACATGTACGTGGTGGGAAATACCACCTCACCAGATCTCACAAATACTCTATTGCTGCAGCCAATGTCTGGGGCGAACTACGCGCCGCCGCAGCCCACCAACGCCGGAAACGGTGACGCCTTTCTTGCCATGATTCCTGGAGCAAGCATACCTTCGGTGACGGTCGCTCCCGGCAGCCTGGCCTTCCCCAATCAAAACGTGGGCACGACCAGTCCCGCTCAGCAGATACTGTACAGCAATCTCAACAGCCTTTCCTCAGTTCAGATAGGTACGATCACATTCAGCAGCAGCCAGTTCCAACAGACCCCTGGCAATGGCACACCGCCAGACTGCAACTCGGGAAGCGTGGTGCAGCCGGAGCCGAGTGCGTTCTCGAAGTGCCAGATCATGGTGACTTTTACCCCGTCGGCGCAGACTCTGCAGAACGGCACGCTTACCATTTCGGATGACGCCAGCAGCACGCCCCACCTCATCAACTTGAGTGGCGAGGGCGCGGTGCCCACAGACAGCTTCTCGGCTTCGAATCTCGCCTTTGGTAGTCAGGCTGTCAGCACAACGTCAGTTGCTCAATCTGTTACATTGACCAATACCAGCAGCACGGGCACTCTCTTTGTTAGCAGCATCAGCATCGGCGGCACCAACGTCGGAGACTTTTCATATTCAGAATCCGAAAGTTGCCAGCCGCAGATTGCGCCAGTGATTGCGCCATCGGGAACATGCACAATCAGCGTTACTTTCACTCCTACTGCCCTGGGGCCACGCAGCGCCACTGTCACGGTCATAGACAACGCGCCGGGAAGTCCGCATCTGATTAATCTGGCTGGAACGGGCACGCCGGTCGCCAGCACTGTTACACCCAATGTATTGACTTTCCCACAGCAGGCAATCAACGTACCCAGTGCTGCGCAGACGGTCACGGTGACGAACACTGATCCGACGCAAACGCTGGTTGTGAGCGCCATTGCCACCACCGGCGACTACCAGGTGACCACCAATACCTGCACGGGGCCGATCGCGCATTCGGGCGGTTCGTGTGTCGTGCAAGTTGTTTTCGATCCGATTCTTCCTGGCACTCGTAACGGGACACTGACCGTCAGCGGAAGCGGCGCGACCATGCCGGCAACTGTCACGCTGAATGGAACCGCAGGTGCCAGTGCCACCCTACTGCCCGCGACCGTCACTTTCCCAGGAACCCCCGTCACCACTACGAGTGCGACCCAGACGGTGACGCTTGCCAACCAGAGCCCCTTCACATTCAACGTGCAAAGCGTGATGATCAGCGGAGCGGCGGCTAGCGAGTTCACCCAAACCAATACGTGTGGAACTAGCGTTTCCGCCTCCGGTAATTGCGCCATCATCTTGAGCTTTACGCCGACAGCAACCGGCAACCAGAACGCTACTCTCACGGTTATCAGTGACACCGCCGCTTCACCACAAAGCATTCCAGTGGTAGGCGTTGGCACCGCTCCGGCGGTTACGCTTACGCCGCCCACCGACTCCACCGTAAACTTCGGCAACCAACCGCTAAGCTCCGCTTCCACTGCGGTTCCGGTCACGCTTACGAACTCTGGAACGGCTCCCCTGAACATCCGCAGCATAACGTTCGCCGGTATCGCGGCTGCCGAATATAGCCAGACCAATACCTGCGGAACTCAGGTTGCAGCCTCAACCAGTTGCACAATCAATGTGATCTTCGATCCAACGTCGCTCAATCCGCAGGGTGCAACCCTGGTGATTTCAGACAACGCAACCCCAAGCACACAGACGATTTCTCTTCTAGGGACCGGCGTGGCGGCTGGTAGCGGAGCATCGGGAACCATTCAGCTCTCGTGCGCTTTATGCACTCTGACTTCGCCCATCAATCTGCCCTTCCCGAATCAACTGGTCTCCACTCAAAGCAGTGCGCAGGTCGTGACGCTTTCAAACAGCGCTGCTTTGCCGCTCACCGTTACGGGCGTTGCGCTTTCGGGTAACACCGACTTTGCCATTTCGGCAACGACCTGCGCTACACCCCCGTTTACACTGGTGACTTCAGCAAGCTGCACCATCAGTCTCACGTTCACCCCGAGTACGACCGGAAGTTCCGAATCCGCAACCCTGACGGTCAGCGGTAGCTCGGCGAACTCCCCGGCGAAGGTGAATATCACTGGCACCGGTTCGTCGGTAGTCACATCCGGGGCTGACTTCACAATGACCCCCAGCGCGACGGGCGTCTCCGTCGTACAGGGCGATACTGCCGTATTCACCATCACCGTTGCGCCAGTCAACGGCTTTAACAGCAGCATCGCATTCACCTGCGCCCAGTCCAGTCCTGCTTGTTCGTTCTCATCCAGCACCTTAACTATGGATGGGACGACGACAAAAAACATTCAGCTCTCGGTTCCAACCGGCGGAGGCTCAGCCAAAGTCACTCCGTTAGGGATAGGTTCACGGTCTGTCTTCTTCGCTCTGCTTCCGTTCTCCATGATGGGCATGCTCCTTATCAACAAGCGCCGCGGCTTCTGGCTCGTCTTTATGTTGCTAGGCTTGTGCCTGGTCATGGGAATGGCGGGATGCGGCACTTCCGGAACCACTAGCAGCAGCTCTAACGGGTTGCAACCAGGAAACACATACGAGGTAACTGTGGTCGCCACATCCACTGGCAGCACGGTGGTAACGCACACCATGACGCTCAGTGTTGGCGTCACCGCAAAATAGCAAAGTACTTGATCTCTGCGGCGTGTCAATGCCGGTGCGTCGCAGAGACGTTTCGTTCTAACCCTGCATGAGTGAAAGCTGTTATCTTGCTCTCATGCGCCTTCGTCTTCTCTGCTTCGGCCGCTTGCGCGAAATTCTAGCCCCTGAAATGGTGTTCGAGTTGGCCTCGCCCGCGAGTGTGGCTGATCTATGGCAGGCCCTGCGAGCGCAATATCCTGCACTTGCTCCTTACGAAGGAGCCGTTGCCGTTGCCGTCAACCAGTCTTTCGCCGCGCCCTCTACACTATTGTCAGAGGGAGACGAAGTTGCACTTCTGCCTCCCGTGAGCGGAGGTCTCGATGAGCCCGTGCTTCCGATTTGCTCGGCTCATGCCCATCTGCAGAGAGAACCTATTGATACCGCGGAACTGCTCTCCCACAGCAAGCAGGACGAAGACGGGGCCGTGTGTCTGTTTGATGGAATTGTGCGCAACCATACTCGCGGGCGCCGCACCCTTTATCTCGAATACGATTCCTATCCTGCCATGGCCCTTGCCGAGATGGAGAAACTCGCCTCCCATGCGCTATCCAACTTCGCGGTTCGCGATGTCCTGATTGTGCATCGTGTCGGTCGTCTTGAGATTGGCGAGAGCAGCGTCCTTATTGCCGTGGCCAGTGCTCATCGCGCGGCAGCCTTTGACGCTTGCCGCTGGATCATCGATTCCCTCAAGAAGACCGTGCCCATCTGGAAGAAGGAGTTCTTCTCCGACGGAGCAACCTGGGCTGACGGCGATCCATTTCCGCCCGAAGTGACAATCTGACGAAACGACGCCACCCTTTGTCGGAAACCGTTTGCCGGCGTCGGTCCAAAACTTCCGAATCCATGCCATCTCAGATTCCCTATAATGGCTCTCGCATGATCTCTCGCCTCGCGACGCTCCTTCTCTCGGTGCTTATGGCTTCTGCACTCGCGCAGGACGCGCCGCCCACTCCTTCGCCTCCGGATATGTCAAAGGTTCCGTGGTCTCCCGTCCGGCGCAATTCTGCCCCTGGGCAGACGTCGACGCAGCCTGCTCCAACCATTTCAGTAAACGTCAAACTGGTGAACGTATTTGCCAGCGTTGCCGACTCCGGCGGCGCGCCCTATGGAGCTTTGAAGAAGGAGGACTTTCGCATCTTTGAGGACGGCGTAGAGCAGAAGCTCTCGGTCTTCGAGCGCGAGTCAGAGCTGCCGCTCTCCATCATTGTTGCTCTTGATACGAGCATGAGCACACGCAAAGATCTTCCGCTCGAGATCGCATCAGCCCGTAGATTTACTCACGCCATCATTCGTCCGGTTGATGCCATCTCGCTTTACCAGTTCTCCACCTATGTCTCGCAGGTTCTTGCCTTCACTCATGACGAGCGGCGCATTGACGAGGCGCTCGGCCATCTCCGCACCGGCGCGGCCACGGCTCTTTACGACGCCATCTATCTAAGCGCGCAAGCCCTTGAGAAACGGCAGGGACGCAAGGTCATCGTGCTTATTACCGATGGAGGAGATACTGCGAGTAAAACCGATTACCCGGAAGCTCTTCGCGCTGCACAGATCTCCGAGGCACTGATTTACTCCATCATCATGGTTCCTATCGAAGCCGATGCCGGACGCGACACCGGCGGCGAACACGCACTGATCCAGCTCTCCCGCGATACCGGAGGCAAGTTTTTTTACGCCACCTCTACCGCTCAGCTCGACGAGGCGTTCCGCCAGATCAGCGACGAACTCCGCACGCAATATCTGCTCGCCTATTATCCGGTCAGCCGCGTGGGCGCCGAGTTCCGACGCATCTCCGTCGAACTCACCCCGGAAGCAAAGCAGCGCGCTAATCGTGAGCTCGTTGTCCGCAACCGCGCGGGATACTACAACAGCAAAATCGAATAGCTATCCTGGAAAGTGCTGGCCCGGTGACGGAAAGGTCGCCGATGTGCTCCCCGGAGCGCATAACTGTTCCTGCGGACGCCTGTGCCTCTTTTTCTGAGCGGTGAATACCGTGTCTATCCTGCGGGGAGCTGCATCTCCACGCTTTTCTGTCCGACAATTTCGCACCATCTCCCTGATCTTCGGATAAAATCACATCATGGCCTTCCGTCCACCTAACAAAAGCAAAACGCCTCCTCCGGAGGAGACCTTTGAAGAAGCTGCCTACCTGAAAGCCCTAGGCGAGAAGCAGAAGCTCGTCAGCATCAAGTTGCAGGGTGGCGAGATCGTCCGCGGCTGGATTGAGTATTATGATCGCAACATGCTGCGTCTCACTCGCGACGGCGCGCCGAATCTCTTCATCTTCAAGTCTGAAATCATGTACATTGCCGAGGGTGAGATCACTCCGCCCAAGGTTCGACGCACCAAGGCTGTGGCTGCTACCACGCCTGTCGCGCCGCTCACGCAGGCACGCTCGGACACCCCGTAAGATGAGCGCGCCTCTTGCCTCCGGCTTTCTTCCTCAAGCCAGCGCCATCGCGCAGGAAGCAGGCAGGCTACTCATGCCCTTCTTCGAGCGCCGCATCGGTTTTGAGTACAAGGGAGACGTTGACCTTGTCACCGAGGCTGATCGCGCCAGCGAGCAACTCATCGTATCGCGCATCCGCGCCGCCTGGCCTGACCATGACATCGTCGGCGAAGAAGGCACTCGCGACACTCACGGCGGAGGCTTCCGCTGGTATGTCGATCCGCTCGATGGCACCACCAACTTCGCTCATGGCTACCCAGTTTTCTGCGTCTCCATGGGACTTGAATTGGATGGGCAGCTCATTGCCGGAGTCCTGTACGATCCCACCCGCGACGAACTCTTTGCCGCCGCAAAGGGAAGCGGCGCCACGCTGAACGGCAAGCCCATCCACGTCTCAACCACCGCAACCTTGTCTGAATCCATTCTGGGTACCGGGTTTCCCAGCTTCAAGCGGCACAAGAATCCGAACATCCACTTCTATCACCAGCTCACACTTCGCTCCCACGGTGTGCGCCGCGCGGGCTCCGCAGCGCTCGACCTCGCCAATGTCGCCTCAGGCCGCTACGACGCCTTCTGGGAGTTCAATCTCAATCCCTGGGACACGTCGGCGGGTGTGCTGCTTGTGCAGGAGGCCGGAGGCACCGTTACTCGCTTCGATGGCACTCCGTTCCGCATCAACAGTCGTGAAACCGTCGCCTCCAACTCGATCATCCATCCCGAGCTGCTCACGAACTTCCGCGAAATCTTCGCGGGCCGCGGTCTTGAAGACCTGCCATCCATCGCCGACTACATCGCCCAACGCAAGTAAGCGGCGCGAGTAAGTGTTCTTGGACTTTCAATCCGGAAGGATTCAGGAATACCCAAAGTGGTGGTCTTGCTCCGTTCGCTTCGTTCTTTTGCTACAATCATGGGTTTACAGGTGGCTTTTGACTTCTTAGAGAAGAGGATTTCCAAACAGTTATGGCTTACGTGATCGCAGAACCATGTATCGGAACCAAGGACACCGCTTGCGTGGACGCTTGTCCGGTGGATTGCATTCACCCCAAGAAGGATGAAGCCCCACATGCTGCCGAGGAGATGCTCTATATCGATCCGGTCGAGTGCATTGATTGTGGCGCTTGCGTTCCGGTCTGTCCTGTTTCGGCTATTTTTGCCGTGGACGATCTGCCGGAGAAGTGGAAGCAGTTCACGGAGCGAAATGCCAAGTACTTTGGCCGCTAGTTAACGCTTTCGTCGTAACCCCCGGCTTTACTCTGTCGGACACATCGCAGCAACAAAGGCGCACTCTTTTCGGGTGCGCCTTTTCTGGGTCGAAACACCCACCCCGTTGGGCTCGCTACTTTCCAAATGCACACAGCGTTCATAACCTGCCAACCAGAGCTCCCCATTACGCATCTCTCGCTTAGGCCGCGCCGTGCAGGCCATGGACACCTATGGCACATGTGCCTTACTCAGCGCCGCCGCTCGAACCGCTCCCACCGCCGGAGCCCAATCGCCCGTTTGCGGCCTTCGTGCGCGGAGTTGTCGCCGGTGCCGCCGATCTCGATCCTGCGGCGGTGCTCACCGCCACGGTCGCGGGAGCCACGTTCGGATACAGCGTCGGATGGGTTGTCCTGCTCTCCATTCCCGTGCTGTGGAGCGTCTTTTCGGTCTCGTCGCGCATTGGCCGCGACTCCCGAAAAGGCCTTGTCGAACTGGTGCGCCAGCAGTATGGCCGCAACGCCGCTCTCGCCCTCGCACTGGGAGTTTTCGTCGTCAACTTCGCCATGATCATAGGAGATCTCGTTGCGGTCAGCGATGCGCTCTCGATCGTGACCAATCAATGGCGTGCTTTTTTCCTCGTGCCACTGGCATTTCTTGTCTGGTACATGCTCATTGTCGGCAATGCCCGCAAAAGCATGGAGCGCCTCGGCCTGCTCTCGCTCTTCCTGATCTCGTATGTGGTCGCGGCTTGCTTCACCGTCCATTCTCCCGCAGTCCTTGCACGCGGAATTCTTCTGCCGCAGTTCGAGGCCAGCTCGGCTTACTACATGGCGGTCATCGCGGTTTTCGGCTCGCTGCTCACGCCAGACGTCATCATCTGGCAGACCAGTTCCAAACGCGAGATCCCCGTCGGAACCGATCCCGAGCATGACACGGAATCCCACGCCGGAACTTTTGTTGCAACTCTAATCTCACTCTCTGCCATCGTCGTAGCCGCCAGTTTTCACGTTGCTGATCCCTCGCTGATTACGACCCGCTCGGCCTCACAGTCGCTGGCTTTTCTCGGCACCGCCGGACCGCTGCTCTTCGCTCTCGGAATCTTTGGCTCCGGCATGGTGGCTCTGCCGCTGCTCGCCGCCTCTCTCTCCTTCAGCATCTCGGAGGCCCTCAGTTGGGACTCAGGCCTCAATAAGGAGCCTTGGGAGGCTCGCTATTTCTACATCGTCATCTCCACGATCCTGCTCGTCTCGGTCGGCATCTCGCTCTTCGGAGTCAACACCGTCCGTCTTCTTTACTGGTCGCAGGTTGGCGCCGGAGCCCTCGTTGTACCTATTCTCGGCTTCCTCCTGCTGCTCGGCCGCAACCGCCGCGTCGTTCACACCTCTACTCGCCCGTTCGATGAGTTCTGCCTGTCCTGCGCAGTCCTCGCCATGCTCGTCGCCAATGTTCTGTTTGTTTGGACAGAGTGGATTGCCCCTCATTTCTGATTCCATATTGATGCAATTGCCCCATATTGGCGGCAGTCAGGAAATATGGATATTTGCTCCGGTACCTTTTTCCTAGTAGCTGCCAAACCGGTTGATCGCCGCATTGCCGCGTGGTAATTTCATCTGTTTGAGATTTCCGCTGCAATCCTCGCGGCTGCTATCTCAGTGGGGTGACCCGCCGCCTCCGGAATAGGCTCGCAGGTGGGAAGCAATGTTTTCCGCAAGCATTTTTTCAAGGAGATGAATTATGCCTCTGGTTTCGATGCGGCAGTTGCTCGATGAGGCCGCCAAGGGCGGTTATGGCGTTGGTGCTTTCAACGTAAACAACATGGAACAGATTCAAGCCATCATGGAAGCCGCGCGCGAAACCCAGTCGCCGGTCATTATCCAGGCCTCGCGTGGCGCTCGGGCCTACTCACAGGATAAATTCCTCTATCACCTCATGCTGGCCGCCTCCGAACTCTATCCAGAGATTCCGCTGGTCATGCACCTTGATCACGGCAACAGCTTTGCCACTTGCAAGTCCGCCATCGACCTCGGTTTCACCTCGGTCATGATGGACGGATCGCTCAAGGAAGACGGCAAGACACCTACCACCTTCGATGAAAACGTCGAAGTGACGCGCGCGGTGGTCGATCTTGCTCACGCCAAGGGTGTCACCGTGGAAGGCGAAATCGGAGTGCTTGGCGGAATTGAAGATGGACACGGCGCCGGCGGCAGCGGTCTCGAACACGTCACCGACCCGGATCAGGCTGTGGAGTTCGTCGCCAAGACCGGCGTAGACGCCCTGGCCATCGCCATCGGCACCAGCCACGGAGCTTACAAGTTCAGCAGCAAGCCAGACGGCTCCGTACTGAAGATGGACGTGCTCATGGAAATTCACAAGCGCCTGCCCAACGTCCACCTTGTCATGCACGGTTCGTCGAGCGTTCCCAAGGAACTGCAGGACGTCATCAACCAGTACGGCGGGAAACTGAAGCCGACCTGGGGTGTACCTGTAGAGGAAATTCAGCTCGGCATCCGCAACGGCGTCCGCAAGATCAACGTCGACACCGACAACCGTCTTGCCATGACCGGAGCCATTCGCAAGGTCTTTGCCGAGACGCCGGAGAAGTTCGATCCGCGCGACTACAACAAGCCCGCCCGCGAAGCCATGAAGAAGGTCGTAGCCACGCGCATGACCCAGTTCGGACAGGCCGGCCACGCTGGCGACTACGCGCCTATCTCCATTGAAGAGATGAAGAAGTATTACGTCGCCGGAGCCGCAAAGTAGTCTGGTGTTTTAATCCTGGTGCCCCACGTTTGCAATCCGTCGCTAACGTGGGGCGAAACATCACTCATACACTCCGTAAATCGGATACCACGGCGAAGCTGCCTTCAGTCCGGCATTTACGTTTTGAATGTTCCTTACGCCTTCCTTCTCCAGCCACTCGCGGAACGCCGCAAGACCTTTTTCTGCGAAGATCGGAACGCCGTCAGCCCACGTCGCGCGACCGCATAAAACGCCGTTGTACTTCACTCCGCTTTCGCCTACCAGTTCCAGCGTTTCAGAAAATTCTGCGTTGCTTACGCCGGCGGAAAGATAGATGTACGGCTTCTCCGTGGCTTCGGCAGACTTGCGGAATAGTTCCTGCGCCTCAGCCTTGGTGTACGCCTTCTCGCCCTTGAAGCTCTTTGTGCCCTCGACGAATTTCATATTGATGGGCACTTCCAGTTTCAGCACATCTACGTTGTACTTTGGCTTGCTGAACTCGCGCATGTAAGCCATTACGATCTCCGGCTTTTTCTTCGCGTACTCCAAGCCCTTTTCGTCAAGCCCTTCTTCGTAGCCAATAATTTCGAGGAAGAACGGAATGTCATTGGACACGCACTCGTCACCAATGCGCTCGGTCCACGCGTGCTTATGCTCATTGATCTCGTTCGAATCAGCAGGCGAGTAGTAGAGCAGAATCTTGATGCAGTCGGCATCTGCGTGCTTCAGCCGCCGCACGCTCCAAAGATCGAGCAGGTCAGGCAGACGTCCGGGAGTTTGCTTGTCATAGCCGGTTTTTTCGTAGGCCAGCAGCAATCCGGCGTGAGGGTTGCGCGCCTTCGCCGCAGGCAGGCCCCACTCGGGGTCCAGCAAAATTGCGCTCGCATAGCGAGTCAGCACTTCGCTGACCGCGATTTTGAAGTCGATGAGATCCTGTTCCGTGGCCTTTGCGCCGAGTGCCTTTTTCAGCGACCCGCGCTGGTCCATGGCCGCGGCGGCAATGACGCCCCGCTCGTTTGAGACTGCCTTCAGTCCCTTCAGTTTTCCTGGAGTAAGTTTCACGTTCGTCCTCCTGCAACTCTCAGATGCGTGTGGTGTGGCACGCGTTCACAGCCATGCGCTTGCGAACGGAGCGGCAGCATGAGCCGTAACCCGATTCGCCGCGCAGAGCTACAGCTTCACTCCCGCGGCGGAGAGCACTTCGCGCTGGCGTCCTATCAGTTCGGCAATGCCTTTGCGCGCCAGCACCGTCATCTGCGCGAGTTGCTCATCAGTGAAAGGCTCGTGTTCGGCGGTAGCCTGAATTTCGATGAATTTGTTTGCTCCGGTCAGCACGTAGTTCATGTCCACCTCGGCGCGCGAATCCTCTTCATACGCGAGGTCGAGCATTGCCTCGCCATCTACAATGCCAACGCTGATGGCGGCAACCGTATCTTTCAGCGGAAGCTGCTTCAGCGTTCCTGATGCGACCAGCTTCTGCATGGCCAGGGCCATGGCTACGAAGCCTCCGGTGATGGAGGCGGTGCGCGTGCCACCGTCTGCCTGGATCACGTCGCAGTCGATCCAGAGCGTGCGCTCGCCGAGTTTCTTCATATCGACGATGGCGCGCATGGAGCGGCCGATGAGGCGCTGAATTTCCTGGGTGCGTCCGCCCTGTTTGCCGCGTGCGGCTTCGCGCGCGGTGCGGGTCAGCGTGGCGCGCGGCAGCATTCCATATTCGCTGGTGATCCAGCCTTTGCCTTGATTGCGCATCCATCCGGGAACGCTCTCTTCGATGGTTGCGGTGCAGATTACCCGCGTATTTCCTATCTCAATCAGGCATGAGCCTTCGGCGGTGCGGATAAATTCCGGAGTCAGTTTCAACTCGCGCATCTGGTCGAGGGCGCGATTATCAGAACGAAAAATCATCTTTTCCTAACTTTTCATGTTGGGAGTTGGACAAAAAAATCGGATGCAACGATTGGCAACCATGGTAATCGTAAAAAGGTGCGAGTTGTCAGAAAAGTTAATAGTTGAGCGAAGTTTCAAATGATGTACCGTTCGTACACGGGCAACCTCGCATGGTTGAATAATCGGGTAATGACGGATCAGTCAATGGTCCGTACTCAAGATGTTTCGCAATCCGCGTCGAGATCGGCGCGCTCGACTTCTTTGGCGGCGAAGCCGAGGAAGACGGGAGCTTGCTTGCGAAATTTCTCCACCGAATCGGTTACGAAGAATTTGTAGGCCGGCTCGCCTGCCAGAAGATCGTGCGAATGGAGATGGTGCAGCAGCGTGCGCGCGGTGGCCTCGGCGGAATCGACGATTTCGATGCGCTGCGGAATTACGCGCCGGAGGAGATTGCGGAGTAAAGGGTAGTGAGTGCAGCCGAGCACCAATACATCGACATTTGTGGATGCAGAGCGGAGCGCCTCAATGGTGTAGATGCGGGCGACCTGCTCGGTCACGGGATTCTCAATCCATCCCTCTTCGACGAGCGGGACGAGCAGAGGACAGGCTTTCTCATAAGTGGCGAAGCCTCGGCGGGCAAGGGCGCGCTGGTAGGCATGGCTGGCGCAGGTGGCTTCGGTGGCGAAGACCAGCGCCTCACGGCTTTTGGAGACAGCGGCGGCGGCGTCCGCACCCGGCTCGATTACGCCGATCACGGGAATGGAGACGGCCGACTTCACGTCATAGAGAGCCAGGGCCGATGCGGTGTTGCAGCCGATCACCAGCAGATCGACGCCGCGCGTGGCCAGGAAGCGGGCGGCGGCAGAGCTGTAGCGGGCGACGAACTCCTGCGACTTGGTTCCGTAGGGAAGGCGGGCGGTGTCTCCGAAGAAAATGTAATTGGCGTTGGGCACCAGGCGGGCAATGGCCCGGAGCACCGTGAGTCCGCCGACGCCGGAGTCGAAGACTCCGATGGTTGGACGATGTGAGTTGGCAGTCACCTGTTTCAATGTAGCGCAAAAAGGGGATGGGCGGCATCCCACATTCGCCAAAAGCGCTTCGCAGCCGGGTACGCGGCAACGACCGCCGCTCCGGCCGCGGGCGCTCGGGCGAATGTGGGATGCCGGTGGCGGTGTCGCAGCCCCACTCAAGTCAAGATCAAAATCCCCGCCCTAGCCAACGACGGGCTAGAACCCTCAGGATTTCTTGCGACGGGATTTCTTGGTGGCGGGAATGAGGGGAGCGGTGAGTTTCTCGTAGAGGGCGAAGAGGTACTCGACGCGCTGGCGGTCGTTCGCAAAAATCTGTGGGCGATAGCAGAGGTCCACGGCGCGGTCGAGCTTGGCGTGAGCTTTGACGAGAGCTGGCGGCATGGCGAGCGGGTCATAGAGGTCGGCGAGCGTCGAGCTGGGAAATGAGGCACGCGCATCGAGGACTTCCTGCGCGGCGGCTTCCACGGCGGCGCGGTGCTTTTCCGTGGCTGCCTCGGGCCAAGGGAAATTGTTGTAGACCAGTTTGTTTGAATAACGCACGTCAGATTTCAGCCGCCCGCAAACCTGCTTGGTCCAAGCCGTATGCATTGATGAGGTAAGAACGCCGAAGTGAAAATGCGTCGCGCCGGGGACGAACATGACCAGATTATTGGCTATAACATTCGCGGACATGAATCCAAGCGGGATGAACTTGCGAAGTTCTGAAGAAACCGATGGGATCAACAAGTAGTCACTGGACACCTGTCGTATCTCCGCGAACAGCGAGGGACAGTCGGCCTTGCGGCGGGTCGGTTCCTTCTTGCTGGCCAGCCTGGATTCGCGAACGGCTTCGACACGCCTCTTGATGCCTGGAATTGAGCGTATCTCCTGAGGGGTTGCGCCGACAAGCCATAGGCACCAGCGCGGAATGCCGTTGATGAATTCTTCAGAGCCTATGAATGGCCGGATAAATTTTTGTGCTGTCGGGTTCTCTGCCAAGAATAGCTTTTTCTCTTCGTCGGAGAGAATAAGGCTCCCGCCGTCAACTGGTTTGCTGCCGTAAATGATTTCAGGAACATCGCAGAGCGGCTTGGTGCGGGCCGTGACAGTTACATCTGAGCCTTCAATGAGGTATGGGCTGATGTTTGCGACATTGGCGATAGCTGCGTTTTGGCCGTCGGAGTCGTAGTCGAATATTCGCTTGTTTGCCGTATCGAAAGCGCCGAAGCCAATGATGACGACGTGGACGTGTGCCTTGCCGCGAGCTTCGCTTTCCCACGCAAAGGTGCGGTGGGCAAACTGAATTTTGAGTCCGAAGCGCTGGAACAGCGGAGACCACAACGCGCCGACTTGTTCGCCCTGACTGATGGAGTTTGTCGAGACGAAGCTGACGGGAATCTTTGTACCTTGAATGTATTCCGCGGCCTTGCGATACCAGGCCGTGACGTAATCAAGGACGCCCGTCCCGTTGTTCTTGCCCCAGACAAGGTTCATATCCTGCGCCTGCTCGTCGGTCATCAGGTGCTTTCCGATGAATGGCGGGTTTCCCAAGACGTAGCTGCACTTTTCGGGCGGGAGGATTGTTTTCCAATCGAGTCGGAGGGCGTTGCCACTGACGATGGTGGGTGACTTCTTCAGCGGCAGGCGGACGAAGTATTGACCAAACGCTTTGGAGAGCAGGATGTTGCTCTGGTGATCCATGAGCCACATGGCAACTTCGGCGATACGGGCGGGCCATTCGCTGATTTCAATTCCGTAGAAGGCGTCCACGTCCACGAGAGAGAGGGGCTGAATGTCGAGTTCCTGCTGGTGGCCGGGGTACAGGAGTTTGAGGACTTCAATTTCCAATAGACGCAGTTCGCGGTAGGCGATGACGAGGAAGTTGCCGCAGCCGCAGGCGGGATCGAGAAATTTGAGGTCGGCGATTTTTTCGTGGAAGCGTTTGAGTTCGGCTTTGTTGGTCTTGATGCGTTCGAATTCGGCGCGGAGATCGTCCAGAAAGAGCGGACGGATGACTTTGAGGATGTCGCGCTCGCTGGTGTAGTGTCCGCCGATCTGGCGGCGCTCACGGGGTTCCATGACGGACTGGAAGAGAGAGCCGAAGATGGCAGGAGAGATACGCGACCAATCGAAGCGGGTGCAGGCGAGCAGCGCATTGCGCATATCAGCGTTGAAGTCCGCAAAGCCGAGAGATTCGGCGAAGAGCGCTCCGTTGACCCAGGGAAAGGCGGCGAGGGTTTCGTCGAGATGTTTCTGGCGGGCTTCGGGCGGCGTATCCAAGACTTCAAAGAGGCGGGCAAGATGCGGGCCGAGATCGGAGCCATCGGCGGCAGTTCGGTTGACGAGGTAGTCTTCAAAGGATTGCGGCTCAAAGATTCCGGTGTTCTGGGCGAAGAGGCAGAAGAGGACACGGACAAGGAAGCGCTCAAGCTTGTGTCCGGAGTATCCGCCCGCCTCCAGCGCATCGTGCAATTTGCCCATGATTCCGACGGCCTGAATGTTGATAGGGTCGTGATCGGCAAACTTGTGCTGGGTGTATCCGGCGATGAAGGCGAGAAGATGGATGTGCTTGTGGAGTTCCGAGAGCGGGAATTCGACGGTGACAGTGCGGCCTGTATCGAAGAGCGGGAGGACACGCTGGTCGTCAGGCTCAAGGTCATGCAGGGCGATGCGGGCAAAATCCGAGACGATCACGTATCGCGGGATTTCATCCATGCGATTGTCGCGGGCGAGATCTTGAATGTAACGAAAGGCTTGCGATCCGGCTTTGCTGAGGTCTCCGCCGAGGCTCTTGTGCTCGACGAGGAGCTTGCCTGACCAGAAAAGGTCGATGAATCCATACTGGCCCGAGATTTTGTGAACCGGCTCCTCAAAGCTGGCGACGGTGCGGCGGCGGATGCCGAAGACGTCGAAAAATTCATTCCAGAAGGTTTGTTTTTCGGCCTGTTCGCTTTTGACTCCTGCCCACTCATTTGAAAAGGCTATCGCGCGGTGGCGGATTTCATTCCATGAAAGGGGCATGGGGCGATAGTAACAAAGGCGGGCAGCATGTTCGAGTGCCGGATGGGGTGCGGGAGAAGGTCAAAAGACCCACCGGCAGTCACCTGTCCCCCACATTCGCCAAAAGAGGCTTCGCAGCCGGGTACGCGGCAATAACCGCCGCTCCGGCTGCTGGCGCTCGGCGGATATGGGCCACCAGCGGTCACGGCAGCCCCACTCAATCCAACGGAAGGCTTGAATGGGCAAGCCGGGGGCTTGAATGGGCAAGCCGGAAAAACTAATCCGACCAAAATAATCGCCATTCGCTAACTCATTGCATCCGAATAACCTATCGCAATCCCCATTGAATGGTCTCTGTTGCTTTTTCTGATTTGGTGCATCTATACTTGCATTGGCGACTGAAAAGGTCGTAGTTCGACGGAGAGCCCTGCTTCCATGCTGAAGCTGACCAAAAAGGCCGATTACGGATTGATCGCAGTTCGGCACCTGGCCGAGCATGCCGATCTGGGGGCGTGCAGCGCCAAGGACCTGGCGGAGATGTATGGGATTCCGCAGGAGGCGCTGGCGAAGATATTGCAGCGGCTGGTGCGGAGCAAGCTGTTGATCTCACGGCAGGGAACCGATGGCGGGTATGTGCTGGCGCGCGATCCGCGGACGATTTCGGCGCTGGAAGTGATTCGGGCGATCGAGGGTCCACTGTTTATTACGAGTTGCAACTCCTCGACCAAGGCTTGCAACCAGAGTTCGAAGTGTACGGTGCGCGAACCTTTGCAGAAGGTGAGCCGCACGATTGAAGAAGTTCTCGGAAGGCTTACGGTTTGGGAGCTGCGGGAGAGCGCTGATAGTTCGGACACCCCACATTTACCAAAGGAAGGCAAATATGGGCCACCCGTGCATGGATGTGGGCCACCCGTGCAGAGTGGCGGGCAGAGCCTGGAGCGGGAACTGGTAAAGATCGAAGTATCTGGAGGCAGGTTTGATGGAGGACGTTATGGCAAATGATTCGGCAGTGAAACTACCTATTTATATGGACAACCACGCTACTACGCGAGTTGATCCGCGGGTGCTTGAGGCGATGCTGCCGTACTTTGGCGAGATCTATGGCAACGCCGCTAGCCGCAATCATGAGTTCGGCTGGATTGCCGAGCAGGCAGTGGACAATGCTCGCGAGCAGATTGCCAAGCTGATTGGCGCGACGGCGAAAGAAATCGTGCTGACCTCCGGGGCCACTGAGAGCAACAACCTTGCGATCAAGGGCGTGGCGGAGATGTATCGCGAAAAAGGGAATCACATCATCACCGAGGTGACCGAGCACAAGTGCGTGCTGGACACCTGCAAGCGGTTGGAGAAGCACGGCTATCGGGTGACTTATCTTCCGGTGCAGAAGGATGGGTTGATCGACCTGAACCAGTTGCAGGACGCGATGACGGACGAGACGATTCTGGTTTCAATCATGGCGGCGAATAACGAGATTGGAATTCTGCAGCCGATTCGCGAGATTGGAAAGATGTGCCATGACAAGGGCGTGCTCTTCCACACGGACGCGGTGCAGGCGGCGGGGAAGGTTCCGTTCAACGTGATTGATGACAACGTCGATCTGGCGTCGGTGAGCGCACACAAGATTTATGGGCCGAAGGGCGTGGGCGCGCTGTATGTGCGGAGACGCAATCCGCGGGTGCAACTGGTGGCGCAGATGGACGGCGGCGGGCACGAGCGCGGTATGCGCAGCGGCACGCTGAATGTTCCGGGTATTGTGGGCATGGGCAAGGCCTGCGAACTGGGGCGGCTGGAGATGGGCGACGAAGCTAAGCGTCTGTTTGCGCTGCGCGAAAGTTTGCGCGAGCAGATCATGTCGCAACTGGATGAGGTTTACGTCAACGGCAGCATGGAACATCGGCTACCGGGAAGCTTGAACATCAGCTTTGCGTACGTGGAAGGCGAGTCGCTGCTGATGGGGATCAACGATATTGCGGTCTCCAGCGGTTCGGCATGCACCTCTGCAACGCTTGAGCCGAGCTACGTTTTGAAGGCGCTGGGTGCGGGCGACGATCTGGCGCACAGTTCGATTCGCTTTGGGCTGGGAAGGTTCAACACGCAGGCCGAGGTGAATTACGTGGCGACGAAGATTGTGGACGTGGTGAGGCGTTTGCGCGAACTTTCGCCGCTGTACGAGATGCACAAAGAAGGCGTGGATCTTTCAAAAGTGAAGTGGGCCGCCGAGCCTGCGACACACTAAACAGAAATCCCACGTTTGTCATAAGGAAGGCACATGTGGGCCACCAGAGGTTCCGAGTACACCAATAGACGTTTCGAGGTTCCGTGGGGGAATCGCGAATGCACGAAGGAGAATACAGGGATGGCTTACAGCGATAAGGTACTGGATCATTACACGAATCCGCGGAACGTTGGAACGATGGACAAGAATGCCGAAGAAGTGGGCACCGGGCTGGTTGGCGCTCCGGAATGCGGCGACGTGATGAAGCTGCAGATCCGGGTGAATCCGCAGACGAAGATTATTGAGGACGCGAAGTTCAAGACCTTCGGATGCGGCTCGGCAATTGCTTCGTCTTCGTTAGCGACGGAGTGGGTGAAGGGCAAGACGGTTGACGAGGCTCTGCAGATCAAGAACACGGATATTGTGAAAGAGCTCTCATTGCCGCCGGTGAAAATTCATTGCTCGGTGCTGGCAGAAGACGCGATTCGCGCGGCCATCTCCGACTGGAAGAAGAAGAACGGATAATGACGACAGAACAGACTGCGGCGGCAAGTGGAATCAACATCACGGACAGAGCACTGGAACACATCCGGGCGGCGATGCTGAAAGAAGGCATCTCGCCGGAGCTGGGCGGATTGCGCCTGGGCGTGCAAGGCGGCGGGTGTTCCGGCCTCTCCTACAACATTCGCTTTGATACGCAACCGCGCGAGCGCGACCGGATTTTCAGCTATGGCGACGTGCGCGTGTTTGTGGATCCGAAATCATTTATCTACCTGAACGGCATGACCGTGGAGTGGGAAGAGACGTTGATGCATCGCGGCTTTGTCTTCCAGAACCCGAACGCGAAGAAGAGCTGCGGCTGCGGCAGCAGCTTCTCCTAAGGAATGGAATGACGATCAATTCAGCGAATCAGGAAGTGAAGGCGGCGCCTGCGAAGACGCATCTGCAGGTGATACAGGCGCGTCCGCACCCGCATCGTTGCTGGTCATGCGGCGATATGCGGGCCGAACACTTCTGTGGAGAATGCGGGCACGTGCAGCCGGCAGAGCCAACCGATTTCTTTTCCTTCTTCGGACTGCCAAGGCGGTTGGAACTGGATGAAGAGGCGATGGAACGCGAGTTCTACGCGCTGAGCCGGAAGCTGCATCCTGACGTGTATTCGCGGGCGAGCGAGCGCGAGCAGCAGTGGAGCCTGGAAAAAACCTCGCAGCTCAATGACGCATACAGGACGTTGAAAGATCCGATTTCACGCACCGAATACCTGTTGATGCTGGAAGGCATACAACTGGAAGAGCAGAGCAAGATTGCGACCGAACAGGCGCGCGCGTTTGGAACAGAGAAGAAACAGACGGTTCCGGCGGAGCTGCTGGAAGAAGCCTTTGAGTTGAACATGCTGCTGGAAGAAACGAAGTTGGGCGGCGTTGATGACGACCTTCGCGGACAACTGGTGGCGACTCGCGAGGGACTGACGACGCGGCTGAATGCGATGCAGGACGAGCTGCGAGCGGCATGGAAAGCGTGGGACGGCGGAGAGCAAGAGGCAGTTGCGAAGATGGTGGATGTGCTGAACCGCCGCAGCTACCTGCGTAATCTTTTGCGCGACATCAATGACATACTGAGTTAATTGAAATTATAAAAATGGCAGACGATAGAGTTGTAGGAATCGATCTCGGGACAACAAACTCACTGGTGGCCTACATGGGTACGGGGCCGTCGTTGACGCATCCACACGAACCTGGCAAGGGCGTATTCATCATTCCCGGAGAGGACGGCGTTAATCTCGTTCCCTCGGTTGTAGCGATGGATGCGACGGGCCAGATGCTGGTGGGAAACTCGGCGCGCGCAGTGCTGCTGCACTCTCCGGAGCGCGCGGTGTATAGCGTGAAGCGGCTGATGGGTCGCGGGGTTGAAGACGTGCAAGAGGAGCTGAAGCTGTTTCCGTTCCATCTTGCCGAAGACCTTGCGAAGGGCGAGGTGCTACGCATCCACCTGGGCGAGCGCACGTATACGCCTCCGGAAATTTCAGCGCAGATTCTGCGACAGCTCAAGCGTAATGCAGAACGTTTTTTTGGCGCGCCGGTAAAACAGGCGGTCATCACCGTGCCCGCGTATTTCAATGACGCGCAGCGGCAGGCCACGAAGGACGCCGGGCGCATTGCAGGACTTGAGGTGCTGCGGCTGGTGAACGAGCCGACGGCGGCCTCGCTGGCCTATGGGCTTGATCGCAAGCAGAACGGCACGATTGCGGTGTATGACTTTGGCGGCGGCACCTTCGACATTTCGATTCTCAAGTTGAAAGACGGAATCTTCGAGGTGGTTTCGACCAACGGCGACACGCATCTGGGCGGAGACGATATCGACAATCTGCTGATCGCGATTGCAGTGGATGACATTGCAGGCGATTTGAAGATCGACATTCGTAAATATCCTGACGCGGTGCAGCGGCTGCGCAATGCGGTGATCGAGGCGAAGATTGCGCTCTCATCGCAGGAGGCGGTGGAACTGGAGGTGGAACTGCCTGTCACCGAAGTTGCGGATCAGGCGGATGACACCACGCCGGAGGAAGGCGTTCCAGTAGGAGAGCTGTATCAGCGCAGGATCACGCGCGAGATGTTTGAGGAGATGGTGCAGCCGATTGTGGAGCGCACGCTGGAGCCGTGCAGGCAGGCGCTGAAGGATGCAGGGCTGACGGCGGCACAGGTGGACGAGGTGGTGCTGGTCGGCGGTTCGACGCGGATTCCGCTGGTTCGGCAAAAGGTGGAAGAGCTGTTTGAACGCAAGCCGCACACGGAGCTGAATCCCGATGAAGTGGTGGCACTGGGCGCGGCGGTGCAGGCGAATATTCTGGCGGGCGGTTCCGAAGAGACCAAGGACATGCTGCTGCTGGACGTGACGCCGCTCTCGCTGGGCATTGAGGCGCTGGGTGGAGTTACGGCGAAGATCATTCATCGCAATTCGACGATTCCGGCGAGCGCAACCGAACACTTCACGACGGGAGTGGAGGGCCAGGTTTCGGTGGCGATCCACGTATTGCAGGGCGAGCGCGAGCTGGCGAAGGATTGCCGCTCGCTGGCGCGATTCGACTTGAAGGGAATTCCTCCAATGCCGGCCGGGCTGCCGCGTATTGAAGTGCGCTTTTTGATCGATGCGAACGGAATCCTTCATGTGTCGGCGCGCGAGCAGCGCAGCGGCAAGGAATCCGAGATACAGGTGCAGCCGAGCTACGGTCTTACGGACGAGCAGGTTGAGAACATGATTCTGGACTCGTTCGACAACGCTGAAAAAGATATGGCGGAGCGGCAGTTGATTGAAGCGCGCAATGAAGCGGAGACGATTTTAACGGCGCTGCAAAAGGGCCGGCGCAACGAGGCCTGGACGATGCTGGGCTTTGGCGAGCAGCGCAAGGTGGACGAGCTTGAGAGTCAACTGCGGCAGGCGAAAACCGGCACGGATCACCTGCAGATACGCCGCTCGATTGACGAACTGAACCAGGCGACGATGCACCTGGCGGAGTTGATGATGGACGCTGCAGTGGGTGGCGCGCTACGCGGCAAGAACATGGAGTCGACGGGCATCGCCGATGGACCCGAAGCGCCGCATCCGATTGGCAAGGCGGAGTTCAGCTAGGCGAAAGATCGACGTATATCGATATTGGAAACACGATATTGGAAACAAGGGTGCAAAAATGTCAGTGATTACGCAGGTTACGAGCGAAGCCGAGGGAAACAAGAGCGAGTTGGGGCCGAACACGGTCCGTCTCACTTTTTTGCCGAGTGGAAAGAGCGTGGAATTTGAATCGGGCACGCTGCCTTATCAGGATCATGGCAAACCGCAATCCATTCTGGATGTGGCGATCAATTGCGGACTGCATCTGGAGCACGCCTGCGGCGGGAATTGCGCATGCACGACCTGCCACGTTTTGGTGAAAAAGGGCAAGGAACTGCTGAGCGAATGCACCGAGGAAGAAGCCGATCGTCTGGACACGGCGGCGGGTCTGCAACTGAATTCGCGGCTCGGATGCCAGGCAATTATCGAGAAGCCGGGCGAAGTTGTGGTGGAGATCCCAACGTGGAATCGCAACTACATCAGCGAGGGCGGCGGCAGTACGCTTTGAGGAATGGACGATGAAGTGGCTGGGATGCGCGTTGCTGGCTGCAGAGGTTCTGCTGGTTGCCGGCGTGATGAAGCCGATTGGCGGCAACATTGCGGTGCTTCTGCTGGCGTTGAACTCAGTGCTTTTGATCTGGTTCGCGTCGCGGCTGCGGCGCAAGCCTTCCTGCTGCCGATAATCCGGGCGAACCTACACTAGGACGGAAGAATGAACGAGCTGCACTGGAACGACTCCGAAGACATTGGGATTGAGCTGTACGAAAAGTTTCCCGACACCGATCCGCTTACCGTGCGCTTTACGGAACTGCACCGCATGGTGATCGAGCTGGCGCATTTTGCCGACGATGCGCAGGCTTCGAACGAGGCTAAGCTGGAGGCAATCCAGATGGCCTGGCACGAGGAATGGAAAGATAACCAATAAGTTGCGATTAAGTTGCGCTCCGAGGGCTAGGCTGCGATGCTCACCGTCTGTCGGGTGAAACCGGCGAGTATCTGCCGCAACTGGCAATCACATTCATCAGTGATGGTTTCGGCGTTCGAAAGCACGATGCGAAAGTCGCCGGCGCTCATGCCGGTGTACAAGGCTTCGAAGATAGAGAGCTTCAAGAGACGAAACTCCTCGGTAATCATTCCCATCGAGTAACCCTGCGATTGGCGACGCCTGCCTTGCTCGATGGCAGCTTCTGTCCGTTGCGTGTCTTGATCCCGGGGTACGTGCAAGCGAAGCGCCAATTCCCAAATCAGTCTTGGATATTGGCCTATGCGCTCCTCTGTGTTGAGCGGCACGTGGGTCAGCTCGTCGTCGTGCTCAACCCGTCCCAGCCAATCCATCAGAATCTCAAACACCTCATTCTCCAAGATGTCCGCAACGCGCTCCATGTAGGCCGGCGGTCGCGTGTCACCGTGCTTTCCACCGCCATCCATGAGTTTGGGAGAGATGGGAGTGGGAGTCGGATTCACACGGAGTTCGTACGATTGCAACAAGATGGTATCCAGCGCCTGTTTCAATTCAACGTATCCTGTGTAGGCCAAAGTGAGCGCGTTGGAATTCGTTTTATGCATGGCGCTGACCACGGCGAAGCCAGCCCCGAATTCGGTCATGCGCCAGTCGGAGAGCAGCACGTCAAAAGGTTCTGCGTTGATCAAATGCAGTGCCTCGGCGACACTTGCCGCGGTTGCGATCCGAAACTGGTCGAACTCCGCTGTCTCCTGCACAGACGTTAGAATCTTCGCATTTTCGTCTACGACCAGAATCCTGGGTTTTTCCGTGTTCTTGAATTTCGTAGTCACTCCACAGCTCCTGGACCCACGCCACGTGCTGTGAGTAGTCGCGGAGCTTGGCAGAGGTTCCTTGCAGGAACTGTTCAATATTGATCAATCTGAATACATTGTTTGTTTTTAGCGGTGAGTGGGAGCTGGAATAAGTTAGATGGCAGGCTGCCGCATCGGTCAGAGTTGAAGGCCAGCATCCCCCCCACCAATGCAAGTCTCACGATTTAAGATGGCGGCGGCGGTTTGCGATTAGACGTAGGGCGAGTCCCAAGGCAAGTGCGATGGCTCCGTAGAGCGCCCATTTCATCTGGCCTGTCATGAAGCTGCCGGGTAGCACGCCAACCCCTTGCAGAATCCACATTCCACCGAAGACCAGCAGAATTACGCTTACGGTGTCCAAGAGGGCGGTCACGTTGCGGCCTTTCTTACTGGATCTCCGCCGCGAGGGCAAGACGCTCGGCGATGATTTTGTAGACGGAGGCGTTGAAGGCGAGGCCGATGTGGGTTCCGGGGACGCAAAAATCTTTCTCGCTGTTTCCGGTCCGGCAATAGCGGGAATCGACTACGCCGTCGTCGAGGGTATAGATGGCGGTCTCAAGGACGGATGCGGGCACCCGATGGCGCAGCGATTCAAGGAAGTTGCAGGTGCAGCGCGCGGTATAGCAGTGGGGAAGCACATCGGTGCCGTGGTGCTTGAGGATTCGCCTGCGCACGGTTTCGGCGGCGCGCAGAATACTGCGGTGGGCGATGGTTCCGCGGAAGGGCGAGGCCATGGTGATAACCGAGGCAATGTCATCGGGCCTTTGCGCGGCTATCGAGCGGGCCATGACTCCGCCCAGGCTGTGACCGATGAGATGGATCTTGCGTCCGGTTTCATGCAGGGCCCTGTTGATGCTGTCATTGAGACTGTTCCGGATGAGGATGTTGGGACACTCCGCGTTCAACGCGATGCCGGAAAAGTAAGGGGCGTATCCAATGCGTCCGATCCAGAAGCGGAGCTGCGCGAGGTAATGATCACTGCCGAGAAAGCCGGGAATAATGACGACTCCCGATCCGTTTCCGTGGGGAATGCCGAGGCCATAGTAAATGGGGGAGGCGTGGAGCAGCAGGAGCTCAACTGCAAACAGCGCTTCCTTCCAGATTGCAATGTCAGCTTCTGCTTCGTCTTCTCTAAGATTGACCAGGTTGCTTATCATTGCGATTCGCGTGCAGTCCGGTGTCGGTTCTTGCAGGCAGTTTGTATGTCGGACGTTTTTGTTAGATGCTGGAACTTGGGCGGCGGTGAAGGAAAAAATAGCCGGTAAGAATTCTCAGTCGAGACTGGGTGGCGGCGGGTAACGCTTCGCTGCCAGCCGCAGGCGCGTAGGGTAACGCTTCGCTGCCAGCCGCAGGCGCTGGTCGGGGTGCCAGATCCTGGCACCCCGACATAGCTTAGCAGGCTTGAGAGCGGCTAAGCCTGTTGTTTAGACCTCGACCGCACCGGCGCGTGCCGATCTGGCTTTTCCGCGCGCGGCTTTTTTGGTTGCTTTGTGGGCGGGACGAGCGGGCTTACGCCGGGCTTTGGCTTCTGCCGTCACGTGTGGGCGAGGCTTCGACATGGAGTTGAACAGCGCCTTTTCGGCGTCCACAAAACTCTTCAGGCTATCTCCGGCGATATCAGCCATGGGCAGCACGCGGAATGGCATCTTGATATCTGCCGCACGGCTGGCGGACTGCAGGCTGACGTTCACCTGCTGGCCAGCGAGATCGAGAAGCTTCTTCTGGGCATCGATAAAGCAGTCGGCGGCTTCGCGTCCAAGCTCGGCGATGGCTTTTCTATCTGCCTTCTTGCCGGGGTGGCTGTCCTTGGCCTCGCCGCTGGTTTCCTCGGCTACCAGGTCAATGAACTTCCGCTGAGCCTTGACGAACTCGTCCATGGCTTCTCCGGCGAGGCTGACCAATCCATTGGCTTCGTCGTCCTTGCCCTCTGAATTCTGCAGATAGCCCTGGGTTTTCTTGCTGGCGAGCACGAGGAAGTTCTGCTGCATCTCGATGAAGGTTTCAATGCTGCGGCGCATGACGTTGGTCATGGCGACGGCGGTCTTGTAATCTCCAACGCGGTCTTTTACGCCGTTCAACACGAGTTCATTTTCCTGCTGTGCCATGTCAAGCAGGATGCGCTGGGCTTCGATGTAATTTGCGCTTCCTTCCACGGCGATTTCGGTGAGAATGTTCATGGGGCTTTCCTTGGCTTTGGCGTCGGTAATGCCCTGGCGGATGGTCTTCATGGTGCTGGTGTTCTGACGCATGGCCAGATCGACAAGGATGCGCTGCGTGGCAAAAAAGCTCTCCATGCCCTGCTGGACCCAACCCGACAGCAGAGAGACGAAGGAAGAAGGACGATCATTCATATTTGTTTCTTTCGGCATATCAGCCTCCACTTGCTGCGGTGCAGCATTGGCAAGATAGTAGTATTCAATGGTCGGCGTGTCAATAAGGGAGTAATAATTATTGCAGTGCGACATTTGCCCGGCAGCCATAGGAGGCGTTTTTGAAGCCCGCCAAGGTCATTATCAAAAAGTACGGAAACCGTAGAATGTACGACACTTCCGGAAGCCGATACATCAATCTGGATGAGGTTGCGGCGCTGGTCCGAAATGGGACAGAGGTGCAGGTTCTGGACGCAAAGACCGACGAAGATCTGACGCGCGTGACGTTGACCCAGATCATCGCGGAGGACACGAAAGACCAGCCGTCTGGTTTGCCGGTGGAGTTGCTGAGGCAACTGGTGATGGCAACCGATCATGTGGGGCAGGAATTCATCTCGTGGTATTTGAAGTCGGCGTTCGATAGCTATCAGAAAGTGCAGGGCGCGATTCAGAACGGATTTTCAGGAGTTCAATCGGCGGCGTTCTCTCCACTTTCGATGGTGAAAAAGTTTGTGCAGGGAGCGGGCGCGCAAGAGAAGCCGGCCAGTGAAGAGCTGGAAGAACTGAAGAAGCGATTGGCGGAGATGGAAGCTCGCGCGGCGAAGGAAGCTCCGAAGAAGAGTGCTGCGAAAAAGAGTGCGGCGGGGTCATCGAAGCGGCGCAAAGCGACCTAGTGCGGGATCAAAGCTTGACCGCTCTCCTCAAGAAGCGCCACTTCACCACGTGAAACCCCACGCAGCATCACTGGCTCCCAGTCCATTTCACGCTGCGAGAAGCCCACGTAAAACGCTCCGGTGCAGCGGAGACCGTCTCGGCGACTCACCTTCGGAACAGAAGCAACCGGGAGATAGACCATCACCGAACCGCGCTTCTGCGCCTCGGACTCCCCGCTGAACCATACGAACGCGGCGTCCTTATCGACGTCCGCAATTTGTCTACGAAGAGCGCGGCTGCTCGGGCACTCGATATGTAACGGCGGCATTACGACCGTCTGCTCATAACCTGGTCCCCCAAGCACCCGCTCTGCCATAACGCGATGCGGAACAAACGGCGGTACGTGCAGCGGGCTCATGTGATAAAGGCCGATAAAGCCAAGCGCCTTTCCCGTAAAGTGCATCCACCTTGGCCCAAACCAGTTGTCAATTCTGACGAGGTAGAGCCGTGCTGGCTGGCGGTCCAGTGCCACGCCAATGACTAGCGCCCGAACCTTCCCCATGAACTCAGCCGAATCTCCCTGCTGTGTGGAAACGAACTCTGCGACAGCATCGAACATGGTTGCCTCCGAACTTCCTAACACTATTCGCGTGCGTCCCGCATGTACCTGTGCGAAGGATGAGATGAGCGCCGTCGGAAGGGATGTGCCGTTGTCATTTCCTGGCGAGGCGAAGGGCGATGGTGGAGTAAACGCTGGGATTGAAGGCCAGACCTGCGTGCGTGCCCGTGACCTCGACATCAATCTGGGGATTGCCGGTTCTGCAACTTTTCCAATCGACGATTCCATCATTCTTGGTGAAGACCGCGGTGTATGGAATGTGGCGGGGAACTCCGCGGTGCAGCGATTTCATGAAGTCACACTGGCAGCGGTCGGTGTAGCACTCCGTCCGGACACTGCCGCCGTGCTGACCCTGGATGAATCGGCGGACCACCTCGGAATCGCGAAGCACACTGTGATGCACGGCACCGCCGGGAAATGGCGAGCCGAGGGTGATGATGGAGGCAATATCCGCTGGGCGCTGCGCGGCGATGGAGCGCGCGATAATGCCTCCGAGGCTGTGTCCGATGAGGTGAATCTTTTTGTGCGTATCCTTGCGAGCCTGGTCGATGAGTGGGTCCAGTTGATTCTTGACCAGCAAATCCGGGCATTCCGCATTGAGGTTGATGCCGGAGTAGTAGGGCTGATAGCCGGAACGCTGCAACCAGGCGTGCAGGATCACGAGATAAAAATCGCTGTGCAAGAATCCGGGAATCATGAGCACGGGCGATCCATCGCCAGGGGGCACGCCAACGCCGTAATAGATGGGAGCGGCGTGGAGCAGCAGCAGATCAACGGGGTACAAGGACTCATGCCACCTGGTTAATGGCGGCGGCTCGGGATCCTGGTTCGAACTGCCACGACGCGCGCTCATCGGCGCCATCCTATCAAACTGCTTACGGCTCTGCTCACTGCGGATTCTGCCTTGGCTGATTGCGCTTTGCAACAACAATCAGGTGATGGCAGGTTGTTTGTAAGTTCGCGCCATGCGAAGGGCAATCACTTCTCGTACGCGTTTCAGGGCCGCCATGCTCTGGGGAACATCGTAGCCAAAGGCCTGGAAGACGTGGTTCATCTCCGGCCATATTTCAAGGGTGACATCGGCTCCCTGAAGTTTGGCCTGCTTTGCGAACTGCTGGATTCCGGGAAGCAGAATCTCCGCGCCTCCGGCCTGGATGTAGATCGGCGGAAGGTGTGTGAGGTCCGCAAGCACAGGAGAGACGAGCGGGTTGCTTCGCTCGGCAGGCGTGCAGAACCAGTCTGCCCATTGCAGAGCCATCTCCTGCGTGATCCAGTCGAGCTGTGTGGGAGTGGAGAGCATGGCGGCGGGCGATTGAAAGTCGGTGGCAGGGGAAAAACAAACCGCGAGGGCGGGAAGCGGCAGGTGCGCATCTCGGAGTGATAACAGTAAAGCGAGAGTTAGATTGCCTCCGGCTGAGTCGCCAAGCACAACTAACTTCTTTGGGTCAGTGCCTTCGCTGAGCAGCCACTTGTAAGCATGGATCGCATCCTGGAGTTGGGCTGGAAACTTGTACACGGGCGACAGGCGATAATCCGGCATAAACAGTTTGGAGTTTGTGGAGAGCGCGAGCAATGCGGCCATGTTGTTATAGGAGCTTCGCGGGTAGAACGAATAACCTCCGCCATGGAGGTAGAGAACGAGCGATTCGGGATTGGTGTTGCGGGGAGCAACCCATGTTCCGTTGAAATTGCTTTGGGTAACGTCATGGGTAACGCTGGTGATGCGTACGTGTGGAAGCGCGGGAGAGCGGATGGCGAGCGAGTCAAGATAAAGACGGGCTTCGGCTACGCCCGGCAATTTAAAGGCTGCGCGCAACTGACGCCTGAGAACCTCCGTGCCAAGCTCCATTGCGAGGTTCCATGAGGCACAAGGTGGCCCCTTGCGCAGACGCCGGAGACTGACATCGGCGATTGTCCTGCATAGTATGGCGGTGCTTTTTGCCCGGTACAGTGCAGGACCGCTGAATTTTAATCTTGCGTTCACTTGTGATCCCAAGAAGCAACCGTACGCGTGAAAGCGCGGATGTGCAATGTGCAGGAGCAGCCGGGAATGCGGCTGCGGCTTAGCGACGGGTAAAGGGCCAACGGACGGCCCTTCCGGTCGCTGACGCCTGGCCGCTCCGGCGGCGAGCGCCAGACTTAGGCTACCTTTTGGTTCGCTAATTGCTCCCGCAGCAGTTGCTTGTTTACCTTTCCGGTCGCGGTCTTGGGCAAGGCAGCATGGAAAACGAAATGAGCGGGCATTTTGAACTTACCAAGATGTCTGGACATGTGTTCGCGGATTTCGTTTTCGGTTGCTTCAACGCCGGACCGGAGTTGAATGACGGCGCAGATCTGTTCACCGAACTCTTCATCGGGAACGCCGACGACCGCTGTTTCCGCAACTGCAGGGTGAAGGTAGATGACCTCCTCGATTTCACTGGGGGAGATATTCTCGCCTCCCTTGATGATCAAATCCTTCTTGCGGTCCGTGATGTAGAGGTATCCATCGTTATCCAGATATCCGACGTCTCCGGTATAGAACCATTGGTCGCGGAACGAGGCGCTGGAAGCTTCCGGATCCTTCCAGTAACCGGGGGTCAGGCTGGCTCCCTTGACGCAAATTTCTCCGACGGTGGGCGGCGGCAGAGGGCGGCCGTGATCATCGACGATTTGAATTTCGAAGCCTGGGCAAGGCCATCCAGAGGAACCCATACGGTAGGTTTCATGGTCTCCGTAACAGGAGATGAAGCCGGTCTCAGACATTCCGTAGCCCTGGTCAACGCGGCATCGGAAAGCCTGCTGGAATCCCAACCGGAGCGGCTCGGGGAGACTGGCTCCGCCGGTGATGATGCGGTACAGGCTGGAGAAGTCATACTTCGGACGTTCCGGGTGATGCAGAAGGAAATTCAGCATGGTTGGAACCATGAGGATGTAACCGATCTGATGTTCCTCGATCGCTTTGAAGATGGAGACCGGTTCGAACTGGCGCATGAGTACCGAGGGGAATCCCCAACGATTGCCCAGTTGCACGATGAGCACGCCAAAAATGTGATTCATCGGCAGGACATGCAGGATCGTGCGCCTCGGCAAGGCCGGGTTCACACGATGCACCGCATCCATTGCTTCGGGAATGTTTCCGTGGGTCAGCACTACGGCTTTCGGGCGGGCCGTGGTTCCGGAGGTGTACAGAAGCAGGGCGTTGTCAGAAGCGCTGCGGTCGACGGGAGTGGACATGGGCGGAGCGGCGGCGACGTTGGGTGCGATGTTTTCAAATCCCTGGGCGGCGGTCTCTCCAAGGCAAAGCAGACGCGGAGAGGTCTGGCTGGCATCCACGGCTTCACGCAAGCGCGGCGCAAGCTGCGGATAGGTGAGGACGGCGACCGCTCCGGAGTTGTTGAGGGCGTAGGTCAACTCTGGTATCGACCAGAGAGGATTCACTGGAACCATGACCGCTCCGATGGTCCAGACGGCTTGGAATGTGGCGGTCAGGTCAGGAGTGTTGGGCATGACGGTGAGGACGCAGTCTCCGGGACGCACGCCTCTTTCTGAGAGCACGCGAGCGATGCGGCCTGCGTGGATCAATTCATCCAGGTTTGTGAAGCTCTGGCCTTCATAGTGCAGCCGGGTATGGGTTCCATATTTCTCGTAATTGTCGTGTTCGAGAAAGGCAACGTTGGAACGAGCTACCGCACAGGGGGAGAGTTTACTGCTCAAAGAAGACATAAGGCCGCCTACCTAAAATGGAATGAAGCAAAAAAGGCGTCGGTTCGGATCGAAAATAAATGCCGTGCGCAATTCGTTGTCCTGGTGACGCAGCCAGAACACACCCCTGCGTTCGTTGTGAATGATGACGCATTTATTAGTCAGAGTTGCTCGAAAGTTGGAGCAGAAAGGGCGCCATTCCCATTTTGGGCGCGACTGTGGGTTACTGCGTGGAGGAAGGCGGAGGGATGAATGACATGGCACGCTCGGCCAGGGCGGTGATCGACAGGCTGGGATTGACTCCGAGGTTTGCGGCGATCACCGAACCATCGCAAACGTACATGTTCTGGTAGCCAAAGACGCGGTGGTGGCTGTCAACCACGCCTTCTTTGGCGGAGCCGGCAATGACGCAGCCTCCGAGGCAGTGGGCGGTTCCGGGAACGTCAAAGAGGATCTCCGGGAGCATGCTCATGGGCGATCCGCCCACCATGGTTGCGAATTTCTGGGCGAACTCATTGGCACGGGGAATGTAGGTGGGAACCTTGTCTCCTCGGCTGACCATGAACTTTCTGAACGGCCAGAACCAGGGCCGCTCCCAATGCATATCGATATGGCTGTCAAGGGCCTGCATGCAGAGCAGGATGATGCTCTCCCGCGCCCAGCCGGAGGGTTTCAGGATGCGTATGGTTTTGATGGGATGGCGAAGCATAGAGACGATGAGGTTTCCAAGCCAGAGGCCCACGCGGCTGCTGCCGGGGCGTCCACCGGTGAGGATGGTGGAGAGAAACGACATGGCATCCGAGCCGCTGGGGTAGCGGACGGCTTCGATGTGGGTGTGTTCGTCGATATAGATGCCGGAGCCGATGGCGACTCCCTTGGACAGGTCCTGGGTGCAGCCTGGAATGCGGACGCCGATGAGCGATTCGGAGTTGGTGCGAATATGCTTTCCGAGCTGATCGCTGATGGCGGGCAGAGAGCGCTTTTCCTTGAGCCGGAAAAGGAGTTCGGTGGTACCCAGCGACGATGCGGCGAATACGATACTGCGGCAGGTAAGACGCTCGGGGCTCTGGCGGAACCATGCGAGGGAGTTTACGGTGTGAACCTCGTAGCCGCGGCTTCCGTCGGTTGCGCCGTTGAGGGGCTTTACGTCTACCACCCTGGTTTCAGGGAAGACCTTGGCCCCGCGCTTTTCAGCGAGGTAGAGATAATTCTGGTCGAGGGTGTTCTTGGCGCCGAATCGGCAGCCGACCATGCATCCGCCGCAGCCGTTACAAGTGGATCGCTGGGGGCCTTCGCCGCCAAAGAACGGATCAGGATGAATCCTGCCACCCGCCTCGCCCTCGGGAGACTGGAAAATTCCGACGGAGGTGCGGTAGAAAGTGTCTCCCACGCCGAAGGCCGTGGCCGCTTTTGCCAGCAGGTGATCGGCTGGTCCGAGGATGTTGTTCTGGACCACGCCAAGCATGCGGGAGGCTTCGTCATAATGGCGGGGCATTTCGGTTTTCCAGTCGGAGAGGCCGGCCCACGAGCCCATCTGCCAGACCTTTTCCGGCGGGCGCAGCAAGGTGCTGGCGTAGGTGATGGATCCGCCGCCCACGGCGCATCCGTGGAGGATGGTGACATGGCGGAAGAAGCGCATATTAAAGAATCCGCGAAGGGCGAGATTGGGACGCCAGAACCAGCGATTGAGAGACCAATTGGAGTGAGGAAGATTCTGCGGGGTCCAGCGGCGGCCCATTTCGATGACGGCCACGCGGTAGCCTTTTTCCACCAGACGAAGCGCCGAGACGCTACCGCCGAATCCGGAGCCAACCACGATAAAGTCGAAATCGAATTCAGGGCCGCTATTCATCGCGAACCTCTCAGTTAGCCGAGCCAGAACGGCAAATTCGGTTTCTGGTTGAGAAGCCTGGGAAGGCGCAGGGTGCGCCGGCGGTGCTTGGATTCTTCGCTGCGCTCAGAATGACCCCTCTAGACTCAAGGATCCCTCTAGATGCTGCCCACTCCAGAATGCTCATTCCAAATAGTACTTTCAGCACTGCTTTGTCAACTGCAAGGTGCGCGTGGCGATGGATTGGATGACTGGAACGGTTCAGCCAAAGGTGATGCAATCGCGTCCGGAGGATTTGCTCCGGTAGAGCAGGCGGTCAACCCGTTTGATGGCGGATTGCTCGGAATCGCCGGGTTTGATGATGGTGGCTCCGGCGGAGACCGTGACGCGAATCTGCTGGCCTGCCGCGTGGGTGGTCGATTCGGCGATCAAAATGCGGCAGCGATTGGCGAAGGCTTCCAGCCGGACGGGGGAGATATCGTGGACGATCACGAGAAACTCTTCGCCGCCCCAGCGTCCGAGGGTGTCTCCGGAGCGCAGATGGTGGGTGATGGTTTTGCAGATGGAGCGCAGGGCGTCGTCGCCGGCATTGTGGCCGAAGTTATCGTTCACCAGTTTGAAGTGATCGACGTCAAACATCAGGACTCCGATGGAGCAGCCGAAGAGCTCGACCTCCTGAATCGACTGTTTGACCTTCAACTCCGCATAACGGCGATTGGGCACTCCGGTTAAGGAATCAAGGAAAGCGAGATGCTCGAGCTCACCGACGCGGCGCTCGATGCTTCGTTTGGCGGTGGCATCGCTGAAGACCTCGACGGCTCCTGTAACGGTGCCATCGTCTCCTACGATTGGGGCGCAGCGCACCGAGACTGGAACGCGATGGCCGAGCTTGTGCCGAAGATAGACGTCATGTTCGCGGCGTTCTCCGTCCTGCATGGTGAAGGCCAACGGGCATCCGTTCAGGCAAAGGGAGCAGCCTTCGTCACTGACATGCGAGAGGATATTGTCAAAGCAATATTTTCCGACTACCTCTTCCGCGGAAAAGCCGGTCAGGAGTTCGGCCCCTCGATTCCAATAAAGAATTTTCCGATTCAAGTCCACGAAGTAGACGCCGTCATAGAGGCTGTCGAGTAGCTTTTCGTGGAAAGTAGATTGAGGAGTGACCATCGGATTTGGCTGGGACGCTGGAGTTTCTTCAATCGACATAAAATCCTCACCTCTCCACAATGGAAAAGATTCTACCCTGACTCAGAACTGAGCAGTACTGAAATCAGGAGCACTTGCTCAGTAATTTTCGTCTGAATGTCGATTTGTTATGGCTTCCCGCTTTGGCTATGGCTGGGCTGGATGGCCGGCTGCCTCCACGGCGGCGTCCACGGTGAGCAGCAGCTCGGGAAACTCCCATGAGCCGTCATAGCGGACTCCATTGAGGAAAAAGGTCGGTGTGCCGTTCACCCCGCTGCGGATTCCGCCACTGAAGTCGGCGCGCACGCGCTCGGTGAAGTGTCCTTCTTCGAGCGCCATGCTGAGGGCGGGAGCTGAGAGTCCGAGTTTGCGGGCGAGTTCCAGGAAGAGTCCGCCGTTGAGCCGCTCCTGATTTTCAAAGAGCAGATCGTGCATCTCCCAGAACTTTCCGTGGGCGGCGGCGAACTCGGCAGTTTCAGCGGCTACCTGGGCGTGAGGGTGCGCCTGGGTGAGCGGAAAGTTGCGGAAGACGAAGCGGAGACGCTTGCCGAAGTGCTTCTGGATACGCTTGACGATGGCGTCCGCACGTGCGCAGTGCGGACACTGGTAGTCGCCGTACTCCACGAGCGTGACTTCGGCGTTCTGCGGACCTTCGACGTGGTCGTCTGGACCGACGGGAATTTTCAGGTTGGTCATGCGCGTCTCCTGCGGCGACTACTTACAACTACGCTGACTTCGGCAACTTTTCGGCTGGCAACTTCTCAAGAGCTTCGAGGATTCCATCTGCGCCGGGGTTGACACGGATGGGCGAGAGGTAGCTCCAGGCGATTACGCCGTTTGCGTCGATCACGAACAGGGCGCGTTCGCTCATGCCGTCGGCGGTGCGATAGGCTCCGTACTGGCGGGAGACTGCGCCTTTGGGCTCGAAATCCGAGAGTAGTTTGAAGTGCAAATTGCGCTGCTCGGTGTAGGCCTTGTGGCACCAGGGGCCATCGACGGAGATGCCGAGCAACTCTGCGCCGAACTTCCGGAATTCGGGGAGGATTTCGTTGTAGAGACCGATCTGGTCACCACAGGTTGGGCTCCAGTCAGCGGGATAGAAGGCGAGGATCACGGGTTTTCCGCGCAGAGAGCTGAGCGAAAACGGCTGGGTGGGAGCGAAATTCAAGGTGAAATCCGGGGCCTTTGCGCCGGGTGCGAGCAGAGTGCTGGATTGCGATTCGTTGGTGGCCATCGTCTTCTTCCCCTTTGGGTTCTGGTTGAGCTTCCATGCATGGGCAGAGCTAATTGCTTCAGCCCTTAGAACTGATGCGGCAAGGACCGCGCAGGGATCGGATTTTTCCGAAATAGATGGCGCGGCAGGCGGGTGGAAAGCTGGCCGGTGCGTCCGAGCGGCTGGGTAAAGTAAACTGGATGCAATGAATCCAGGAATCGAAAACATTCGCAAACGCGGCAGCCGAATCATTGCCGAAGGTACTCACATGCTTCCGGCGGCCTCACTGATGATGGCCGAAGGACTGATTGAATCGCTGGACGATTTGAAGAAGCCTTTCGTCACGGTGATCAACTCGTACACCACGCAGATTCCGGGGCACGCGCACCTGGACAAGATTGGCGAAATTGTGCGCGACGAGCTGAAGGCGCTCGGCTTCAACGTATGGTATGCCAACGTGGGCGGAGCGGTGTGCGACGGTATCGCGATGGGGCACTATGGGATGAAGTACTCGCTGGCCTCACGCGAGTTGATTGCCGACGAGATTGAGACGATTCTGGGCGCGCATCCGTGCGACGCATGGATCGGCATTGCGAACTGCGACAAGATAGTTCCGGCGATGTACAACGCGATGGCGCGGATCAATATTCCGGCGGTGTATCTGAGCGGCGGTCCGATGCTGGCCGGAGCGGGCGGAAGCGATCTGATCACCGTGTTTGAAGGCGTGGGAAAACACAGCGTAGGGAAGATGAGCGAGGTGCAACTACGGGCGCTCGCCGAGAAGGCTTGTCCGGGATGCGGAAGCTGCGCGGGGATGTTTACCGCGAACTCGATGAACTGTCTGGGCGAGGCGATTGGGTTGTCTGTGCCGGGGACGGGGACGGTTCCGGCGGAGCGCTGGGTGGATAACACGTTCAGCAAGACCGAGCCGAATCCGGAACGCATTGCGCTCTCCAAAAGGGCGGCGCGTGCGCTGAAGCATTGCGTGGAAAACAACATTCGTCCGCTGGATATTATTACCGAGCAGTCGCTGACGAATGCGTTCGTGCTTGATATGGCGATGGGCGGCTCGACGAACACGATTCTGCACACGCTGGCGCTGGCTTACTCGGCGGAGATTCCATTCAAGCTGACGCGGCTCAATGAGATTTCCGCAACCACGCCGAACATCTGCAAGGTTTCACCGAGCCGTCCTGAAATACACATTGAAGACGTACATCGGGTGGGCGGGATTCCGGCGATTCTGAAGGAAGTGAACAGGGCCAAGGGATGCAAGCTGAAACTCGACGTGCCGACCGTGACTGGAAAGCTGAGTGATGCGGTGAACGCCGCACCGGACGCAGATGGCGAAGTGATTCGCACGGTGGAGAAGCCGTTTTCGTCCACGGGCGGACTGGTGGTGCTGTTCGGCAACCTGGCACCCAAGGGAGCAGTGGTGAAGGTGGCGGGCGTACTGGCAGACATGCTGGAGTACGAAGGCACGGCGAAGATTTATGAGTCGCAAGAAGATGCACTAAGGGGCATTCTGGCCGGAGAAGTGAAAGACGGCGACGTGGTGGTGATTCGCTACGAAGGGCCGCGCGGCGGCCCGGGGATGCAGGAGATGCTTTCTCCGACGGCGGCGATTGTGGGCGCGGGGATTCGTGCCGCGCTGATCACCGACGGCAGATTTTCAGGCGGCACTCGCGGACTCTGCATTGGGCATGTTTCGCCGGAAGCGGCGGCGGGCGGTCCGATTGCGGCGGTGCAAGAGGGCGACCGGATTTACATCAACGCAAAAACCTGCCGGATTGAGTTGAAGGTGAGCGACGAAGAGATTGAGCAGCGGCTGAAGGCGCTGCCGAAATTTGAGCCGAAGGTGAAGCGCGGCTGGCTGGCGCGCTATCTGCTGCATGTGACCAGTGCAGACACTGGAGCGGTATTCGAAATTTAGAGTGGCAGCAAAAGGCGAAGAAATCCGTGAACCCGGCGAGGTGTGCCGGGTCACTGCCGCGTGCTGGGCGCGGGGTATAGATTGCGTTGAAAGGTTCCGTGAATGGCCACCGAAGTCGTCGAGTCGAAGTCTCTTCCCGCGAATGCCTACAAGCCTCTCGGTGAGAATGAGAGCTATTGTCCTATTGTTCCGCCAGCGGCCCATGAGCCGGAGCTGACCTGGCGTTCCATTCTGTGGGGCACATTTCTGTGCGTGATCTTCACCATCGCTTCGGCCTACTCCGGCCTGAAGGTTGGACAGGTGATGGAAGCGGCGATCCCGATTTCGATTCTGGCGATTGGGCTGGCGAGGGTTTATGCGCGGCGTTCTTCGGTACTGGAGAACGTCATCATCACGGCGATTGGCGGCTGCTCCGGCGCGGTGGTGGCGGGCGCGATCTTCACGCTGCCCGCGCTCTACATTCTCAAGCTCGATCCGCGCCCGGTGCAGACCATTTTCATCTGCGTTGCAGGCGGATGTCTTGGCGTGCTCTTCCTGATTCCGCTGCGCCGCTATTTTGTGCGCGATCAGCACGGACTGCTTCCTTATCCGGAGGCCACGGCGATCACCGAAGTGCTGGTGACGGGCGAGAAAGGCGGCTCGCAGGCGCGTCTGCTGCTGGAGGCTACGCTGATCAGTGGCGTTTACGATTTCTTCGTGACGACATTCCAGGTGTGGAAGGAGTTCGTCGGCTTCCAGTGGATTCCGCTGGTGAAGACCATTGGAGTGAAGGCGCGCGTAGTGGTCAGCTTTGACGCCATCAGCTTCATCCTGGGACTGGGATACGTGATGGGCCTGCGCAGCTCGATGATTCTGTGCGCGGGCGGCGTGATGGCAAACGTGGTGCTTGTGCCGCTGGTGTTCTTTGTAGGGCAGCATGTGGTGGGCACGGTGTATCCGGGAGTCATTCCGATTCACGATATGTCAGCGGTGCAGATTTATCGCGGCTATGTGCGCTTTATCGGCGTGGGCGCAATCGCCACGGCGGGAATTTTCGGCATTGTGAAAAGTCTGAAGATTGTCGCGAGTTCATTCACCATTGCATTTAAGACATTTACTCGCGGCGAAGACAAGGACGTGCTGCGCACGGATCGCGACGTGCCGATGATCGGAATTCTTGCGGGCGTGGTGGTGAGCGCGATTGGCGTGGCGATGCTGCTGGGCAGCCTGAAAGTAACGTGGGCGGTGCTGGGGCTGGGACTGCTGCTGACGGTGGTGTTCTCGTTCTTCTTCGCCTCGGTAGCGGCGAATGCGATTGCGACGACGGCGCGGAATCCGGTGAGCGGCATGACGATGCTGACCATCATCATCTCATCGGTGGTGCTGCTGCGCTTCGGACTCTCAGGCACGACGGGCATGTTCTTCGTCATGGCGATTGCGGGAATGGTCTGCACGGCGCTCTCCGTGAGCGGACAGACGATCACCGATCTGAAGGCGGGATACTGGATTGGCTCGACGCCGGCGGCGCAGGAGAAAGTCAAGTTCCTCGGCGTGATTGCCGCCGCGATTGCCGCCGGGTTGACGATCGTGATGCTGGCGCGCACATTCCAGTTTGGCGAAGCCGCGATTGGAGACCTGAGGCCGGTGCTGGCATCGCCACAGGCGTCCATTATGAAAGCGCTGGTGGAGGGCTTCATGAGCCATCAGCCGGTGGCGTACGTACTGTTTGGCGTGGGCGCGATGATTACGATTTCGCTGGAGATGCTGGGGCAGCCATCGCTGATTTTTGCGCTTGGCATGTATCTGCCGCTGGAGTTGAATACTCCCGCGCTGGTGGGCGGCTTTCTCTCACACCTGCTGGACAAGAAGGCTGCTGCGCGTGGCGGCGATGCCGGACGGACGATCCGCGAGCGTGGCGTGATTATTGCATCGGGGCTGATGGCAGGAGGCGCGCTGGGCGGAGTGTTTGGCGCGGCGCTGCGGCTGTTCCCGTGGTATCGCGAGGATTTGGTGAAGCTGCCGTTCTATGATCATCTTTCGGTTTCGGAGTCGGTTTCGGCACTGATGTTTGTGGCGTTGTGTGCGTACGTGTGGTTCAGTTCGCTGAAGAAAGCGCAAGAGTAGGAGAGAGCTATGGCATCCGGAAATCAGTTCATCGCAGATGCGATTATTGGCATTGACACACTTTGGGGCGGCGACGTGATGTGTGCCTCAGGTACGGGACGCTTTATTGCGGACTCATGGTTCAGCGAGGATCCGCTGCCGCTGGCTTATACCGCGGCGTCGGCGGCGAAGGTGCGCGAGTCGGGTGGTGTTGGGGCCAAGCAGATTGACCGTGCGGCGGTGGATGCGTATCTGAAGGAAGTGGATATGTTTGCGGCCATCGAGGGACTGAAGGCCGAGGCGCTGGAGGCCGGAGGGTTGCGCGGACGGTATCTGGCGGGGCTGTCGGTTTCCATCCAGGTGATGTTTGACCTTGCGATGGAGATGATTCGCACGGGGCCGGCGGTGCCTTATGACCGCTGCGTGCTTGCGTCCACGGGGCACGCGCCGGAACCTTCGCAGCCGCAGGCGAAGCGCGAGCGCGTGGCGGAGTTACTTTCGCGCGCGGGACACAGTTCGCACGATGGGCCATCCTTGCTGGCGGCGGTGGATGCGTGGCGGAATGCGCGGGTCACTCCGATGGCGAGCGTGCGCACGCTGAGTTCGGCGGTGATTGCGTACTTCGATCAGCTTAGCGCCAAGCACCTGTCGGGATATCTGCCGAAGGAACTGGGGGCGGTGCCGCGCGCCAATATTGATTTTCTGCCGATCAAGGACGCGTGGTTTTCGGGCTCCATGAATTACGTGGGACGCGCCAGAAACGCCGATGGCTCTCCGCAATACGAGGCGACGTATGAGATCAATGCGTCACTGCAGATTAGCGTTCCGGAGTTCTACCAGTTGATCAGCCACGAGGTTGTGCCGGGACACGTCACGACCTTTGCGTATCTGCAAAATCTTTACACGCGCGGGCAGGCAGGATTTGAGGCCACCGTGCTGACGATGAATACGCGGGCGGCGGCGCTGTTTGAAGGCATTGCGAATAACGCCATTCTGATTGCGCACGGAGCCACGGAACTGCATGAGTTGCCTGATGAAGATATGCAGATTGGCGCGCTGCTGGCGCTGCTGCAGGACGATGCCAAGAATCAGTCGAGCTATTTGACCTGGGGCGAAGGACGCGGACAGGCGTGGGTGGCGAAGGTTCTGCGCAATGAATTCCTGGTGAGCGAAGAGCGCGCGGACAAACTGAGCGGAGCGTGGGGACGGCATCCGTTGCTGGGGCGGATGTATCTTCCGGCGTATCGCGCAGGCACGGAAAAGGTTGCGGAGTGGCGGCGGAAGTATGCGCCGGAAAAGGTTCTTCCCGTTATTTACGGCTGCCACGGCATGGTGGATGTTTGCACTGCCGAGGAAGTGCTGGAGGGCGCGATTTAGTTTTGGAGGCAAGCGAAATGCAATACCGCAATTTTGGAAAGCTCGATTGGAAGGTCTCAGCCCTGGGCTTCGGCTGTATGCGTTTTCCTACCACGGACGGAGATCGCTTAAGCCCGAATATTATTGAAGCCGAAGCGATTGGGATGGTTCGCCATGCGATCGACAACGGTGTGAATTACCTGGACACGGCGTATCCGTACCATAGCGGACAGAGCGAAGTGCTGGTTGGCAAGGCCCTGCAGGATGGCTATCGCGAGCAGGTAAAGCTGGCGACGAAGCTGCCGGTGTGGATGGTGAAGAGCCCGGCGGATTTCGACAAGCTGCTGGCTGAGCAACTGCAAAGGCTGCAGACCGACCACATTGATTTCTATTTGCTGCATGCACTGAACAAGCATCGCTGGCGCGACATTGTGTTGAAGCATGATCTTCTTGCGAAGGCTGCCGAGGCCGTGGCCGACGGACGCATACGCCATCTCGGATTCAGCTTTCATGATGACTACGCGGGCTTTGAGGAGATCGTCAACGGCAGCGAGATGTGGAGTTTCTGCCAGATTCAGTACAACTACATGGATATTGAAAATCAGGCGGGAACGCGCGGGCTGAGACTTGCGGCGGCGAAAGGGCTGGCGGTGGTGGCGATGGAGCCGCTGCTCGGCGGCCGGCTGGTTGATCCGCCAAAGGACATTTGCGAAGCGATGGCCGGGTTTCCCGTTCGCCGCTCGCCCGCCGAGTGGGCGCTGGAGTGGCTGTGGGATCAGCCCGAGGTTTCAGTGGTGCTTAGCGGCATGAGCGCGATGGAGCAGGTTGATGAGAATCTGCGAATCGCGGATTCCGCTCGCGTGGGAGCATTCACGGCGCCTGAGCATGAGTTGATCGCTGGGGTTCGCGAGAAATACAAGGCGCGTACCGTTGTGCCCTGCACCCGTTGCGGATACTGCATGCCGTGTCCGAATGGGGTGGATATTCCCGGCAACTTTGACTTCTTCAACTACGCGCATTTGTTTGACGACGTGAAGGGCGCGCGCTTCCGCTACTCGGTGTTCCTTCCCGAGGAACATCGTTCGAGTGCGTGCATCGAGTGCCACGAATGTGAGGAGAAGTGTCCGCAGAAGATTGAGATCAGCGAATGGATGCCGAAGGTGACGGCGTTGCTGGGGTGAGAACTTGACAGAGTATGCCAAAAGTGGCATAATAAAAACGTTCTCGAAAGGCGCGATGAAACCGCTAATCTTTGTTGCCGACTCGCACCGCGTCCTAGTGGAGTTTCCGAAGGCCGTTCAGCAGCAGGTTGGCTTTGCTCTCTATCAGGCACAGATGGGCGGCAAGCACATCGACGCCAAGCCGCTGAAGAGCGTCGGAGCCGGAGCGCTGGAGGTGGTTTCCGACCATCACGGCGATACATTCCGCACCGTCTATACCGTGAAGCTGGAAAAGGCGGTTTATGTGCTTCACGCGTTTCAGAAGAAATCAAAGCATGGCATCGCCACACCGAAGAGTGTGATGGAACTTGTAAAACAGCGGTTGCAGCGTGCCATTGAAATCGACCGGGAGCTGGAGAAATAGCGATGCCGAAACGTGAACGGGATTACGTGGTCAGTAGTGGAAACGTGTTTGCCGACTTGGGCCTGCCGAACCCGGAGGAGGCGCTTGCCAAAGCCGAGCTTGCCCACAAGATCACCGTGCTCATCCAGAGCAAAGGACTTACCCAGGTCCAGACCGCCAAGCTACTAGGCGTGGATCAGCCCAAAGTATCTGCTCTTATTCGTGGGCGTCTCTCCGGTTTCTCGCTGGAGCGGTTGATGCGCTTTCTGCTATTGCTCGGACAAGACATCAAAATCATTGTGCAGGCCTGCCCTCGCTCGCGGTCAAGGGCCCGGGTTCTGGTGGCATAAAGCCATACATTTGTTGACCTCGGCAGATATGGGCACCGGAGCCGAGCGCCAAATGCGAACGTTAAACGCTTCCCAGGCAGGCGATAATGGCCTCTATGACGCGCTTGGTCTCATGCACGTCACGCACGCAGATGGAGAGAACGCCGATTTCTTTGGGCGGATAGTCATTGCCGCCGGGGAAGATGGCGTCTCCGATGAAGATCATCTCGTCGATGGCGATGCCGAGGATGTCACGCAGTTTGCGGATGCCGTAGGCCTTGTCGATGCCGGGCTTGGTGACGTCAATGGAAGTGGTTCCGCCCATGCGCACGGAGAACTCCGGAATGTAGGTATCGAGGATCGCCTTGATTTTTATGCGCTTGGAGAAGTCGTGGTCCCACATCTCTTTGTCGATGAGTGGAGCCTGCTGTCCGAGGGCGGAAAATGTGATCTGGCTGCCACGGTCTTCGACGATCTCTCCCCAGGTTTTTTCCGGCTTGAAACCAGCCTCGGCAAGCGCGCGATTCATGGAGGAGATGGTCTTCTCCTTTTCGGCGGGGGTGAAGTCCTCAGAGTAGAGCTTCTTCCACTGTCCGTCGAAGCGAAAGAACTTGGTTCCGCAGGTGGGGAGAAGCAGGAGATTGTCCATGAGCTGGCCGGGCGGAAGATTGGAGACCAGTTGCTTGTTAAACTGCGGCCAGTCGCCGCCTGAGATCACCGCAACCTTCACTACGGCGAGCAGTCCGGCAAGTAGCGCCGCCATCTCGGGATCGAGCGCGGATTTGCTCTCCGCCAGCGTGCCGTCAAGGTCAAAGACAATCAGTTTCTTCACAGGTTCACCTCTGCGCGTTTCTCTAAACTCTCGATCTTGAATTCCTCGATCTTAAATCAAAGTATTGCCTGGCTGCCGCGCGATTCGCTCGGCCAGTGGCGGGTTATGGAGTACACTCATGCCGAAATGTCCAGCGGACGAATTCCCGAGCTGATTACGGCGGCCTTGGAGCGCGTGGCGCGGCTCTTCCGGCGCACGCGGAACGGTCCGGCACACCTGCACACGGGACGCAAGGGCGAGGACATGGCCTACTACTTCCTGCGCCGGCAAGGCTACACGATCATTGCGCGCAACTGGCGCTGCAAGGGTCGCAAGGGCGAGGTTGACCTGATCGGCTGGGACCGGAAGATTCTTTGCTTCATCGAGGTGAAGACCCGGCGCAGCCACGCCGTGGCCACGGCCGAAGCCGCCGTGGACCATGCCAAGCAGGTGGAGTTGCGCGGAATGGTGTCGGTATTCCTGCGCCGACAGAGTCCGAGGCCGCAGTCCCGTTTTGACGTGGTCAGCATTTACCTCATTCCGGGAATGGAGCCGGAGATTGAACTTTTCAAGGATGCCTTTTCTTGGCGTAGTATGAGTGGAAAGCGTCGCCTGTAGCTAACTACGGCGCGAGGGGAATGTTTGTGCCTGAATTGAGAAAAGATCCCGTAGTTGGACGTTGGGTCATCATTTCCACGGACCGCGCCAAGCGGCCCAGCGACTTTATCCACAACAAGGTTGTGCAGAGGGGTGGATTTTGCCCGCTTTGTCCGGGCAACGAAGGGAAGACTCCCTCTGAGGTTCTGGCCTACCGCCCTGACTGCAATGGCAACGGGCAGAAGAATGGCACCGGATGGACGGTGCGCGTAGTGCCTAATAAGTTTCCGGCACTCGGCATTGAAGGCACTCTGAACCGTCAGGCCGAGGGCATGTTTGACAAGATGAACGGGCTGGGCGCGCACGAGGTCATTATCGAAACGCCTGATCATGCCTCCCATCTTGCGCTGCTGCCGCATAAACACATTGAAAGCGTGCTGTGGGCGTGGCGAGACCGCATTGTGGACCTGAAGCAGGATAAGCGCTTCAAGTACATCATGATCTTCAAGAATCACGGCGAAGCGGCAGGCGCAACACTCGAACATCCGCACGCGCAGTTGATCGCCTTGCCGATTGTGCCCAAGCACGTGGGCGAGGAACTGGAAGGCGCAAAGCAGTTCTTCACGATCAAGGAGCGCTGCATTTTCTGCGACATTCTGCGGCAGGAGATGGAGAATCCGGTGCGCGTTGTCAGCGAGAACGAAGACTTTCTCTGCTTTGCACCGTTCGCGCCGCGCTTTCCGTTTGAGACCTGGATCTTTCCCAAGCGCCACGAGTCGGCCTTCGAGAATCTGTCGTCGCACCAGATGGTCAACCTGGCGTCTGCGCTCAAACAGTTATTGTTGAAGTGCGAGGTCGCGCTTGACTCTCCCGCTTACAATCTTGCGCTGCACACGGCACCGGTGCAGGAGAACTCGCTGGAGTATTACCACTGGCACATTGAGTTCATTCCGAAGCTGACCAACACCGCGGGTTTTGAGTGGGGCACCGGATTTTACATCAATCCGACACCGCCGGAGGAGAGCGCAAAATTTCTGCGCGAGGCCGAGGTTCCCAGCGAGTTGCAGCATGTAAAGTAGCAATCGAACAAGTGAGTTCGTCAGGGAGCAGGAGCACGCCTCCTGCTCTTTTCTTCGCCCGGCTTAGAACGACTAGACTCAGAGGAATGGCTCCAGAAGACATGGATCAGGACGACCGCTGGATGCGTGAACGCGAAGCCGAAGAGCGCGAGGCTCTGCCGCTGGAGTCGGTAGCCGCCAGTGAGCCTATGGCGCCGCAACTAGGCGGCACTACCGGCGATATGCCGCAGGGCAATGTGCCGCGCATGATCCGCGCCCTGCGCCACCGCGACTTCCGCTGGTTCTGGGGCGGCAACTTTCTTTCCAACATCGGCACCTGGATGCAGAACGTCGCCATGGGCTGGCTGGTTCTACAACTGGCCAATAGCAATGCGGCCTTCTGGCTTGGAGTGGTCGGCTTTGCATCCAGCGCCCCGATGCTGGCATTTTCGCTGCTGGGCGGAGTGATTGCCGATCGCATTGACCGGCGCAAACTGATGCTGGTAACGCAGTCAGCGATGATGATCTTCGCCTTCATCCTGTGGGGACTGACGGCATTGCACTGGATGACCTTGCCGCTGCTGGTGCTGATCTCATTCACCACGGGAATTGCCATGGCGCTGAACAATCCCAGCTACCAGGCGATGGTGCCGCAACTGGTTCCGCGGGACGACCTTGCCAACGCGATTGCGCTGAATGCCGCGCAGTTCAATATGTCTCGCGTGATGGGTCCGATGCTGGGCGGCTTTGCGATGGCGTGGTTCGGAGTGCAGGGAAACTTTCTGCTCAACGCCCTGAGCTTTGTCGCCGTGCTGGTGGCGCTCACCCGCATCAGCTATCCGCCGCTTTATGCCGCCGAGCGCAACACCATGTGGGAGGATCTGAAAGAGGGATTGCTGTACGTCTTCCAGCGCAAGGACCTGTTTACGCTGCTTTCGATGACGGCGGTTGCCAGCGTGCTGGTGATTCCTTACATCACATTTGTGCCGCTCTTCGCCAAGCAGGTTCTTCATCTGGAGGAGCGCGGCTTTGGACTGCTGATGGCGGCGAACGGCGGCGGAGCGTTTCTGGCCGCACTCACCATGGCCTTTACCCGCAAGGTGAAGTATCGAGGGCGCGTCGTTTTTCGCGCGTCGCTCGCCTTCTACCTGTTTGTGGCGTTGTTCGCGGCCTCGCGCAATGAGTATCTGAGCGCGCTGATGCTGGTGGGGACCGGATATTTCATGGTGCTGATGATCGCTACGGTGAACGTCATGCTGCAGCATCTGTCAGAGGACAAGATGCGCGGACGAGTGATGAGCATTTACGCCACGGCCTTCCTCGGCTTTGCTCCGCTTGGCAGCCTGATGGCAGGCTCGCTGGCAGGAACGTTCACGGCGCCGCTCGCCATCGCAGGCATGGCAGTTGCGGCCATATTCATCAACAGCGTGATCTATAGCCGCAGTCCGGAACTGCGTGCTCAGGAGTAGGGCTGCCTGCTCAGGCGGTGATCTGTGCAGTGGAGGGCTTCACGGTCTGTGGGGCCAAGGTTCTGGCCGGAGCGTCCACAATCCCCAGCTTCCGCTTCAATTCGGGGAGCGCGGCGCGCATACATTCTTCTCCGATGGCGATCAACTCCGCGGTGCGCTCGAAGTCATCATATTCAAAGCCGTCCACGTTGGGATGCAGCAGCAGGTCGGCGTCTTTTTCCCACTGCAATCTCATGCGGTTCTGGGCGATAGCAAAACACTGCCCGATCACGTCAAAGAAATGGCGCGGTGTTTTCGTCTGATTCCAGTTTGACTGCAGATGCACGCCAAGCACGCAGTCGATTCCCATCTCCTTGAGCGGAGTGGTCGGAACCTCGTAGCTCAACATTCCGTCCACGTGCAGCACGCCATTGATCTCCACGGGAGTAAACATTCCGGGATAGGCGCAACTGGCGCGCAATGCGTCGCAGATCGATCCGGTGCGGAAGATGGCAGGCTGGCCAGTGATCAACTCGGTCGCCACCACGATCAGGGGAGTGTGCATCTCTGAGAAGTCTTTGCAGGGCAGGGTGCGCGTGACAAAGGTTCCGAGGCGGTCATTGGAGCAGAAGCCGCCACGCTCCAGGGTCCAGCGCGCAAGATCTTTGAAACGCAGACGCCGCCCGATCTCTGTCATCTGCACCGCCGAGAGGCCGCTGCAATATCCCGCGCCCATGATTGAACCGGAACTTGTTCCCGCGATCACATCGACGTGGATCTTCGCCTCTTCCAACACTTTGAGTACGCCAATATGCACCATTCCGCGTGCAAAACCACCTCCCAGGGCCACGCCCAGAGTACGGCGGCGTGGCGGAGCTTCCACTTTTGGCGCGCCGCTCAATTGGCGGAAGAACGCCTCGATTGATCGCGAAATGTGGGAGAGTTGCGGCATGCGATTCATCGTTTCCATCGGAAGGAGCCCCTTGGCCGCTGTTCAAATTTCAGCAGCGGCTTCAATCGTGTTGGATTCGCAAGACTTATGACTGAGTTGTACTCACACGGCGGTGATCTTATCTTTCTTTGCCGAAGATTACCAGAGCTGAACGATAAGTGTTGGCGTGGGCCTCCGCTGTGGCATCAAGCGGCTCACCGTAGCCTCCGCCGAGGGTCACCACCACGGGAATTTCATTCTCGCGGCAGGCGGAGAGCACCATCTGGTCGCGGCGGCGCAACCCTTCGTGGGTCAGAGAGAGCCGCCCCAGGCGGTCGCAGGCCAGACCATCGACTCCGGATTGAAAGAACAGCGCCTGCGGCTTCCACTGCAGCACTTTGCCTAGCGCTGTCTCAAGCGCCGCCAGGTACTCATCGTCTCCGGTTGCGTCCTCCAGCTCTACGTCCAGGGTCGATTGCTGCTTGCGGAAAGGAAAATTCCTGCGTCCATGAAGCGAAAGAGTAAACACCCGCGCCTCGTCCGCAAATATCTGCGCGGTTCCGTCGCCCTGATGCACGTCGCAATCGACCACTGCGATGCGCTCAAGTCCGCGATGCGTGAGCAGCCATCGGGCGGCGACTGCAATGTCATTGAAGACGCAATAGCCTGCTCCCTCGCCGCGGAAGGCATGATGCGTGCCTCCGGCCAGCACTGCGCCATAGCCGCTCTCCAGCGCGTCGGAGGTCGCGGCCAGCGTGCCGCCGACGCTGCACAGGGTGCGCTGTACCAACGATTGAGACCAGGGAAAGCCGATCCGCCGCATGGCCTGCGGGGGCAGCGTGCCGCCCAGGAAGGCTTCGACGTAGGCGGCATCGTGTACCTGCTCAATGTCCTCACGGGTGGCAAGCGGCGCGGGTTCAAACGCGTAGAGGCCATCGCGCTGGAGCGCCTGGCGCAGCATGTGGTACTTCGCCATGGGGAATTTGTGCGCCTTGGGAAGCTCGATTTGGTGATGATCGCAGTAGAAGAGCCGACGGCGCATGATACCTTCAGTTTGCGTCGGAGGATCAAGAGTGGCAAGCGCTTACGAATTTTGCCCGGTACTTACGATTCGGATAAACGATTTGAGCAAACCCTTGCTCCGCAGGGAATAGTTTGCGAACATGATCTAATTAACCTTAGGTTCAAGGTCTGCCACTGTGTCTAATTTGTCAGCTTCCAAGAAAACAGCGCACGAAGTCTCCGGCCCCGCAGATGCTGTTCACGCCCCGTCTGGAAAAAAGATGGTGTATGAAACCTCGGCGGGTGGGGTAGTGCTGCGGCATATTCGGGGAGCCTGGCAGGTCGCTCTCATCGAACCGAACATCATCAACGCCGACACCATTACCCGGCGCGCCAAGGCACGGCCCGAGGGTACGGTCTTCGCCTTGCCGAAGGGTGGAGTGGACGAGGGCGAAACTCCCGAACAGAGCGCCGACCGCGAAGTCTTCGAAGAAACCGGAGTGCGCGGCCTTTGCCTCTTCCGGCTTACCACCATCCGCTATGTTTACGTGCGTTCCTGGGGTGGGCGCGAACAGGTTTCTAAGTCTGTCTGTTTCTACCTGTTCCTTTACTCTTCCGGGCGACTTGGGCAGATTCGACCTGACATGCGCGACGAGGTTCGCAAGGCATTCTGGTTTCCGCTGGATAAGGCACATCGCAAGCTGACGTATCGCGGCGAGCGCGAAGTTCTGAAGCTGGCGCAGAAGATCGTCCGTGAGAATCCCGAACGGCTGACCCCTCCGGCACCCGTGCAGTTCACCTCCGGACCGGCGGTACCGCGACCGGTGGCGCAGCAGCGCGGAACGCTCTCACCGAGCAACGTCCCGCAGCGCAAGCAGCAGCCACAGCGCGGCTCCTCGCAACGGCACCGGGGAGGGAATTCGTCCGGCTCCGGCAACGGCTCCAGGCCGGGTGGCCGCCCAACCCGTCCGTAAGCGTGGTTGCGCGAGTTTATGCCACTTGCAGCTCTGGAGTAGACTTCCGAGAAAAATATATCTTCTTTATTTATAGCGTCTTATCGTAATTTCACTTGACTGAATGGGCATTCATTCATTATTCTCAGTTCAACTTAATATGGCGCGCGTCGTTGCCATCCTCACCCCACATTCTCGACGCGCGCCGCCTCTATTTACTGGTCTTTTTCTGGTTATAGGCAAGTTTGATATCGGTAGGCTCCTAAGGGTGCCATTTCGAGATAATTGTGGGTTCCTTTTCCTTGATTCCTTGTAGCTGTTTCTCCGTTTCCTTGCATCCGAGCTCTTATCGTCATAGGTGTTTTCAAGGCCGTGCCGGAACCATCCTGCAACAGCCTTGTACGCCTGAAGAGTGCAGTCAAGCCGCAATCCTTGTAGCCGTTGCACGTTCGGAGATGCGTCACCAATGCTGAAACGTATTGAGAAAGTCGCCGTCCTCGGCGCGGGAACCATGGGTTCCCGCATCGCTGCGCACCTGGCCAATGCCGGGGTGCGTTCTTACCTGCTCGATATCGTGGGGAAGGGTGTAGCCGCAGACGCCCCGCCAGCGTCACGTAATCAGATTGCCGACTCCGGTCTGGACGGCGCGCGGAAGTCAAAGCCCGCCGCCTTCATGGAGCCCGGCCTCGCCCGCCTGGTCACCACCGGGAACTTTGAAGACCATCTCAGTCTGCTGGCTGACTGTGACTGGATCATCGAAGCCGTAGTCGAGAATCTCGAACTCAAGCGTGCTCTGCTGAAAAAAGTGGAAGCCGTGCGCAAGTCCGGAACCATCGTCACCACCAACACCAGCGGACTGCCGGTGCATTCCATCGCCGAAGGCTTCAGCGAAGATTTCCGGAGCAACTGGTTCGGCACGCACTTCTTCAATCCGCCGCGCTACATGCGTCTGCTGGAGATCATTCCCACGCCCGAGACTGATCCGGCGGCCATTGAGGCGATCGCGCAGTTTGCGAGCGTCCGCCTGGGCAAGGGAATCGTTTACGCCAAAGACACGCCGAACTTCATTGCCAACCGCATCGGCTGCTTCAGCGTAGTGAATATTGTGCGCCTGATGCAGGAGTTCGATTTTTCTATCGAAGATGTGGACGCCCTGACCGGCTCGGCGATTGGATTTCCGAAATCGGCCACCTTCCGCACCATTGATATGGTGGGACTGGATGTTCTGGGCCACGTGGTGCGCAACGCGAAGCGCATGGCGCCTGTGCTGGCTGCGGCCGGCGGCCCAGCCGAGGCCGCGATGCTCGATGAGCGCGGTGACCTTGATCTGCCCGCCTTCTACGACCAGATGGTTGAGCGCAAACTTCTGGGCGACAAGACCCGCGCCGGATTCTACAAGAAGCAACGTGGACCTGAAGGCGAAACGCGCCTGGCGCTGGATTGGAAGACCCTCGAATACCGCCCCGCGAAGCGTCCCAAGTTTCCTTCTTTGGAGATGGCGAAGACCGTTGATTCGCTGGGCGAGCGGGTGCGCATGTTGACCGGCTTCGGCGGCGAAAAGCTGGACAAGGCCGGAGAGTTTCTGTGGACCGCGCTGTCCGAGGTCTTTACCTATTCGGCGAATCGGATTCCTGAAATCAGCGACACCGTGGTTGAAATCGATCGCGGCATGCGCATGGGCTTCAACTGGGAGATGGGGCCGTTTGAACTCTGGGACGCCGTTGGCGTTGAAGCCTCGGTTGCGAGGATGAAGAAGGAGGGCAAGCCGGTCTCTGCCAACGTGGAGAAGCTGCTCGCCTCGGGACAGAAGCACTGGTACACGGATGCTCCGCACACTGCCAGCGGTCGCGCCTACTTTGATTTTGCCACCACCTCGATGAAAGAAGAGAAGGTTGCCTCCGGTGTGTGGAGCGTTACGGTGGCGAAGAAATCGAATGGTGTGGTCAAGTCGAACTCCGGCGCATCGCTCATCGACCTCGGCGACGGCGTCGGCTGCATCGAGTTCCACTCCAAGATGAACTCGCTTGGCGCGGACATCATTCAACTCACCTCGCAGGTTCTGAAGCCCGGCGGATTGGGCGAAAACTTTGACGCGTTTGTCATCAGCAATGACGCGTCGAACTTCTCCGTGGGCGCAAACATCATGCTGCTGCTGATGGCCGTGCAGGACGAAGAGTGGGACGACGTGGACATGATGGTGCGGCAGTTCCAGAATATGACGCAGCTCATCAAATTTTCTCCCAAGCCAGTGGTGGCCGCGCCTTTCGGCATGACCCTTGGCGGCGGCTGTGAAGTTTCGTTGCACGCTACTGCTCGCCAGCCTCACGCGGAACTCTACATGGGCCTTGTCGAAGTCGGCGTTGGACTATTGCCTGGTGGCGGCGGCTGCAAAGAGATGACCGTGCGCGCCATTGATGCCGCTCAGTCGATTCGTCCTGAGGGACGCGGCGAATCCGTGGAGATGATGGAGGCGATGAAGAAGGCGTTTGAGACCGTCGCTCTTGCCAAGGTTTCCACTTCGGCATTTGAGGCGCGTGGACTCGGCTTCCTGGGACGCGGCGACGATGTCAGCATGAATCGCGAGCGCGTGCTGAGCGATGCCAAGGCCAAGGCGCTTGAGCTGGCGCGCAGTGGCTATCGGGCTCCGGTGCCGCGCACGGACCTTCCCGCGCCCGGCGAAAACATTCTTGCCACCCTCAAGCTTGGCGTGCATCTGATGCGCCAGGGTGAGTACATCAGTGACCACGAAGTGAAAATCGCGACCAAGGTCGCCGAGGTTCTCTGCGGTGGCGCACTTACTCCGGGCACTCCCATCAGCGAGCAGTACCTGCTTGACCTGGAGCGCGAGGCCTTCAAGAGCCTTTGCGGCGAACGAAAGACGCAGGAGCGGATTCAGTTCACGCTCAAGACCGGAAAACCACTTCGCAACTAGATCGACCGAGGAGATAGCGAATCATGCGAGAAGTAGTGATCGTAAGCGCCGTCCGCACCGCGGTCGGTAAAGCAAACAAAGGAACCCTGCGCTCCACCCGTCCCGACGATCTTGGCGCGGTGGCGATCAGAGGAGCGCTGGCGCGTGTCCCGGAACTGGACATGCGTGAGATTGAAGACGTCATTCTGGGCTGCGCCATGCCGGAAGCCGAGCAGGGAATGAACGTGGCGCGCATTGCTTCACTGCGTGCGGGGCTGCCGGTTGAAACCTCGGCAATGACCATCAACCGTTTTTGCTCGTCCGGCTTGCAATCCATTGCCATTGCGGCAGACCGCATTGCCGCCGGAGGCGCGGAGGTTATCGTCGCCGGAGGCACGGAATCGATGACGATGATTCCGATGGGAGGCCACAAGGTCTCGTGCAATCCCTCGCTGGTGCAGAGTTATCCGGACGCGTATCTCTCCATGGGATTGACCGCCGAGCGGCTTGCCACGCGCTTCGGCATCACCCGTGAGCAGGCTGACGAGTTCAGCTATCACAGCCATCAGAAAGCGGTGCGGGCCATTGCGTCGGGCGCATTCGAAGATGAAATCGTGCCCGTTCATGTGACCTTTCGGACTCCAGCGCCGCAGGCAACGCGCGGTGGTGCGGCAGTAAAGCTGGCGGTGGAAACCATCGAGTTCAAGGTGGATGAAGGACCACGCGCGGAAACCACGATGGAAGCTTTGGCCGCGCTCAAGCCTGCGTTTCACGTCAAAGGCACGGTAACGGCCGGAAACTCATCCCAGATGAGCGATGGTGCTGCCGCTGCGGTTGTGATGAGCGCGGAGCGCGCAAAGGCGCTCGGCCTCAAACCTCTGGCGCGCTTTGTTGCCTTTGCTACGGCGGGCTACAAGCCGGAGGAGATGGGACTGGGCCCGGCATTTGCGGTTCCCAAGGCTCTGAAACTGGCGGGACTCACTCTCGATCAGATCGGCGTCATCGAGGGGAATGAAGCCTTCGCCGCGCAGTCGCTGGCGGTGATCAAGGAACTGGGATTGGATCCCGCGAAACTCAATCCCAACGGCGGAGCCATCGCCCTGGGCCATCCCCTGGGATGCACCGGAGCCAAGCTTACGGCGACGTTGCTGCGCGAACTCAAGCGCAGTAACCAGCGCTACGGAATCGTCACCATGTGCGTGGGCGGCGGCATGGGAGCTGCCGGAATCTTCGAGAACATCAACTAGGTAATCCGCGTCTTGCGAGCCGGGGCGCGCATAAAGCATCTGGAGGAACAAGAATGGCAACCACCGTAACAGCGGCGCAGAAGAAGATTGTGGGCGGCAACTTCCTCATTCAAGAGACCAACCCGCAGGATGTTTTCACCCCAGAGGATTTCAACGACCAGCATAAGCTCATCGAGCAGACCACCGAAGACTTTGCGATGCAGGAGATTCTGCCCAACTCAGAGCGCATCGAGCGTAAAGACTTCGCCTTCACCCGCGAGCTGATAAAAAAAGCCGCCGACCTTGGATTGACAAGTGTCGATATACCGGAAGAGTACGGCGGCGCGGAGATGGACAAAGTGTCATCGGCGATCATTGCCGACCGCATTGCCAAGCAGGGTTCCTTTGCCGTCACCTTCAGCGCTCACGTCGGCATTGGCACGCTGCCCATCGTCTGGTTCGGCACCGACGAACAGAAGAAGAAATATCTGCCGCGCCTCGCCAACGGCGAATGGGTGGGCGCATACGCACTGTCAGAGAGCAGCTCAGGCTCTGACGCGATGAACGCCCGCACCAAGGCCGTGCTGTCGCCTGACGGCAAGCACTACGTGCTCAATGGCGAAAAAATGTGGATCACCAATGCTTCGTTCGCCGATCTGTTCGTAGTCTTTGCCAAGGTGGATGGCGAGAAGTTCACCGCCTTCCTCGTGGAGCGAACATTCCCCGGCTTCAGCGTCGGGAATGAAGAACACAAGCTCGGCATTCGCGGCTCCTCCACCTGTCCGTTGATTCTCAACGACTGCCAGGTTCCGGTGGAAAACGTTCTCGGCGAAATCGGCAAGGGTGCGACCATTGCCTTCAACATTCTCAACGTGGGCCGCTTCAAGCTCGGCGCAGCGGCCATCGGCGGAGCCCGCACCTGCCTTGCGAGCTCTCTGAAGTGGGCGAAGGAGCGCAAGGCGTTCGGCAAGCCCATCGCCGATTTCGGAATGGTGCGCGCGATGCTGGCCGATATTGCCATCGGAATCTATGCCGGAGAAGCGCTTGTCTATCGCACGGTTGGCATGATGGACGCCGCGACTGGCGATATCGAAAAGGGCTCGCCTGACGAATCAAAGCTCATCCGCAAAGCGATTGAGGAGTACGCGGTCGAGTGCTCCATCATCAAGGTCTGGGCCTCGGAGATGTTTGACCAGGTGGTCGATAACCAGGTGCAGATTTATGGCGGCTATGGCTTCGTCGAAGAGTATCCGGCTGAGCGTGCTTATCGCGACTCGCGGGTGAACCGCATCTTCGAAGGCACGAACGAAATCAACCGCCTCATCATCACCGGATGGCTCCTGAAGCGCGCTCTCAGCGGCCAACTGCCGCTGCTGCCGGCAATCAAGAAGCTGATGGACGAGATGATGGCCGGTCCCAGCTTTGCCGAAGAGGACGAACGCAAGCTCGCTCCGCAGCGCAAAATGATCGAGAACGCCAAGAAAATCGGCCTGATGGTTTCCGGTGCGGCTTCGCAGAAGTATATGCAGCAAATCGCCGACCACCAGGAGGTCATGGGCGCGATCGCCGATATCGTGATTGAGGTTTACGCGATGGATTCGGTGCTGGCGCGCACGCTCAAACTGATCGAAAGCCAGGGCGAAGCGGCATCGGCAACGGCTGTGGCTATCACTGACGTATACCTGAACACGGCCTTTACCCGCGTTGAAGCCGCAGCGAAGAAGGTTCTGGCTGACGTTGCTGACGGTGATATGCTGCGCACCCAGATGACCGTGCTGCGCCGCCTTGTAAAGGCCGATCCGGTCAACGTAATTGCGGCTCGCGAGAAGATCGCGGGACGCGTATTGGAGGCAGGGAAGTACGCCTTCTAGCGCATCCGCAACTCGTCATTACGCAAGCAGGGGGCGGGGCTTCGGCCTCGCCTCTTTCTTTGTCAGGATGAACTCCGCGAGTCGGGTACGCGTCAACTGCCGCTCCGGCCGCTGGCGCTGGCCTCGCGAGCCAGCCGCAACTCTTCCATTACGCTGCTCACCAGTTCCTTTGCGTCGCTCAAAGATTTCATGACAATCTGGAGGTCCATGGCCGGAAGGCCGACCTGCCGATTGCTCTGGCAGTAGACTCCGTGCTGTCCTACCATGGTCAGCGCGTCGGTCAGCGAATCAAGGGCGACGGCCAGCCGCCCGCGTGAGCTTCCCATCTGCAGTTTGTGCAACTCAAGTTCCCGGCGTTTCGTGGTGAAGACGCTATCGAATGTGTTCAATCTTTCTCCCAAGCGATCTTCGCTTTACCCGCAGCTCATCCCAAATGAAATACATTCTCAACCACGTTGAATACGCGCTCCATCCCTTCCAATGCAATGACTCCAAGCGCCCGTCGCGCGCGCATGGCCTCAATGACTGAGAAGAACGCGACCACCCACAGTGAACCGACTGCTGCGCGATTCATGGTACAACCTCATGATTTACTCTGTCTCTGCAGGCTTAGATGTCTACCACCTGGGCTTGGATACTGCCGGATTGAGCAACATCTCAATTTGCAGCAACTTACGGGTGCTCGGACGGAACACTTGGATAATCCATTGGAGGAAACTGAAACATTGAACGAATCGATGGGGGAGTCACCGAACGAAACAGGAAGCCAGCTTCTATGGCGTTGGTTGTTGCGCACCGTTCTCGCGCTGGCGGCGTTGACCGTGCTCATCTATGCGGGCGACTTTGTTGTGCTGCAAGCGCGGGAGCACATGGGCTCCGCGCACGGGTCGGTAACGGTTGACAACGCTGACGTGGTGAACGAGAAAGGCGGCAAGGTGGAATATTTCTTCAACCCGCCTCAGCCCACGCCGTGCGTTCGCGCATTGTTCCCGCACGAGGGCCAGTCACCCTGCTGGTGGCTGGCGCGTCACCCGGAGCAGCAGCGAACGATGAATTGAATGAGGTAATTCCGGTCGCTGACGCCCGGCCGGGTACGCGGCGACGGGTACGGGCGAAAAGACGGCCCTAATGGTCGCTGACGCCCGGCCGCTCCGGTTACTCGACCGGCTTCTTCCCCACGGGGCGTGCTTGCGGCACAAGCTTGCTCAACTGTGCAATTGCATCGTTCAGATGGGCGCGATCCAATTCCGGGGTCTTCGGATCTGCCACGCGCAAATTCATCCACTCAATGGCGGCGCGCGGAGAGACGTGCGGAACTTGCGATGATATCTCCGCCACAATCATGTTGCCGCCCTGTTCCTGCGTCCGGAAGCTGACGGCGTCATTCGTGGAACGCGCGGTGTAACCTTCGCTCATATCGTAGAAGCCGACAACTTTGTAGTTGACCAGCAAGAGATCCGTGGCGCCCTCGGTTGTTTGAATGTCGTAGCGCGTGACGACGAACACCTTGTCGAAATCCGGATTGCCTCGAATTGACGTAAGCGGTTTGAAGCGCTTCCATCCGTCGGCCTGCAATCGCGCTCCCTCATAATCCAGACGGCAGTAGTTGGAGAGCAACACCTTCTCCGCCGCGTAGTAATCGTTCAAGTCAAGGCCGTGTATTTTCACTCCGGGAATGTTTGGCGATGCACTTCCCATTTGCCCACCTCCCATTTGCGCCAATGCGGCACCTGTCAGCAGGGCAAAAAATAAAAGCGCGAGCATACGACGTTGCATAGGATTCAGAGGCTCCACGTCCAGCGTAAAACGGAGTGCCCGGATAGGGCAACTCCCATCGGCACAAACAGGGTACTTACAGGTTTGGGTGTACGCCGTTTTCATCGACGGGCGTCCCGGTATTCTCCCCCGGAGGTGGTTTGTCGTAGGATAAGGTCACGAACCTGCCCGCGATCTCACATGCCGAATAAGCACGCCATCGCCGTTCGAGTCACTGCCCTGCTGCTGATGCTGCTCGCCGCAGGCTTTGCCGCTGAGCCGCGCCGCATCAGCGTCTATGCTCCGCAGGCCGTCTACCAGGTCGATATCCTGGTGCGCGACGGGGTTGACTACGTCGGGCTCACCGACCTTCTGGAGCCTCTCGGACGCCTGGAATCGCGCGTTGAGGGCAAGAAGCTCAAGCTTACCTTTAACGGTGCGGATGCCGAGTTTCAGGACGGCAAGCGGCAGTGTCACGTGCGCTCCAACAAACAGGAGCTGCCCGGAAACTTTCTGCTGGTCGATGGCCGGGGCTACATTCCTGCTGCCGCCATCGCGCAGTTTTTGCCGCGCCTTTCCGATCAGGCCGCCGACTTTCATCCGGCATCGCGAAGGCTTTTCATCGGCTCTTCACAGCTTCATTTCTCGGCGGAGCTGCGTCATGCTCCCGCCCGGCTGGTGCTCAGCTTCTCTGCTCCGGTCAGTCCCTCTACGTTCATTGAAAAGAACCGCGTGCGCCTGCTGTTCCGGCGTGAACCGCTGGTTGGCAGCGGAGCAGACACGGTTTCCTACAACGATCCTTTTGTGCAGAGCACTAGTTTCGTAGAGAGTCCGTCCGGTACGGAATTGCTCGTCAACCTGCTGCAGCCAGCCACAATCTCCACCAGCGATGGCGGACGCACCCTCACGGTCTCCGCCGTGGTGCCGCAAGCGCCTCCGCCGGCAACGCCAGCCGCGCCTCCGGCCCCGTCGGCTTTGGCTCCGGGTGCGGCCCAGGGCCAGACATCTCAGCCGCGCCCTGCCCCGCGTCCGCATCCGTTCGTCATCATTGACGCGGCGCACGGAGGTTCGGACACCGGAGCGATGCTTTCGCCTGCGCTGGCGGAGAAAAACATAACCTTGGCCCTGGCTCGCCGTTTGCAGAAGGAGCTTGAGGCACGCGGCATTCCCGTGGTGGTCACCCGCGCGGGAGACAATCTGCTTACATGGGATCAGCGTGCGGTTTCGGCGAACACCTCGCACTCTTCGCTCTACGTGTCTCTGCACGCCTCCGCCAGCGGACACGGCGTGCGTGTTTACACCGCGTTGCTGCCCGCTCCGGAGCCCAGCCAGAACCGTCGTGTCTTCATGCCCTGGGAGCTGGCGCAATCGCCTTTTCTGGCGCAGTCCGGCACTGCCTCCGCGGCGCTTGCCGCTGAGTGTACCGCTGCTGGAGTGCCCGTGCGCAGCTCGGCTGTCACCTTGCGCCCGCTTAACTCCATCACCCTTGCGGCGGTTGCCGTTGAGGTCGCGCCCCTTGGCAGTGCGGCTGAGGAACTAGGCACGCCGGAGTATCAGCAGAAAGTCGCCGCCGCTCTCGCGTCCGGCATTGCCGCCCTTCGCAGCAGGTTGGAGGGAGCGCAGTGATCTCCCGCAAACTGCAATACATTGTTCTCGCGCTTGTGCTGGCGATTCTCGTGATGGGCGCGTATCTTGTCCATCTAAAACGCAAGGCTGAATCCATTGGCACCCCACCGGTTGCGGGAGCACTCACGGCTCCCGTCAGCGGTCCGGCGGAGCAGATGGTCCTATACCTGGCGAATGATGAGGAATACGCTCTGCGCCCCATCGCGGTCTCCTCTGCGCTGCCCAGCGATTCCGGCGAGCGAGGCCGCCTTGCCCTGCACACGGTCATTGCGCGCTATCTTCAGAAGGATTCTGCCCATCCGCTCGGTGCCGGTTCTGACGTGCATGACGTTTATCTGCTCGATCCAACTTCGGCCGTGGTCAACCTCAACGCGGCGTTTGCCGCCACGCATCCCAGCGGCGTGGAAGTGGAACAGCTCTCCATCTTTTCGCTGGTGCTTACCCTTAAAGCGCAGCTCCCTGAGCTGACCCGCGTCCGTTTCCTGATCGAAGGAAAGCCTCGTGACACCCTGGCCGGACACCTCGACCTCTCCGGCTGGTATGACGTTGCGCTGGTCTCCCAGGTCTCCAGCGGATTGAAGTAGTGCGGCAAATCGACAAGGTGTAACCTTCGTCACCTGTTGGTTCAGCTGATTATGAGATAGACTCCGCAGTAATCTTTCCAAAAGGTGCTTTCTGGCCCATGTGACCAGGAGATGAGCAGCCGATTTAGCTGTTTCGGACTGAGCGTGGAATCGCACAGATAAGTAAATTCGGTAGCCGAAAGCTCGACCCCTATGCAATGGACCACGATTCCCGACATCCTCGCCGTGTCATTGGTGGTCCTGGTATTCCTCTCCATATACCGCAAGCGGCAAAGCCCGTGTACCTGGAACTGGATTGCCGGCTGGATCTTTGTCGACGCCCACTTCCTCGGACAGTTCCTGATGCCGAGTCATGCGAGCTTTGCCGCATCCGTGGTCGAAACATTCTCCATCTCAGCCCTGGTCGTCTCCGGCGTACTCTTCTTCCTCGCCACCATTGAACTGAGTGAAGACCGCAGGATTCAGCACATTCTGGCCGTTGGCGTCATAGTTCCGTTTGTGTGCTACGTCGCGCTGACAGAATTTCTTCCACATCCATTCCTGCTGGGGGCAGCGGTTGCGTTGGAATCAGTGTTTTTGTTTGGAGTCTGGTTCTTTTATTTTCGGGGAAAGGCATATGCCGGTGGACTGTTTGCGATCTCGGCATTCTTTTCCTTCTGGTGCATGTACAGCGTTGTTCGTGGAGATTTCGACGTTCCAATCATCGTCGGGCTCACCGCCATATATACGTTCACCGCGCTCTCATACTGGCGTCGTTTTCGCAGATCATCTCTTGGGGTCGTCGTTGCCGTGGTTGGATTCCTCGCTTGGGGCAGTGTATTCACCTTTGGTGCCGTGCTGGATTATTTCGCTCGCGATCTAATCTCGCCGGCGTCCAGCTTGTGGAACATCCCCAAATACTTTGTTGCCGGAGCGATGATCCTCACTCTGCTGGAAGATGAAATCGTTGCCGCCAAGCGGCTCATGCAGCGCTATCGCCTCCAGTTCGACCGCAGCTTGTGTGGCGTCTACCGCTGTACCATCGGCGGAGAAATGCTCGAGTGCAACGATGCCTTTGTAAGTATGTTGCAGCGCAGCCGCGAGGAGATCTTCTCGTCCAATGTTGCGAACCTGCTGGGCGGTGATGAGGGCTCCGGAAGCATCTTCATGCAGCGTCTAGCCCGGCAGCAGCAAGTGATGGGCCTGGAGTTCACGATTCCCTCGGCCACGGGAGCCTCGCGCTATCTGATCGGCAACGCTTCGCTGGTCACCGATTCTCCCGGCTCCAGCGAGATCGAGGGCACCATCCTCGACATCAGCGATTTCAAGTCCCTGCAGGACCAGATTCGCGACTCGCAGAAGCTGGAAGCTCTCGGCCTGCTGGCTGGCGGCGTGGCGCACGACTTCAACAACCTGCTGATGGTGATCAGTGGCCATATGGAACTGCTCGAAGCGAGGTTAAGTTCTGATTCGCAAACCCAGGCCGCAATGCAAGCCGTCAAGAACGCAACCAAGCGTGGCGCCGCCATCACCGGACAGTTACTCGCATTCAGCCGCAAGGGACCGGTCGAGCCAAAGCTGCTGGACATGAACGCCATCTTGGAAGATGCGCGTACTCTTCTGCAGCCCGTGGCCGGCGAGCGCATCCTCTTTGAGGTGAAGCATGGGAAGGAAAGCCTCGATGTGATGGCCGACGAGAACCAGATCATCCTCGTGCTGCTCAACCTGGTGATCAACGCCCGCGACGCCATGCCCAGTGGTGGCCGGGTGGTGCTGGAAAGCTCAAGCGTCGACTTGGACGAGAGCCTTGCGAGTGTGCAGGGTCTTTCTGCTCCGGGGCAGTATGTCTGCGTAAGCGTCAGTGACTCCGGCTGCGGCATGTCGCAGGAGATCAAGGGCCGCGTCTTTGAGCCCTTCTTCACCACCAAACCCCAGGGCAAGGGCACAGGCCTCGGACTTTCGATCTGCTATGGCATCATTCAGCAGCACAATGGAAATATCAGCATTACCAGCTCGCCCGAAATCGGCACCACCGTCAGCTTCTATCTTCCAATGGTGACCGTGGAGGCCTGCCCCGCCGTCGATCCCCGGCCAGCTTCTGCGTCCGTGAAACATGCGCGCATCCTGATGGTGGATGACGAAGAGATGTTGCGCAAACCGGCTTGCGAGTTTCTTACGCGCTCCGGCTTCAGCGTGGTCGAGGCTTCCTCCAGTGACGAGGCCCTCAGGATTTTCGACGAGCAGGAATTCGACCTGGTCATTACGGACATGGTGATGCCGGGAATGAATGGCAAACAACTCGGAGAAGAGCTGAAGAAGCGCTCGCCTCATCTCCCGGTGGTGTACGTCTCCGGCTACGCGCAGGACATTCTTGAACTCCACGGCCAGCTCGCTCCCGGAGATATCCTGCTGCAGAAGCCTTATTCGCTCAAGCGGCTGGTCCGTCTGGTCGAAGAGGAGCTCGAGAAGCGCCCCAATCGTTCTGCGAAAGCCACTTACCAGCCCTAATCTGGCAACATTTCCGGCAACATTGGAACTGGTATCGCAGACCGCGCGGTTGTGACCGGCGCGATTGGCACTACTGGCCCATAACAGACGAAAAGCGCTGGCCTCCCGCAGGTGTTATTCTGCATTTTCACCCAGAGCTGTGACCGGGCCCCCTGCCCAAGGAAGAATTCTCGATCATGATCAAACGCGTAGTGACGTTGCTCCTGGTGCTGGCGCCTCTTGCGCTGGCGCAGCAACCACAGCCGGCGCCCAGTCCTTTGGCCATTGCCGGATTCCGCGACTCCGCAGCCGAGCAAAAGCTGGAGCAGAAGTTTCTTGCCGTCCCCCAGCCCAAACTGGCGCAGGAACACCTTCGCATCCTCACCGCCGAGCCGCACATTGCAGGCTCGCCTGAAGATCGCAAGACTGCCGAATACGTTGCGCAGAAGTTCCGCGAGGCCGGGCTTGATACTCGCATTGACGCCTACAAGGTCTGGCTCAACCTGCCCAAGCAAATTCTGGTCGAGGCCACCGCTCCCGCCGGACTCAAAATGCGCGGCCCCAGCCGTGAGCACGTTGAGGGCGATCCCTACCAGGACGACGCCCGCGTGGTGATGCCTTTCAGCGGCGGTTCACCCTCCGGTGAGGTTGAGGCCGAAATCGTCTACGCCAACTACGGACGCCCCGAGGATTTTCGCAAACTCCACGAAATGGGAGTCGACGTTCGCGGCAAGATCGTGATCGCACGCTACGGCCAGAACTTCCGCGGAGTCAAAGCCCTCACCGCGCAGGAGGCCGGTGCCGTCGGGCTCATCGTCTACTCCGACCCTTATGATGACGGCTATTTCCGCGGCGACGCCTATCCCAAAGGCCCCTACCGTCCCGCTACCAGCGTCCAGCGCGGCTCTGTCCAGTTCACCTTCGAATACCCTGGCGATTCCACCACTCCCGGCGTGGCTTCCACCCTTGACCTTCCGCCCGCGCAGCGTATCGCCCCGGAGAAGGCTGCGAACCTGCCCAAGATTCCGGTCACCCCGCTCTCCTATGCCGATGTCTCTCCGCTGCTGGAAAAACTCGGAGGCCCGGAGAGTCCGCGCGAATGGCAAGGCGCTTTGCCCTTCACTTACCATCTCGGCTCCGGCCCCGTTCGCGTCCACATGAAACTGGTGCAGGACTACAGCTACACCACCATCTGGAACGTGATCGGAACCATCCGTGGAGCCGCTCAGCCTAATGCGCTCGTCATCGCCGGCAATCATCGCGACGCCTGGGTTTACGGAGCGGTCGATCCTAACAGCGGCACCGCCGCCATGCTGGAAGCGGTTCACGGCTTTGGCCAGTTGCTCAAGACCGGCTGGCATCCGCAGCGCACCATCGTCTTTGCCAGTTGGGACGCCGAGGAAGAAGGGCTCATCGGTTCCACCGAATACGCCGAACAATATTCCAAGCCGCTGCAAAACGCGGTAGCGTATTTCAATATGGATGTCGGCGTCGCCGGACCTGATTTCGGCGCATCCAGCGTGCCCAGCCTCAAGCAGTTCCTGCGCGACGTGGCCCGTGCCGTACCCAGTCCCAAGGGAGGCAGCGTCTATGACGTATGGAAGGCGCAGAGTGAAGCCGCACGCCGCAGCCGCGAACGTAACGACTCAGGCTCCTTCAATGAGCGCCGAGGTGACGCCGACGCCGGAGAGGTGCGTGTGGGCGATCTGGGCAGCGGCTCGGATTACTCGGCCTTCCTCCAGCATCTCGGCATCCCGTCCACCGATATCGGCTCTGGCGGGCCGTATGGCGTCTATCACTCGGTTTTTGACAACTACGCCTGGTTCGTGAAGTTCGCCGATCCTACCTTCGTTTATGAGCAGCAGATGGCACGAGTCTTCGGACTGGAAGTGCTGCGCATGGCCCAGGCAGACGCGCTGCCCTTCGACTACGAAACGTATGGCGCGGAGGTACGCAAGCACCTTGAGGCCGCGCAGCGCCGCGCTCAGGATCTCGGCTGGCTTGCCGTTGGCGCGAAGCCGCGCCCAAACTTCGATGATTCGCTGAAGGCCGCCGACCGTCTCGCTGCCGCCGGACGGGAAGTGCGTCAGGCCACTGCTGCTGCCACCCCGGCGCAACTATTGCGCATCAACGCCGCGCAGATGCAGGCTGAACGCGCCATGCTTGGCCGGGGATTGCCCCATCGCGCCTGGTTTCGGCACACCATCTACGCTCCGGGCGAGTACACCGGATACGCTGCCGTGGTCATACCCGGCGTCAACGAATCGATCGACCGGAACGACCCCGCCGGGGCTACAGATGCTCTCGAAGAGGTGACCGCTGCCTTGCAAAGGGCGGCTACCCTGCTGGAGTCGGGGATATAGCGGGACAACGGAATGGCGAAATCAGGGAATCACACGGTCCTGTGACGGAAATCTCGTGCATTTAAACTCCAGCGATGGTACTTATCCTGAACAACTTGTAGTTTTAATCAGGAGCAACAGACTGATGAGCGGAAAAGCTTTTTACAAGAATCTCTATTTTCAGGTTCTGGTCGCAATCGCGATCGGAATCCTTCTCGGGTATCTCAAACCGGCTCTAGGCGCCGAAATGAAGCCGTTCGGTGATGGTTTTATCAAACTGATCAAGATGATGATCGCTCCCATCATCTTCTGTACCGTGGTGCTCGGCATCTCTGGTATGGAAAATATGAAGGCGGTTGGAAAAACCGGCGCTCTCGCAATCCTGTACTTTGAGGTTTTGAGCACCATCTCCCTCGTCATCGGCCTCATCATCGTTGACGTTGTCAAGCCCGGTGCCGGCATGAACGTCAATGTCCTCACTCTTGACGCCAAGGCCGTGGCTGCCTACACCGGACCCGGCAAGATGCAGACCACCACCGGCTTCCTTCTGGACATCATTCCAGACACCATTGTGGGAGCGTTTGCCAAGGGTGACATTCTCTCTGTGCTCTTCTTTGCGGTCCTGTTCGGCTTCGCTCTGCACATGATTGGCGACAAGGGCAAGCTTGCATACTCGGTGATCGAACAGTTCTCCAGCGCTCTGTTCCGGGTGGTCGGCATGATCATGCGCGTCGCTCCCATCGGAGCCTTCGGCGCAATGGCTTTCACCATCGGCAAGTATGGGTTGGGAACGCTCTTCCAGCTTGGAAAACTGATGGCCTGCTTCTATTCCACATGTCTGATTTTCATCTTTGTCGTTCTCGGAATCGTAGCCAGGCTTCACGGCTTCAGTATCTGGAAATATCTGAAATACATTAAGGAAGAGCTGCTCATAGTGCTCGGAACTTCTTCCTCCGAAGTGGCCTTGCCCCGGATGATGGCGAAGATGGAAGCCGTCGGCGTGCAGAAGGCTACGGTCGGACTGGTGATTCCAGCGGGCTACTCATTCAATCTCGATGGCACCTCCATTTACCTTACGATGGCAGCCATCTTCATCGCCCAGGCCACTAACACGCATCTGTCCCTTGCCCAGCAGCTTGGCTTGCTGGCTATTCTCATGCTGACCTCCAAGGGCGCGGCTGCCGTCACCGGCGGCGGATTCATCGTACTTGCCGCAACCCTTGCCACCACCGGCACGGTGCCGGTAGCGGGCGTGGCGCTGATCCTCGGAATCGACCGCTTCATGTCTGAGGCGCGTGCGCTCACCAACCTTATCGGCAACGGCGTTGCAACCATCGTTGTTGGACACTGGTGCAAGACTCTTGACGAGGTGAAGCTACGCAAGGTGTTGAGCGGCGGGGAAACTGCGCAGATGGCCGACGAGCCGGAATCGCTCGTAGTCTAGTCAGAGGATTGTTTCCAGCGAGTAGCTCCACTTCGTATAATCAAGGCTTGGATTTCGGGGAGTTCCGATTCCAGGCCTTTACATTCTCCGTCGAAAGCAAACCATGAGAGGTAGAAAGACCCGCTACACCTTCGTCATTGAGTTTCTGGGGGGAACCTACGTCCACCAGTCCTCGGGCGAATCTCCCGAGCTCGCCTTGAAGGCCTTCTTGCGCGTTGCCAGCGAAGAAGACGAATGGACTGCTCATCGTGTCGAGTTGCTCCGTGCCTTGGCCGACGAAACCGCCGCTCCCGTGGAAGGCTGCCAGAACGTCTGGTGTCTCTCCGGATTCGCCGGCGACTATCTCTTCCTCATTCACATCGTTGCCACCGAGAGCGGGTCGTCCGAAGGCAAAGCCGTCGCCGAAGCCCAGTTCGAGCAGATTGCCGAACCCAGAATCTGGGGATGGGGAGACCGCTCGTAAATCCTCTGGCCATCAACTTCTTCTGCCCTTAGTTCCGCGCGACGGCTACGGGAACAAAGCCCCAGTTCCTAAGGCTATATTCTGATTCTTCTGGTGACTCTTTGCCGTGAGACTGTAGCCGAGGAGTATCTGCATGTTGCGTGAGATGAACCGCTTCGTAATGGCCCATGATCGCTATCTAGCTCTCGACCTTGCCCGCACCGAGTGTTCCACTCCCGTGCAGCGCGAGTTCCTCCACATTCAGATACTGGAAGCCTATCTCGAGGTTCAATACCACGCCCGCAACATCGCCGGAATCCAGTTCGCCGACGGCAACAATTACGTGGACGAAAATTAGCTAAGGAACCAGCCAGAAAAAAGAGGCCGCGCGTTGAGTGCGCGGCCTCTTCGTTTTGCTTCGCAACTCTTTCCTACTTCGGCGAAACCAGCTTCACCAGCTCCGAGTAATCTTTCTTCTCCAGACCATGAACCTGCTTGTTGTATTCGTCCACTTTCGATGAGTAGTTCATCGAGCAGAACTTCGGTCCGCACATCGAGCAGAACGAAGCGTCCTTGTAGAACTTGTCGGGCAGCGTCTCATCGTGCATCGAACGCGCGGTCTCCGGGTCAAGCGACAACTCAAACTGCTTCTCCCAGTCAAAGGTGTAACGCGCGTGGCTCAGAGCGTTGTCGCGGTCCTGCACTCCGGGACGATGTCTCGCCAGGTCCGCCGCGTGCGCCGCAATCTTGTACGCGATGATTCCGTCTTTCACGTCCTTTTCGTTCGGCAATCCCAGGTGCTCTTTCGGAGTCACATAGCAGAGCATGGCCGCGCCGTACCAGCCGATCATGGCCGCGCCAATCGCCGAGGTGATGTGGTCGTAGCCCGGAGCGATGTCCGTAACCAGCGGTCCAAGGGTGTAGAAAGGAGCGCCGTCGCACCACTCCACTTCCTTGTCCACCTGCTCTTTGATCTTGTCGATCGGTACGTGTCCCGGCCCCTCGATCATCACCTGCACATCGTACTTCCACGCGATCTTTGTCAGTTCGCCCAAAGTCTTCAGTTCGGCGAACTGCGCCTGGTCGCTGGCATCGGCAATGCAGCCTGGACGCAGACCGTCGCCCAGCGAGAAGGCTACGTCGTACTTCGCCATGATCTTGCAGATGTCTTCAAAGCAGTCGTACAGGAAATTCTGCTTGTGGTGGTGTGCCATCCATTGCGCCAGAATCGCACCGCCGCGGCTCACAATACCAGTGATGCGCGTCGCCACCAGCGGCAGATATTGCACCAGCAGTCCGGAGTGGATGGTCATGTAATCCACCCCCTGCGCCGCCTGCTCTTCGATCACTTCCAGCATCAGCGCCGCGCTGAGGTCTTCAATGCGCTTCACCCGCGCCACCGCTTCGTAGATCGGCACCGTGCCCATCGGCACCGGACAATGCCGCAGCAGTGTCTCGCGGATGCCGTGAATATCGCCGCCCGTTGACAGATCCATCATCGTGTCCGCGCCGTAGTGAACGGAGGTGTGCAGTTTCTTCAGCTCATCCTGCACATTTGAGGTCACCGCCGAATTACCGATGTTCGCGTTGATCTTGCATAACGAATCCACGCCAATGCACATCGGCTCCAACTCGGGATGGTTGATGTTTGCCGGGATGATCATTTTGCCTTCGGCAATCTTCGTGCGCACCAGCTCCGGAGAAATCTTCTCGCGCTCGGCCACGTACAGCATCTCTTCCGTGATCAGTCCCTTGCGCGCATAGTGCATTTGCGTGACGTTTGTGTCTCCCGTGATGGCGGCGTCCTGCTTGCGCCGGGCAATCCACTCCTGCCGCAGTTTGGGAATCCCCTCGGAGGGAATTTCGTGTGGCGAAACACTCTCGTTGCCATTGCCGTTGGATCCGTTATTTCCGCTCATCCTGCAAACCCCTTTTTGCGTGCATGAACGTCAATTATACGTCTCAGCCGTGTACCGCGTGGCAGCCAGCTCCGCATCTCCGCACTCTTCTGAGTCGCCGTGAGCTTCTCTGCATCCAATTCAGCAGACCACCGCGCCTTGACCTTGCGCCCCAGCCGAAGTACCCTCTTTGCAATGGGGAAATTGGGGATGGAAGCAGGCTTGCCGCACGTTGGCCTGTGCTGCTTCTTCTTGGGTGGAAAATGAATAAGTATTGGAAATTCGGTGTGCCCATCGTGCTCATCGTGTCTGGCCTCGCCTATCTGGCGATCAGCGGCGTTCAGGAAAGCAAAAGTTACTACGTCACCATCAAAGAGATGGGTGAGATGGGCGATGGCGTATTCAGCAAGCGCCTCCGCGTCGCCGGAAACGTACAGCCCGGTTCCATTCACCGTCAGGGCACTCACGTCCAGTTCACATTGACTGAGCAGGGCCGCACCCTGAATGTGGCTTACGTCGGTACGGAAGCTCCGCCAGACACATTCAAAGACAACGCACAGGCTCTCGCTGAAGGCAGCTATGGCCGCGATGGTGTATTCCACGCCAAGCAGCTTCAGGCCAAGTGCGCATCCAAGTATGGTCCAGCGCAACCCGGCCAGCAACCCGGTGAGGCAGCGCCTGCACAGGCCGCACCACCGGAAAAAGCTCAGGCATCCGCGCCGTCAATGGGCCGCTAGCCCTGCACGAAAGGACGCGTTACACTCCTCTACTTGTGAATGATTTCCAGAAAGAGATTGGTGCCCCACATCTGCCCGCAGCAGGAGAGCGTGGGAATCAGGCATCGCAACCTGTAATTCAGGCCGCCGTCTACGTTCGCGATGTGGTTCGCCACTTCGGACGCTTCGCCGCCCTGCGCGGAATTACCGCCGATTTCGCTCCTGGCCGTCTTTACGTCCTGCTCGGCGAAAACGGAGCCGGAAAAAGCACCCTGCTGCGCGTAATCGCCGGATTGCTCGCTCCCTCGCGTGGCACCGTCCACGTTCTCGGCTCTGCCGACATTCGCGCGGTTGCCACCCGCTTCGGATACATGGGCCACGCTCCGCTGCTCTACGACGAAATGTCGGCGGTTGAAAATCTTTCGTACTTCGCCGCGCTCTACGGAATCACCAGCCGCGCCCGCTGTGAAGAAGCCATTCGCACCGTCGGCCTCGATCCTTCACTGGAGCGCCGCGTGGGCCAGTATTCGCAGGGAATGCGCCAGCGCATCTCGCTTGCCCGGGCCATCGTACACAGCCCCGAGCTGCTTTTTCTGGACGAGCCGTTCTCCAACGTCGATGTCCGCTCTGCCAAGCAGATGACTACTCTGCTCGCCCGCATGAGGGATCAGGGCACAACCATCTTCGTGGTCACTCATCAGGCCGCTCTCATGGAGCCCGTAGCCGACGAGTGCATTGTTCTCGACGCCGGACGCCTGGTCACCCGCGAGAAGGGAATTCCCGCCCGCCTGCTCACCCCATATCTCGCCGAAGAGCGCGCTGCATTGCGCGGAGAGGGCGCGCGCGAAGACGTGGAGGCCCCGTCATGACCTCCGTGCCCGGACTTTGGGCCATCACCCGCCGCTCGCTCGTCAAAGACCTCAGGCTCGAATGGCGCTCCAAAGACGCCATCAACAGCATGCTGTTCTTTGCCCTGCTCGTGGTCGTCATCTTCAGCTTCGGCTTTGATCCCACGGCTGAGGAGTCCCGCAAAATTGCCGGAGGCCTGCTCTGGGTAGCCATTCTCTTCGCTACCGTCGTCGCCCTCAACCAGACCTGGACGCGCGAGTTGCGCAACCAGGTGCTTGACGCCTATCGCCTGTCGCCCGCGCCCCCACAGGCGCTATTTCTTTCGAAAACGGTCGGAAACTTCATCTTCGTTTCCATTCTTGAAGTCCTCATGGTTCCGCTCTTCGTCGTCTTCTATAACTTGCGTTCTGTCGGACCCTGGTGGCAGTTGCTCGTTGTCGCCCTGCTCGCCACCTGGGCGCTGGTGGTCAACGGAACCTTCTTCGCCGCGCTCTCCATTCGTACTCGCAGCCGTGAAATCATGCTGCCACTCATTCTTTTTCCCATCTCCATTCCGGCCCTGCTCGCCATGGTAGATGCAACCACTTCCATCCTCACGGGCGACAACTCACCCGTCTTCTGGATGCGGCTGTTGGCGGTGTATGATCTCGTCTTCACTACCGTCGGCCTCATCCTCTTCGAACCGGTGCTGAACGCGGAATGAAAATTCTCTTCAAGCTTCTCGTTGTACTCACGCTGCTGCTGCTCGGCTATGGATTCTGCCAGGCGATGTACATTGCGCCCACAGAGGCCACCATGGGCGACGTGCAGCGGATCTTCTATTACCACCTGCCCTCGGCGTGGGTGGCTTTCCTGCTCTTCTTTGTCAACTTTCTGGCCTCCGTCTGGTACCTGGTGCGCCGCACGATTGGTGCCGATGCACTCGCCCTGGCATCGGCGGAAGTCGGCGTCTCGTTCTGCACCATCGTGCTCATCACCGGACCCATCTGGGCGCGTCCCATCTGGGGCATCTGGTGGACCTGGGACGCGCGTCTCACCAGCACGCTGGTCCTCTGGCTCATCTACGTCAGCTATCTCGTGCTGCGCCACTATGCCACCGGAGGACAGGTTCCGGTCCTCGCCGCCGCTCTCGGCATATTCGGATTCCTCGATGTTCCCATCGTTTACATGGCAATCCGCTGGTTCCGCACGCAGCATCCCCAGCCCGTCATCGGCGGCGGCCAGGGCTCCGGATTGCATCCCGCCATGTGGCACGCCGTCCTCTGGAACCTTGCAGCATTCGCCATGCTTGCGCTGGTGTTCGTCTTGATTCGCTACCAACAGGCGCTCCAGGAGTACGCGCTCGAAGAGGCGCACGCCCAGGCATCGCTGGATTATGAAACGGAGGGCGCGCAATGAATCCGTCCGCCAACAACGCCTATCTTTACGCGGCCTACGTCGTCGTCTGGGTCGTCCATTGTGTGTACGCCTTCAGCCTTGCCAGCCGCGCCCGGCGCATGAAGCGCGAAGCTGGTGAACTTGCTGCTTCCGCGCGCAAGGGAGTTTCCGGCGGCCCATATTAACTTTGCTGTAGCTTGGTGATCCCATTCGCGCAACTTAATTCGGACGTTCGGTTTCTAACCTGTGTCTTGAATCGATGATCCGGCAACCAGACGCCGGGTCAGAGTAAGGAGAACGTGAGAGTATGAAAAAGTTCGCAGGGTTTCTGGCCGTATTGCTGATCTGTTCCGTCGCCGCCTTCGCCCAGGAACGCGGTCATGGAGGCGCTCCAGCCGCTGGTGGTGGTCATGCAGTCGGCGCCGGTCATATTCCATCGCACGGCCCGGCCCGCTCACATACGACGCCCGAGGCACCCAAGGCTAACGCCAAGCCTTCTTTCCGCGATGCGCCAAACCATCCCGATGCTCCGCACGTCCACGCCAATGACAAGTGGGTCGGCCATGACACGGGACGCAACGATGCCAACTATCACCTTGACCATCCCTGGGCGCACGGTCACTTCCCCGGCGAAATCGGTCGCGGACACGTCTGGCGTCTTGGCGGAGGCGGTCCGGATCGCTTCGGGTTCGGCGGATTCTTTTTCGGCGTAGCTCCCTATGACTTTGGTTACTGCTCTGATTGGGATTGGAGCACCGATGACATCGTCCTCTACGACGACCCGGATCACGTCGGCTGGTACCTCGCCTACAACGTCCGTCTCGGCACCTACATCCACGTTCAATACCTCGGCGCATAGCTGCACCGCCGACTTATTTCCGACAAATGCCCCACTCAAGCTGAGTGGGGCATTTCAGAGTGCTGACAAAGTCCTCGATTTTTCGAGGGCTTTGTTGTATTCAGAGTTCATGCTGAAAAAAGCAGAGGTGCCGCAGGAAGAGATGGAGTTTGTGACGATCGGGTCTCTGGTTCCCGACG